>Ga0209093_1000435_pt1 | contig 22394 bp, 35 predicted proteins | sample SidtaG_4_FD_187450 | JGI IMG/M metagenome (GOLD analysis project Ga0209093, IMG submission 187450) | Marine algal microbial communities from Sidmouth, United Kingdom - Sidmouth_Male1 metaG (SPAdes) (version 2) | ecosystem: Host-associated > Algae > Red algae > Unclassified | place: Sidmouth... | reverse complement strand
TTCAGAGGTGGGCTACAAGATGCGGAATCCGGTCGCCGTCTCGAGCCGTCTCGAGCCGTCTCGAGTACGTGACATGCAGACTTGTAGCCCACGTTTCGGCCGCCCTGGCACAGGCCGGGCTGCGGCCGGGCTCCATTTTGGGCTCCGGGCCTCCGTTTCGGCCCCACAGTACGGAACTCGGGCCCCAGTACGCCCCAGTACCCCCCAAGTAGGGTGGTACACATTCCCGACGATGAGGCCTTGCTCCTGGATCAAAGACGGCCTCAAAGCCCAGTCCAATGCTTTCCTGAAGAACACGATCTGACAGTGATCTCGTCTGAGCAGCTTGGGGGCGCACCCCGTTCCAGCAGACGTTGTTATTGAATCTTGCAGTGAACACCCTGCTTAAGACTTGGGCCCGTGCGCACCAGTCTCGTTGTCGTAGTCGTGTATCGAGCGTCCCCGAGAAATGTATTGTGTCACCCGATCACGGACGTGCCATTCCAAGTCGTTGGGCGCGATTTACGTGAATCTCAACACTGAGTCGCCCCCGAATCGCCCTGAAATAGCCAAAAAAGCGCACGGGCAGGACCGCCGACGAGACGGGGCCGTTCTGGATGGCGTTCTCGTATTTCCCGCCGCCGATATGGACGGAACAGATGCCGTGGTCCCGGTTGTCGAGCTCATTGACGCCCCTCAGCTTGGCCATCAACGCTGCCGCGGGGTGCAGTACGTGCGTCTTAGCCATCTATTCGGGCACTCCCATGGCCATCGGTAGGAGTCGCACGCGGTCGCTGTGGTGGCTGTGTGTAATCAGATTCAAACGCCCCACCCGCGGCCGCTTCGACTCCAAAATCCTGTTCCAGCGCCGGAAAAATCGGTTCTTGCCCGCCACCCGAGAAAGCTTGGGGGTGGCGGCCGCGGCCGTCTGCTCAACTTCGTTGGGTTTGAAGACAGGGGTAAAGTCAATGGGGGGCTTGGATGGTGTCCCGCTAGCTCGGTGGCACTACTCCACAAGTGCGTTGAGATAGCACCAACCGGGCTGAGCCACAGTTTGACGTGGGAGATGGCACCAATTTATCGCGTGATGCCCTCATCCCTTCTGGTCGCCTTTGTATAGGTGCAAAGCAGCCGCGCCGGGTTGCCGTCGTCGTGAAACATGCCGGCAAAGGTGCGCGCCGACTTGTAGCTCCAGGGTAGTTCCCGCGCGGTGGCTTCCCCCGACTCAAGGGCATCCTGCATCACCCAAAGTGTGTTGAGGGTAATATTTTTGGCATCCTGCTCCGCTGCTGTTGGATCCAGAATCAGGGAGAAGCACACGCTGCGCCGTTTTGTCTCCGCGAGGGCTTGGTCCCGTTTCCCAAACGCCTGTTTCACCCCCGCATCTGTCCCTTGAAGCCGCTGGTCTCGCTGCCGCGACCACTTCGCGGACAGGGCGGCGTGGAAGCCCCCAGAGGACTTGTAGTCGTCATTGGTCGAGGACTTGCAGCAGTAACATGTAGCCGTGCGCCACAGCACGCTGAAAAGCGTGGAAATTTTGGCGAGCGCATTGACGTTGCTCCGAGCACATAAAGGCTTACGAGATTTCCCGCGCAGGGGGCCTTGATCGCCGCTGCGGCGGCGCCGCCGCTTGCATCCGCAATCTTGCTGCCAGGTACCGTCATCGCCGCCGGCCCGGACCTGCCACTGACTACATTTCATGGGGGGGAGGCTCTGTGGGCTCGCGTCGGTGGGCCAGCTCCAGGAAGAGCCGCCTTTTGTGAGCCGGGCGTATGGGGGGGAGCGCGTGGCTTTCGCCGAGCGCGGGAGAGGTGGGGGTGTGTCAAAGAAGACGTGGCTCTCGCCGGTGCACTCACTCCGCCCGGAACCTTTCCATTGGACGGGGCTCCGTCCAGTAACTCTGCGAGACCACCCACTGCGGCATGAGTGCGTGCCGCAGGGATTGAAGGAGTGCGCACAGAGGGAGACATATCAGTGTTTGACGCTTTAGGGGCAGTCCTACGGTGCCCATCGCGCCGGCGAGGAACCGCCGAGGACCATTCGCGCGGCTTCCACCCCGCAGCGCCCCCGCCTTGCACCCGTCGTCCTGTCGAGCTCCCGCCCTGCCGCTCACGTCCCGATGCCGCCCGGCCGCGTCCTTCCTGCTACACCACGGCCTGATCACGGCTGCCCCGCCCCTCGGTGAAACTTCTGCCAGTGACACGTCCGGCTGTCGCTCCACTGCGGCCCCTTCGCGCCGTTGAAGCAACATACTCATCCTTGTCTCTGTGGCGCTTTCATAGACGTTCTTGACGACATCGCGGGGCCGCCTACTCGCAGGCCCCCATTCAAAGCCCGTCTCGCCCTCTTCCGTGCCATCTTCCGCACTGTCGCGGCTTTACCGCTTTGATCCCTCACCGTTCGCCGCCGCCAGCTTTCAGCCTCGCGTGCTCGCACTTTACCGACCCCAACCGTTTCGCGGCGGTGCGTTCTGGACCACGCTCCGTCGCGCCTCCACCTTCAGCCAGGTCAGGACCAGGGGTTGTCACGGATATATCTCAGAGGAAAATATCCAGGCATTATATCCTTAATATTCCGGAATATGGGTCTCCACGACATATTCGGATCTGAGTATGCTTTTTTGTCCGAGCGTATAATAGTCCACCAGACAGCGCAAGCGGCAGATTATATCGTATTCTTCGGGGGTTTATTATATTCGAGTATATCCGATAGGCATGGGGTCTCCCATGGTTGGAGACGTTTTTCGGCGAGGTCACGGTTACGGCGAAGACGGAATGCCAGCGGAGTATGGAGAATTTTGGTGTGAGTCATCTGTTACGATGAGGATGCGGGTAGCGACGGAAACCTCCTATTCAGGAATATGCCAGCGGGTGCGTACCTCTCGTGGTGTGGCTCGCTCTTTTCGGTACAGCAAGCAGCAATGCAATTGATGCGATAACGGGGACATGGATGGAACACTCGCCAGAAAATGCATCGTTAGTCTTGCTGTGACTAGTACGTACTGTGTACGTTCTGCATGCTGATGCTGAGTTATGCCCAATGCTCGCGAACTCACAGAGCCTGTAAGGGAGGCGACACCAACAGCGACGACCAGAAGACCCACCTCCGCCGCTGATCCCTCCCTCACAGCCTAGAAGACCGTGGGTGGGGCTGGGGTGCCGCCGACGGCCAGCGCCTGCTGTCACACATCCGCGACCTGCGCCACCCCCGGCGCATTTTCATTCGACACGGGAGCAGCGACGCCCCCCACAAGTACCATCCTGTCGCCAGCCGCCCCCGAAACGCCGTGCCGTTCATGAGCTGGGGCGGCGTGCCGCCAACGGCTGTGGAACACTTACCCGCCCCCACCCAGCCCCCGGCCACCGTCGTAACGTTATCCTTGGGAAGAAGCGCGGTGCCGGAAAACGACGGCGTCAGCGTTCACGCCTCCGCGACCACGCCGTCCAGAGCCGTGGCGGTGATTTGAGATGTCCGCAGGGTGACGCACACGGCTCTAGCCATATTTCCCTAGGCCACCGGCCACCCTGCAGTCGCCGTCTCGTAGAACCTCGGTGAAAGGGGGCCCCGCCGAACGCCACAGGCGACTTTCACACCTCCGCCATCCCACGCGCGTTTTAGGCCTTCGAAAGTGTGTCCGAAGGAACCGAGACAGAGGTTGGCGTCCGGTGGTCACGTGGCGGGCGGTCGGCGTACAGCTCTCAACTAATAGTTCACTGCTGTCCTACTGTCGAAGTGCGGTTCCTGCTGCTATACTCAGGTCATCGATCGGATGTATGCCATTATATTCGGATACGAAAATAGTATCCGAATATGAATATATTCCACATAATAATCCGGCTTTGTGAGGTTTTATTCAGATCCTAAACTTGAGAGATGAGAAATATTCTTATTCGGAGATGGTGAAATACAGCGTATCCGTATCCCATAAGGGAAAGAAAACGGTATCCTGAGATTCCCTGGTCAGGACCACGCGGAGGTTCAGAAGCATTAAACCGTCGTCCGTGCTGGCGTCTTAGCCCGCCCACGCGCAAATCCTCCCAGTGTACCCCGCGTTTATTACAAGGGTCGTGTTCGCTCCGCCGTGCGTCTTGCTGAACGCGTGTTTCTGCCAGACCTTGTTCGTAGGGGTCAGCATGGAGTGAGAGAGGTGGTGCTTGCCGCGCTCGGCCACGTGCATGGCCTGCGTTACAACCGCGCGCGTGCACGCCATGTCCAACTCAAACATCGTGCTGAGTCTGGCCAGATAAACAGAGGCCTCGTAGGTGCCTCAGTCAGCCTTTGAGGTCACCCGCGTGCGGGCTTTCGTCGGCGGGAGCCCCGTCCCCGCGTAGTGGATCCTGCACTCAAAGCCGACGGGGTATAGCCCAGTCGGAAAGCTCAGCACAGGATGCGGAGCGCAACACCGGAGAATCAACACGAACTCCGGGATCACCGAACGCGAAGAGCACCAGAACGACGGAATTAACGCAAACGCAACGCTGATACACTCGAATACGTACGATATCCCCACAGCATACACTCAAATACCCTCAGAAACAAGACGCAGGATGTGCACAATCCCGACTTCCAGGCGCCACCATGGGAGGACCGGTGTCCAACTGGCCACGGTCTCAGGCCCGGGCCTCTTGTGGCCCCTGCCCAGCATCCTCGCCTACCCCTCCACTGGAAGAGATCTCCCGCCCGTCTCGGGCGGAAGCAGGAAAGTCACCAGGACTTCCGAGATTGCAGGATTTATCCGAAATCAGCAATTCGGGACGCATCCCAAGAATCTTCATTTTTTCCGGATAGATTTGCGGTGGGATTTCATCCCCTGTCGTGATCATATTTCGGTCCGGCTTGCGCTCGGATCGCGGAAGCTTCCACAAGCTTCCCGGTCCCTCCAGAGGGCCCGGCTTTGGGAAAACGTGGGTCTCCCTCGGCTGTGTCCGACCCCTCCAGGGGGTCCCGATCGGGTGTTCCTCACCCCGCGCCCCTGTAGAGAGGTCTCTTCGTGTATGGCCCTCGGGCTCCCTGGACACCCGCCCAATGGGGGCTGTCCCAGGCTACCCTCCTGGGGGGGTGTTACTTGACTGGTCACGACCCGTCCCCGGCTCATGCCGGGGGACGAGGCACGCCTGACAAGGTGTTTCCCCAACATATCCACCACCTCAAGGCCCGCTACCCGCGGGACCGGGGGCTGTGCCTCGCTACCCTCCCCTTCCGCCAGAGAGGAAACCCCGCCCTGTGACTCCCTGTTAGCGTGCCCCTGGGCGCTCCGAGGTGCAAAACGGCGTGGAACGGACGGTTCCACAGAGCCGGGGACGCCTGGGGTCAGTCTCATATGGCGGTCACCGCTAGCGGTGACCGGGTGGCTTGGCTCTCCTGGCGGCACCCTTGTCTTGACCCGGGGGGACGACACCGCCGGGCGAGACCGGGTTCTCCCCGCGTCCCGAGTTTTTCATGTATCCCACCTTAGTGTAGAGCGTTCTTATCCTCCCCGGTTTCCTGCCTTTTCAGGCGGGATGACGTCTTCTGTGGCTCCCGACGCTACGGCGGCCATGGAGGTCCATCGGGAGGCCAAGGGGGCGGGCGCCTTTCTGGGTTCCTACGAGGACATCGATGACGATGTCCTGTCCAACCTCCTGTCGGCCTCATGGCCGAACCCGGCGGTAGTGGACGACAAGTATGTGCGCTACCCTTGGGCCCCCCTAGAGGGGTCGATTGTCGGACAGCGCTTTGACGCGGTCGACGGCCGCCATCTGTCGTCCATATGGACGACCATTCGGGGAATGTATGATTCCCTTGCGCCGTCCCAGAGGGGATAGTGACGGATGCCCCCGTCCTCCGCAGTCGGGAGGACCGTCGAGTATGCCAAGTGCTCAGGCACTTGGCTGTCCGTGAGCTCCCCCCCAAGGTGGGGGACAAGCCCTACTACTCCAGGGATTATTACCCTGGGTCTCCCCCTAAGTTGGGGGAGATGGACCGCGGCTTTTATGTTCCGGGTGCGATGTGGGAGCGGACATTTCGCACCTCCCTCCAGCGTATCACGCTGTACGAACAGCGTGAGGTACGCGACGTACCTGTGCTGCGTCTCAAGGGGCTGTATCCCACCACACCAGTGTGGTGGGAGCAAGTTGAGGTGCCTCGGGGCATGGCCGCGAGGGTACCCGAGATGGTGGCACTCCAGGGGAGCCAGCGCATGGGGAAGTCCCTCAGGGGTCCCTATCACCTGATGTTGGCGGCCCTTTGGGCCTTCCAGGTGGCGGATGTCTTCATAGGAAGCATTTTCCACCACGGGCACCTATGGCGTCTGCCTCTGGCCATACGGTCAGCTTTTGCCGACCTGATGACCGACCGCTCAATGTGCTCGGCCGACCCTTCGGCCCGACCTCTTCTTTAGGCCGGGCTGATGCTTCTCCGACTTCTCGAGGAGCGGGCGGTACCCATGTGGCTTCAGTGGATGGGCCCAACGGGTCTTCCGTTGCGCCAAGAAGTTGGATGACTAGGGGATCTTGGTCCACTTGGAGGGCCTGGGGGATTCCCGTGTCCCTTGTGGGAGGGATGCCAACGCCGCCCTTCGCATCCGACCCTTGGATCGGGACTTGGCGGGCGCTGGGTCGGCCCGTGTTAGCCTCGTGGTGGCTCCAGAGCACCCGTCGGCCCCGGCCGCTTTTGCCTCCGCCCCCGTCGTCCTGGGGCGACACCTGCGGGGCGCGGTGTTGCGCCCGACCTGCGTGGCCCGAGGTCCCGGCCGACATGCGCGGACCCGTCCTGCCTATCCCCTTAGGGGTAGCAGTGTGACGAATCCATCTCTTGGGGGACCCCCGGCCCCCCTCTGGCGCCCCTTCCTCTATTCACTTGGAAGGGGTCGGCCCAGTTGGCTACCCCTCGCCCCGTCAACTCTGCCGTATGGTCTAGCTCGGGGCGTTCCCTGGGAGAACTCCCGTCCATCCTCAATAATGGGGTGGACCATACCCTCATCATAGCGTTGGGCCGCACCTTGGCGCGGCTGCGTAACGAGCTTCCTGCGATTGTGTTCTTCCCCCTTGGAGAACGGAACGTCGTTCCGCTGTAACATCTCGGAACAGCTGAGATGCTCCGCCGTCTTTTGACGGAGGAGTACGGTACCGCCTTGGCGGACACGAGGACTGTCGTGGCTGGATGGTCACTCCGGCACGTGGGCGGCTCTTCGGCTCTGCCTCGAGGGGCGGCTTTGCCTGCGGCGCCTCGACGTCCGCCGCCTCCCCCCCCGCCTCACAATGGTGCGGGCGCAGGTTCTTCGTCACAAGCCCTGTATGGGGCTGAGACGGGCCCTTTGGCGAACCCGCCGACTTAGTGCGCTCCGTGACAATAAGCGGGAGCCATCTCGGGCTCACGAAGGTGAAGGGGATTTCCCCAGAGCTCGCGTGCATCTGCGTACTATACGCAGTACGAAGGAGGGACAGATGACTGTCCCTTTCGGTCTGATGCTCTGCAACATAGCATCTCAGTTGCCGCACTAAGGTGCGGTTGTATCGTCGCACCTGCCCATTAGTCTGCGGGTGGTAATGAGAGGTATAGTTTAAAACTATACCCAGAAAACCGAGGATGCCCTGGTATCATACCGAGACAAACTGAGGTCCTTTGTCCGTAAGGACAGAGGCAGGGATGCCACAGGCAGCCACCCATGTATCAATGAACACTGAAGATACTCTCAGAGCTGTCGAATCCCGTGACAGGATGGCTCGCGTCAACTTGGTCAACCGGTCACACATGACCAGCACATGCTTGCGACCACCCCTGGAGGTGGTCAATGGGCCGAAAAGGTCCATTTCGAACCTTGAGAAGGGCTCGAGAGCTGGAAACAGCTTCATTGTGCATGTATGCCCCCTCTTGGAGAGGCGGTTGTTAACGCACGCGGGGCATTGCTCCACGTGATTGTAGACGTCTAACACCATGGTAGGCCAGTACACGTACCGGCGGGGGGTGTCATACATCCTCCGCGAACCGGGGTGCCCGGTCAACACCGACTGGTGTTGTGAAGGTAGGAGGCGCTGTTTCAGCGCCTCGGGGATTCCCACTTGGGTCTCCCACCCATATACCGAGTGTCGTCATTGGAGCCCATTCTTCTATCGAAAGAAGAAGGCTTTCCGACTCCAATTGGGGTCTGGTGGCGAAATAGCATCCAGTTCATTCAGCCGTCCCTGACAGAACACATCCTCGGCTTAACCGAGGAGGATCGCTGGGGCCGTCAGCGCCCACATGGGGGCTTCGGCTGGCGAGGCTGCTTCCAGGTCGTCTCTGGCCCGCGTTTTAATGGCCAGGACTGGGACATCGTCGTCCAGAAGAGTCGAGTCGAGTCCCTCTGTGGACAGGCGCGACAACGCGCCTTCGACCGTATGGTCCTCACCGGGCTTATGCCGGATCTCACAGGTGTACTCCGATAATCGGAGTCGCCAGCCGTGTATTCGCGCGTTTGGACCCATCTTCGTGAGTACCGATAGTAGTGCCCGGTGGTCACACCGGAGCAAAAACGCTCCCCCCGCGAGGTATGAACTCACGTAGATCACCGCCCAGACGACGCCGAGCGCCTTCATCTCGGTGGCAAAAAAATGCTTCTCCGCAGGGGGGACAGCGCGGCTATAGTAGCTGATGGAGCGATACTTACCATCGTGTTCTTGTTGCCGTACGCAACAACCGAGCTGCTCTTAGCTGGCGTCTACATGAACGATCCTGTTCCCGTCTCTACTGTGGAGAGCGAGTGTCGCAGAAAACGCCGTGTCTCCCCAGCCCACAGAAAAAGATAGGGACACCTGCTTAGCTGAGGGAGCCCACCCGCACACCCTTGCTCTACTTTCGCATGGTGACACGGTCACGTAGCAAAACACCCAAAGGGGACAAGAGGGAGAAAGGAGGTGAGAACGCAGTTATTTTTTTGTGGGGATTCCGGGCCACGGGCGCCCCGCTGTCCCCTTAAGCTATCCGAGCAAGCGGGCCCGAATCGCCCCGAATCCCACACAGTAGCCTCCCCATGGGGAGATCTGGGGATCCATACCAGTGGACCCCCCTACTGTAAAGCAGATAATTCACGCAATTGACATACAAATGCAAGCGACCCACAATCAATCAAGATCCCAATCAGCACCGAGAGCGCCACCTGTCCGAACCGGGGCGTGGCAAGTCATCCTCGTCACCCGGCGCGCCATCGACCTCCTGGATATCCAAGGGGCGTGGACCGGGCCGCGTAATGCGATATAGTTCGCTTCTCAGCGTAGAACGTCCCGGGCCAGCCCAGGTGGTTCCCCAACCGGCGCATCGTGACGACCCTTCGGTGTCCCGTGGGTGTCGTGGGGTGGCGTGCGTGCCCGGTTGCTGTCCGTCACGATCTCGGGGCCAACCGGTTCTCCGCGCGGAGGTGGTCCTTGGGGGGAGGAGGGTCGTCGGGGCTTGGAGTGTGTGTTGTCCAGGGTAGGAGCGAGGAGGAGGGTACCCGCCCGGGTGAGGGAGAGTCCGGACGTGCGTCTCCCCCCCTTGTCTTGTTCCAATGGTGTTCACCTTATCCCCGTGGGACCCCGGACCAGGCCCACCATCCCCAGTTCCCACCTTATCCCCTGGAGGAGGTCTGGTCTTGGTGAAGGTGTCCGGTGCAAGGGCAAGGCGTCCCAGACGAAGGCCACGGGCAAGATCAAGGCGTCCCCGACCAAGTCCAAGATGTCGTCCTCGGGGTCCGTGTAGGTAGCATCAGGGTCTGTCGACCACTCTGGGGAGCACGGCGGTCCCTCCGGCGCGAGCCCGGCCCCCGAGTGTGGGGTCATCTCTGGCGTGGCCTCGCCCGCGGCTAAGCAAGGCGACGCGGCCCCGCCGAGTCTTCTGGCACCCGCCATGTTGGTGCGCCTGTACAGGGTTGTCGTGGGTGCCGTGCCGGCGCCGCCCGAGGATGTCAACACGGCGGAGCGCCTCCAGGTTTTTCTGGCCATGAGGCCCGACCTGGCGCTGAGCTGGACCTGGGGGCAGCGGCGGGGGTTCTTGAGACGTCTGGACACGACGGCGCTGGTCTCGGCTGACCCCGGGGCGGGGGAGGTTGTGCACTACGCTCCGGGCCTGGCCTTCGGGGCTGACAGCGCGCCTTGTGCTCCGGGCAGCGCCTGAGCGACTCGTCTTGCCGGCCTCCCCGATCGCGTGGTCCGGAATCCCGCCGTACGCTACGACTCCATCATCTCGGCGCCGGTTATCCGAGCGCCAATCGAGGACGAGTACCTGGTGTGGTTGGCCGCCACGGTGTCCCGGGTGAAGGCCTTGGCCGCGCCGCCAGCGTACCCCAATTTGCTCTACATGCCGATTCCGGGTCCGTACCTGCGCAAGCTGCCCGTCATGCACCCGTCGTCTCATGCCAACTCCGAGCAGCGGGCGCGGCGTCGGGGTTTCCTGATCAGCTGGAACCACCAAGAGTTTTGGCGCCTTCCCCCGGTGATGCGCACCCAGTTCTTTGCGGCGGTGCCCACTTGGCTCGCCCAGATGGAGACCCCGATTGGGTGCACCACTAGGGGCTCCTTGGTGGCGTACTACGCCCGGAATAAGATCTGCCTGTCGTGTCGGGACGCCCACTAGGTCACGATGGCCATCTGGGCGACCGAGTTCTTGGTGACGGCGTGCAACCGCTGGTACGAGGAGGCGCGTGAAGGCCGTTTCTGGCTGTTTTTGGATGCCCTGCTTAGCTGGGTCAAGCATGTCGAGCCAGAGCAGCTCGCCGGTGAAGACGCCGATGCCTCCGGCTTCTTGCAGGCCGTTCTGGCTCTGCGGGCGGCTCTCCAAGTCCAGGACCAAGCCTTTCACGACGCTGTCCGTCGTCTTGATACCTGCCGCCGGGGCCGGGATGGGTGGCTCACGGTGGTGACCCGAAACAACACAGAAGGGGTGCGCTTCGTCATCCAGGACCCCCTTGACGCCGCGGCGTACTCGATCCTGGCGTCTTGCATGGCGGTCCCGCCGGAGGCGCCTCTGGGTCGCGCGCAAAGTCCCCGCGCGTCGGTCGGGGTTCCGTCCGGGTGCGCGTCCGCCGTGGCGCAGCGAACCGGTGGTTCTGGCTCCTCGCCCTTCGGTGGTCTGCCTCTCCCGCGTCATCAACTGGTGCCGCCTCCCCGTGCTTCTTGCCTCACCAGCCCGGTGACCTTGGTGACGACAGCTCCTTCGTCTCTGGCGGACCCCGCGACTCCCGTGGTGAATACCGTGGCCCGGGGTGCGACGGCCAACCGCTTGCCGTCGCTCCCCGCGATTCCCGACTCACTCCTGTCGGACTTCTCGGCGACTCTGGTGTCGGAGGCTGAGGCCTAGCTGAAGAGTCTTGTCGGGCGCCTCCGTGAGGCGTCGGCTGGGTTTTTCACCAGCGTGCTCTTTGTCTCGCTGGTCGGCGTGCTTGGAAGCTTGTCGAACGACCTGCTCACCTTGGCGGAGACGCACTATGTGGGGGACCCCGAGGCTCTGGAGGCCGTCCGGCAGGCGTTGTCCCGTTCCGGTGTGAACGACCAGCTCTGGCGCCTCTTGAACATATACAGGCAGCGGCAGGAGAACCATCTTCGCGGGGCGGAGCCGGCCGGTACTTGGCGCGCCCGCGGATCGGACACCGGTGATCGTCCGGAAGAGGCCGCGGGAGCCAGCGAGACCTGGTATTGCGAGGCGCCTGGGAGCCCCCAGCGTGGCACCGGCGGTACCGGCAGCCAGACGTGGGGTAGTAATAGCTGGTACGAGTCGCGTCCTCGGCCTAGCACCCCGGTTGAGAACACGCGTGGTGATGGTCGTACCTACCGGGACCAAGATGGTCCGTCTGGTTATGAGGGCCCGTCCGATACCCGTCGTCGTCTGGACTGAGACGCGGTGCCCCAGGTCGGTGTCGATTTTGTTAGGAAGCTCGAGCGTGCTTCGTGTTGGCCGGGGTAGATCCCGGCCCCTTAGCGAGGGATGAAGCGTGAGACGTAGTACTTGCATAAACGAGGGCTTGTTGTCTCTCGGCTGTCCCGTCACGCCTTCCGGGCGTCCCGACCCGGTTACGTCTCGTCTGGATCCTGGGGGAGAAGCCCCTTGCGACGACAATACCGGTATACTGCCCCCACCGATAGGCCACCCGAGGGATGCCAGGTGTCTTCTTCAGGCCCATAGCCAAACAAGCGGACCAACAACCAGAGCACGCCCTTCTCGTCCCAGGAGTTGTCCACGAACCGCTCGAATACAAGCTCGGACCCACCCGGTTGGAGCGCGTCTGGTACTGCCACTTGCGGTTGCTGGGGTCGGCTTGCGGGGTCCACAGGTCCCGCTGGCACCACGTGGTCGCCGCTCACCCTGTAAGGGAATCCGTCTCGGTCAAACATATAGGTTCTCCCGTCGGTCTCCAACCCTTCGTACGGCCGTGTCACCTTCTGGTCGAGCTTGTGCTTCCCAGTGTGGTTCCGCAGGTACACGCAGCCACCACTGGTCACCGATACCCGGCGAGGGCGGACTTTCTTGTCATAGTCCCTCTTATACCGGGCTTGTGTCTTGGCAATCGAGTCCCGTACTTGGGGGAGAGAGGCCTTAAGCGACTCCAGGAAGGCGTCCTTGGCCTCGGCCACCGACTGGCTCGGGTCTGGCGTCATGCAGTCGGGCATCCGCTACAGGGGGACGTTTCTCAGACGCCGTGGGGTGCCCAAGTCCATGGGGGCCACGCCCGCTGCTAGGTGGGGCCGCGAGCTGTACGCCAGCGCCAAGACGGAGACGAGCTCGTCCCATTTGTACGGGTGGTCCTGGATGTTGTGCATGAACATGTCCACGGGCGTCTTGTTGAAAAGCTCGACCTGGCCATTCATCTGAGGGTGGTACGTGGACGTGTACAGGTTCCGGATGCCCTTGAGATTGCAAAAACCCTGGAAGAACAGGGAGACGAGCTGGGGTCTGTTGTCCGTCAGGACTGTGTCCGGGGGTCCATATACGGCATTTTCATCCCAGCAGAGCGCCGACCAGACGTTCGTCGAGGTGTTGCCAGCCAAAGGACGGGTCGTACCAGCTTAGAGAATCGCTCTACGATGATCAGGAGGAGAACGTTCCCGGTCTTGATCTCTGTCCGGGGTCCGAGGAGGTCCATAAACAAGCGCTCGAAGGGGTCCGTCGCCGGGAACAACGTAAGCATCGCCGTGCGTCGCCTTGGTGCAATCCTGTTCATGGCGAGAGACGCACAACCTGGCCACCCAGGCGTTCACGTCCGCGGCCATGGACTCCCAGTTGTAGTGGCGCCTGATGAAGGCGTACATCCGGTTGACCCCAGGATGAGCAGCGCGCACCACGCCGTGCTGCAACCGCAGGAGGTTTTGGCGCATTGTAAGCGGGACGTACACTTGGACAGCCCGGTCTAGGGGGGCGACACGTACGAGGAGCCCCTCCTTGGTCTACGAGAAGCGGGAATGCGTGTTCTGGTCCATCCCATCCCGTAACTCTTGGCTCCTCTGGTCCTCCTTCTGCGCGGCCAGCATACGCGCCAGCGTGACCGGCTGTTCCTTGTCTGGCTCCCCGTAGTTCGGAGCCACCCAGCCACGGGAGGAGTCAGCCAGAGCGAGACAGGGAATCTCTTCCGGGATGGCGGACCGATCCGGCGCCAGCGCCGGGAGCCGCGACATGGCGCCGGCACAGTGGCGCTCCCTTACCGGTCTGGTGCATACCTTGTCCCGGAACTCCGACAACCGAAGGCGCCAGCGAGCGACCCGTCCTAGGGCACTGTCCATGTTCAGCAGCCAGCGTAAACTGGAATGGTCCGTCCGGATCAGGAACGTTTGTGGCTAGAGATAGGGGCGAAGATGAAAATAGGCCTAGACCACGGCCAGGAAATATCGATCGGTCTTGGAGTAGTTTTGCTCGGCTGGGATGAGGTCTGCCTGTTTTAGCCGACCGGGCGGATGCTCTTGTCCGGTTGTTGCTGCCGGAAAGCTCAGCCAACTTGGACGGCGCAGGCGTCGGTATCCAGGATGAAGAGAACCTCACGTCGGGGGAGCGCCAGAATCGGGGTCGACGTCAAGCGCTCCTTGAGGTACTCGAAGGCCGACAATTGGGCGGCATCCAGCGGGGGGAGTACGTGAGGGAGCGTCTTGCTGGTGAGCTTGGTCAGGGGCTTGGCGATGTGTGCATAATCCTTGATAAAACGCCGGTACACGTTACACATGCCCAGGACGCTCTTGAGCTCCGTCTCGTTTTGTGGGGGAAGCGCTTGCGCCAGGCTCTTGATGTTCTTCTGGTTCACTGGCAGCTGCCCCGGGCGGACGACATGTCCCAGATACTCCACCTCTTGCTGGAACAGGTGACACTTGGAGGGCTTGAGTGAGACGCCGGCCGTTCTTAGCAGAAAGAGGACTTCACGAGGGTGCCAAGTGTGATTGTCCACGGTCCCGTAGAAGACCATTACGTCGTCCAGGTACACCAGGCACTTTGCTACAGCAAACCGGACAGGATGATGTTGAGAGCCCGCTGGAAGGAGGCTGGCGCGTTCACCAGACCAAACGAGAGCCGGAGAGGCCGCAACAAGCAGGGCCTTTCAGAATTCGGGTTTTTCTGCAGAATCTGGGATATTTCCAGATATATCCGGATATATCTGTTGGAATCTTCTCGCCATCCATTGTGAGAGCAAAACAGGAGACACTGCTGGAAAGATCACCTCATGCTCAGGCTCTTCGTGGAAAGACTGATGAACATAAGATGTTGCTGCGAGCAGGATGCCGCTGATTACAGAACGGTGCTTTATCCGAATCATTATTCCGAAGCCCCTGGTAACAAGCCCGTGTGAGACGTGAGCGTCGTATTGTTTCTGTCCTCGGCGGCCACAGGGATCTGCCAGTACCCAGCGTTACAGTCCAGGGTAGAGAACACCGTGGCATCTCCGAGGGATTCATGGCAGTCGTCCATCCTTTGGATCAGGTAGACAACCTTGACCGTCCGCTCTTTCAGCCGCCGGAAGTCCCCGAAAGTCCGGAAGCGGCCACCTGGCTTGGGCACGACGACCACCGGGAAGGACCACTCGGCGTCCGAGGGTTCTATGACACCCAGGTCGAGCATTCTATTGACCTGCTTCTCCATCTCCAAGCGACGGTGTGGACCAGCCCGGTACGAAGCCGAGTACACGGGCTTGGCGTCTAGCTTGAGCTGTATATGTTGCGTGGTGGCCTTGAGCTCACCCAGCTTCCCAGACCACATCCCTTGAGCTGATGCAAAAGACCGTGCATCTTGCCATGAAAATCCGTGGGCACGCCCGCCCAGTTTACCTCTAGCATTTTTTGCTTCTTGGGGGGCGGCAAAACCAAGGACTCCGGCGGACCTTCCGCCGTGGGCATGGCCGCCTGCCTGTCCAGCTCCTGTCGCGCCGCCAGCTCCTGTTGGTCGGCCAGAATGGCCCCTTGGGAGAGGGGTCGCGCCTCGCCAGTGTACGGCTCCGCTACTCCCACTCGGGTGCCATTGGCAAACATCTTGGTCTTGCGACCCAGGTTGACCAGGAGTACAGAGAAGGGCTTGTGCCAGTGCACCTTCTTGTGGTGCCCGTGAGCCAAGTGCAGCCCATGCTTGGCCATGAACTCTGCTCGGCCCTTGATGAGGCAAAAGCCAGTCGACCGGGTCACAACTTGGACCTCGGTTTGGGCACAAGGAGGAAGGACCGTTGCACCCGCCAGCGCCAGCTCGTTCTGGCGAACCCGGGGCTTGGCCAGTGCCTTGTACTGTCGCCCCCTAACGCCAAGATGGTAGTCCAGGATGTCCCAGACAGCGCCCGTTTACCACTCGATATTGCCGTCCTGGGGCAGGATGGCCATGGTGTACTGGCGCTGGAAAGCACACCCGATAATGAGCGGGACCAAGAGGCATTTCAAAACAATAAACGGGAAATGCATAGGTTTTTCATATACATGCAGGGTCAGGGGGAGTCGAGCGAGAGCCTGGAGAGCCGGCTCCGAGGCATCCACGATCCGGGCACGGGTAGGCGCTCGCCAGGCATGGTCGTGCTAGCCCGGAGGGTGTAGGTCCTCGCTGAAGACGCTTGGTCCGGACCCTGCTTCTACCACCGCGGCCACAGAAGCCAGGTACTCACCCCCAATACTCAAGGTAGTCGTGACCTTGAAATTTCCTTGCGCAAGACGAGCAGGGTTCATCTACTGGCACACGGTGTCCATGCGGCTACCTTGGTTGTTAGCCGAGGACCGCACCGGCCCTAGAATGAAACTGAGACCGACACAGGATCACCGGGACCTGTAACAGACGGGACGGCACCTACGGGCGCACCACCGCGACATCGATTCCCGATCCCGAGGTACCCGTGGTCGTGGTCTCTTCCTCGGGATGGGAGTCCCAGTCCTCAGGACTCTTCTTGTACAGGTTCTCCTGGATGCTCTACAGAATCGCAACCCGGAGGGTGTGCACCTTCTTCGCGTCCCGCCGTCCAGGGGAGGCGCCCTTGGTCTGCTTATCAGCCCAACGAACGGTCTTGGCGAACTGGATGTCCTGGCGCGCTAGCTTTTCCTGGAGCTCCTAGAAGCCTCCGGGCTGGTTGCTGCGATGCGGTCCTCCTTGCTACACAGCCAGCACGCCCGTGCCTGGCTCGGGCGTTCCCCCCCGCGGGTGACGCGGGGCGTAGAAGGCGTGACCGACCCGCGCCAGCCCTCCAGGCGGCCACCGGCCTGGGACGAGGACTGGCCCACGGCCAGAACCGGCATTTTGGGTCCCTTCCGACTAGACGGTCGTGCGTGGTACATCTTGGGGGGGGTCGGCTGGAGTCTCTGAAATGCCTTGACCTGTTCATGCTTGCCCTCGGAGAACAACGCGAGCTGCTGCAGGGTGTGCGCCGTGAAGTGGAGGTTGTACTGCTGGGCGTCCACCTGCAAGTGCTTGGGCAGCCCCTGGATGAGCGCCATCTTGAGCCGGTCCTCGCCGTAAACGTTCCCGCAGGCCTCCCCCATGTCCTGCAAACGGGCCGCGAAGGCATCGGGTACTTCATGGGCGCCCAGGGAGGCGCGGTTCACGTCCGACACGGCCCGGTTCAGGGTGATGGAGTTCGCGTCATTGACCAGGCGCCAGTGCACCGCCTCCGGGAAGGATGCCACAGTCCGGCTCTGGATGTGCCCGGCCGTGTCAGGGAGGATCTTGAAGAACCGAGTGGCGGCTGCCTCAGTAGGGAAGGAGCCGACCAGGTAAATCGCCTCGCGCTCCCAGACGTTGCTGTCGTTGCAGGCCCGGACATACCGGCGCAAGAAGAAGAAAAGCTCGGCCGGCTTTGTCCCGTCAAAGCGAGCCCGGTCCATGAAAAACCGTAGTTTCTTCCGGTCTTATGTAATCTGTGGACGTATCCGGCCGGTGAAGGTCTGGTTCTGGTTGTCCATACGGTAGGAGTGACAGTCGGTCCCTGTGTGAAGCAGGTTTTCCCCGACCTTGGGGTCATGGATCTGGACGTCCACCAGTGTCCGCCGGACCGTCTCCCTGTTACTACAGGAGGTTGAGGCACTCGAGGAAGACCGGAGGCGATAACGCAGATGGCTGCGCCGGCTTCGGCGCGACCGACGGTGCCGACGAGAGTCCTCACTGGTACTCCCGTCCGGTCCCCCGTCGTCACCTCCACCTCCACCTGTCACCACCAAGTTCCCTGACCGCCCCATACCTGTGCTTGGGGAAGCCAGTCTGCAGGGCGCTCGCACCGTGGCCAGCGTCTCGACCTCCCCATTCATGTCCGCCCGGACCTCCTCGCGGAGAGATTCCAGGAAGGAAAGCACGACTGGAGAGGAAGCGACGTCCGTGGGGACACCGCTCGCATCACGTTGACCCGGGCTAGCTGGAGTCGGGGTCCACTCCTGCGTGCCCTTGGACGTGCCGGTGCCTGCCACCGCGCGTATCGGCCTCTCGGTCTTGACAGTCGTCATCACCTGGGAGGAACCACCAGGCCCGGCCACGTCAGCCGGCGTCGGCGGGGTCGGAAGCAGATACGAGGAAGTAGGTATCCCAGCCCCATCCGGAGCTGGGGGCGTGTCAGTCGGCGTACGCTGGGACGACATCTCCCCCGGAAAAGACTTCGGGGTTGGTATGGCGGTCTCTGGCGCTCAACAACCAGGCGAACCGGAAGCCAATTGCGACCAGGAAAGATGGGGTGGCAACGAGGTACAAGGTGGGAATCCCCACAGGAGTAGGGACATTGTAATACTGTCCGGGCATGGCCACGCACACGAGTACTCACCCGTTTCACGGGCGAGATCACCCGATACACGCGTACTGGCACCGGATGTCAGCCCAAAAGTCCCCTGCTGCTGCACCAACTGGTCGCATAAAACGCCGTGTCACCCCAGCGCACAGAAGCAGAAAGGGACACCTGCCCAGATGAGGGAGCCCACCCGCACACCCTTGCTCTACTCTCGCGTGGTGACCCGGTCACGTAGGAAAACACCCAAAGGGGACAAGAGGGAGAAAGGAGGTGAGAACGCAGTTATTTTTTTGTGGGGATTCCGGGCCACGGGTGCCCCGCTGTCCCCTTTAGCCATCCGAGCAAGCGGGCCCGAATCGCCCCGAATCCCACACAGTAGCCTCCCCATGGGGAGATCTGGGGATCCATACCAGTGGACCCCCCTACTGTAAAGCAGATAATTCACGCAATTGACATACAAATGCAAGCGACCCACAATCAATCAAGATCCCAATCAGCACCGAGAGCGCCACCTGTCCGAACCGGGGCGTGGCAAGTCATCCTCGTCGCCCGGCGCGACATCGACCTCCCATATAGCCGAGTGGCGTGGACAGGGCCGCGTCATGTGACAGCGGGGACGGCGTCGGCTAAAAGTCGTCCTCGGAGCTCTTCGGAAGCTTTCGTCTCCTTCTCTTCAGGGGAAGATAGCCTCTTGTGGAGCTTGGTGCTCTTCAAGGCTGTCAGGGGCTTCGCTATCTTAGCGAAGTCGGCCGCGAAGTGACGATATACGCCGCCCATATCCAGGAACCTCCTCATCTGGGATTTGGTCTCCGGATACCAAAGGCGCCTTAGTGCCTGGAGAGTTTTCTCCGGGACATGTACCTTTCCTGGTCTGATAGCTAGACCGACATATTCCACCTCCTCTAAAGCATGGCACTTGGCCGCCCTCAAGGTCACCACTGCCTTTCCTAGACGTGTCAACACCGCATCGAGGAGCTGTAAGTGCTTCTCTTGGCAGCGTGAGAAGAAGATAACGTCGTCCAGATATACTCTGCATATGAGCCACTTCGCCCCAGCTAGGATCATATCCATAGCCTTTTGAAAGGCGGCGGGGGCATTGCACAACCCGACAAGGAGGCGCACGCACTGCCACGAACCCTAATGAAACATCAACGCCGTAAGTTGTCTATTCTCCTCGGCTACAGGTATCTTCCAGTGGCCCGCATTGCAGTCCAGGGTGGAGAACTCTCTGTAATCACCTAGGGAATCTATGCACTCCTCCATCCTAGGAATGGGGTATGCTCCCTTGACGGCCATCAGGTTCAGCTTCCTGTAGTCAATGCAGAAGCGTACCGAGCCATCAGTTGTCCGGCTGACACGGGCGGTGGCGCAGGAGGCGACCCCCCCGCGGACGGTGGTGAGACAGGGGTTCCTACCGGTTGCGTCGGTGGGCCTCTCATGGACTCAGCAGCCCGCAACAGCAGGGCAGGCCCACTACCCACCGCAACTGGGCGCCCAGCTGCCGAGTGACACGGACGTGTTCCTGGTTCCTCCATCGCATCGCGAGACAGGTCCCGAGACGAGTCGGTTGGCGCCGTCGTCGAAGGAGTCGTCGGTGGGGTCTCAGTGGGCGTGAGATGCCCGTCCACTTTGGAAGCCACCGGGGAGGGGATAGCAGTGGATGGCGGGGGGCGTGGAAGATCAGGCGCGTGACCAGCACGAATGCTCGGCAGGCCCAGGGTCTTGACGGCTGTTTTGGCAAGGCACTCAAACCGAACCGTGATCGTTGTGGATGCACGGCCACCGATCTTGGATCTCGTGACTTCCAAAACGACGCTGTTGGCCATCGCATGGTCAGCATGGCTGCCCAAAAGCAGCGCTCGCGTGAAAGCGGAGCGAATGTGCTTGACCCTGGCATGCACTGGGGACCCCAAAAGCACGCGAGGGTCGCCCATAGTGGGAAACGGCCGTCACACGATGGGATTAGCACGTGGAGGGATGCGAAGGGGGGGGGAGAAAAGTAAAAGCACAGGGAAAGAGATGGAGTGCGGTGCGCTTGAAGGGGGCGCTGCTCGGGGGGCTATGTCCGTCCCTCGAGTAAGGCATACCGCGTGATACACGCCCGCATCAGGCCAACGAAACGGCAAAGGATGGCGAGGCGCACGGGTAGGGGGCAGGGGTGCTTAACGCTCACATTGCATGAAAAAGCGCGCCTGTCACGGGTGTGGTTGGCTGTAAAACGCGGATGCACGGAAGCACGCCTTCGGCTGAGGTCCGAGGAAGAGTGTCTCCCCTCTCTCTCTGCTGCTGCGCGGCGGGCCGTGCCAACAGACACACTGCCCCCACCCAGTCAGGGGGGAGGCGAGCCAGGCCGTGTCGCCGGGTAGTCTTGTCGGGGAATACCCGCCTCGGGAGGAACCCCCGAAGAGCCCACTCGCAAGGCGTCGACCGGGGGAAGACGCCCCCAGCGACAGTCACGAGATATGTGACCGGAACATTACTTGCCCGCGTCAAGGGCCCCGAGGCGACACTCACGCCTCGCCCTCTTATTTCGTCCGTTCTCTTCAGACCCTCCGAAAACCTCGCTCAGACACCCTCAAAGGACCCTCAGAAGACCCTTTACTCACGGACATGGGGCCAGTCTCAGCGGAAAACGGCCGAAGCTTCGTACACCGCCATGCATTGGGGCTGGAAAAGGGTGCTACGTGGCACCCTTGCGGCGCCCCGGTGTCAGGGGCGCGGTGTAATACTGGTAAATGGTCAAAGTCGGGTTCACACCAAATTAGGCCCTTAACTGGGGGCTTGCCCGGGGATTTCTTAGTCCCAGGGAAGTCTCGAGATCTCTGTTGTGGTTGGTGAGCCACGAGGTCATTACAAGTGGATCGCCACCGGAACGATTCGAAATATGTGTCAGTAGGACATATTTCCCTAGCGAGAGCCAGCGGCCGTTTCGGACTGACCGGATCCGACCGCCCATGACGCGAATCCGCGTGTCCCGTCCTGACTGGGAGGGAACTGGTTCTCCGAGTGTGGGGGCCAGGTGTCCGGCCGTCACACTCCGACTTGAGCGGTTCCTTCGAGAAGTCTTAAAAAATGTAGACGTCCTCGCCTTCGGAGATGTGATTGTCGTCACACACCTCACGCTAGAACTGGAAGATCTTGGCCAGGGGAGAACCAAACCACTCTTCGTGTACCCCGAAAGACAGAGCGACTTCTTTCTTGCGTCGGCCAAAAGTACGGGCCTGTCGTCGCGTGTAGACAGCCAACTTGCTGTCCAACGCGTAGGTCTCGCAATCAAACATCGTCCGGTAGTACGGGTGGTTCACAACACTTTTTGGCGCCAACAACCGAGCCCTCGGCCGCGGAGTAGCTTGAGTCGGCCACCCCTTCGCCTCCATACCGGTTCCGAGGGAGGGCTGCGTCGGGAACCCAAGGTCTATACCCCGGAAGAACTCTCGAGATCCCTTCCCGCCTCGCTGAACCCCCTTTGAGCCAGGAGCTGTTCGGGTTCTCGGGTCAGTACTCCGAGTACCGTCGCTCATCGTCTACGGCGTCGGGGTAGCGCGGAACGCACCTTGTAAGGCCGCGACGGTCAACGCGTCCCCCAAGCGGGGAACATCCGTGGTTCACGATGACGACAATTCTTCGCAGAAGCAGTTCCAATCACCTCCGCGTTGGTTCGTCGTCCAGCCAGATTGACGTCTTGAACAGCTCGGTCTGTCGAAGTAACTGCTCCGGAAAACAACCCATAGCTTAGCCTTCCCCAACGGGGGAGAGGACCACGTCACAGCCCAGGGGGGAATCGTCACCAAAAACAGAGTGGATTCTATCACACGGCAACGAAGAGGGCCGCCTCCCCGCCCAATAAACCCTCTCCGAGACCAAACCAGCGACGGCCGAACTAGCCGCCCTAAATGCACCCAAACAAGCGAATCCCATCACTTGAGACGAACTACAAGCGATGCAGGGGGGCTGGAAATACCACTTGGTAAAAGCCCAGCCCCATCTGAGATCCAATCTTCCCGAGTCTCTGCGGGTCGGCTGCGTGCCCACCCAATTTCCCGGTTGGAGATATTTTGGGCGGGCGACCATCTGGGCGGGCCCCCCACCACTGACGGGTCGCCCCCCGGTCGGGCGAGGAACCACAACCGCCGCACAGCCCCCTCGACGCGTGAAGTGGCGTCCCCGACCGTCACACGGCGACCCAACCCCTGGGGAGGTGGTTCTGGGCCGACCCACCGCGTGGGTGCCGACCACAGCCCCCCCCCCCCCCCCCCCCCCCCCCCCCCCCCCCCCC
>Ga0209093_1000434_pt1 | contig 22399 bp, 29 predicted proteins | sample SidtaG_4_FD_187450 | JGI IMG/M metagenome (GOLD analysis project Ga0209093, IMG submission 187450) | Marine algal microbial communities from Sidmouth, United Kingdom - Sidmouth_Male1 metaG (SPAdes) (version 2) | ecosystem: Host-associated > Algae > Red algae > Unclassified | place: Sidmouth... | reverse complement strand
GATCGCTCGGTCGATCGACCCCGCCCCTTTACCGTCTGATAATAAAAGCACCATGGGACCGGGGTTCGCCGTCGTCGGCACCCCCGGCTCCCCATCGGATGTTGCACGAACGAAGGTTCTTCTTCCTCGCCTCTAAGGCGATAGTGTTCACTTTATCGTGCGTCTACGGTCGGTCGCTATTTACCGGTTATTTAACCAACGTCATTAATCCCACAGTGCCGATGAGTTGCCGGTGGCAACGTGGGTGACACGGGTAGGTGAGAGTGCAATACAGAGCTGGGGAAAAGGTTGGAAGAAAGGACACGGCAGATCTGAGGCGGCGAACAGTATCACCGCAGAGTCAATCGCGGTTGTTTGCCGTCAACCTTAGGGGACGGCCATTACTGTAAAGTGGTGGACATTTCTGAAGCTGGTCGACATTTGAGCAAGATAGGCTACCACACGCCCAGTTAAGATCCCAGTGAGGCGGACATTGGGATTTCAGGCCATCCATTGGCTGGATGGGCGTGTGTCAGCAAAATCCTAGTTCTCCAAATACGTGTGATCCAAGAAGCAGATCTCAAAGTGGCGTGTCACAGTTTTTCGTGAGCTGTCTCACTCAAGGGCTCTTCATTACGCCTCTGGCAGCATCTACCTACACGTGGTAACCAGGCTGTGCCAAAACAGGCACTCAAAAACAAGAGCTGGCTTTCAAAGGTCTGCCTTGTGTTTGGTCCAGCGGATCACGACGGCTCCAGTCGACCTTGATCCGGACAAAGAGTGACTGCCGGCCCCGGATAGTACACTGGGAAAGGGGAATTGACACCACGGACCCTTTGGATGTTGTACCCAGCCGCGACTGAATAGCCTGTAGCCACATCAGGAGCCGTGAGTCTGTACCGCACACAGCCGTGCGGGTCATGCATCCTGGAAACATTGCGAGGATGCACATGGCCTGCATCCGTGGGACCTTCTCGACTACCCTGTCGCATGCTTCTATGCTTTGATGCCTGCGACTTTGAATAGAGTGGCATCGACAAAACTACTCACAGCCTTTTGTATTCAAATGAAAAACCAAGCTACTGCCTCAATTGGTCCAGTCCTCGAGAAGGGCTTCCAAAAACGTCGCCTCTGCCCGCTCGAGAAGCGCCTCATTCTCGGCAGCCGCGGCTGCCTCTGCCGCTGACACATCAGCGGATGCCCCAGCTGCCGATGTCGTTCCGGTACGGTAATTACCGATTTTCACGACCGCCGCCAGGTACACATTTGTTGCCCACTTTTCCGCGTTCGCGCCCGCCGTGGCCACACAGGCGGCCGACTGACGCGTGCTGACACCAGTGGCCGGACGTGCTCGAGTAGTCCTCATGTCGCTGAGGCGTTTGGCACACCGAGCGTTGGGGGCAGCCGGGGCCCGACGCTTCCCGCGGTTGAACGCCGCGTCGCCCGGGCCTCGCCCCACAGCCGCTCGCTGCACCAATCGCACACAGCTCTCTAAAAATGATCCCGCTGCCAACACCGTAGCGTTCTGGTTGAAGAATCCGTTCCATGCCTCGAGACCTTGCTCAGAGAAAAGCTCCGGAGACCCGAAACGGTCAAGCCAATCAGCTGCGTGGCACGCGAGGATGTGCAACTTGGGGGTGATGCTCACCCATTCGAAGTTCAGCCGCAGGAGGTCTACGAATTCAGCCGCTTGCCGTCGGAAGGTTGCCCTCTCAGGCGCGTCAAAAGATACCGCTCGGTTCAGTACAGGTAGTAAGTCGGCCCACAACTGGCAGACTCGACGGTAGTCCGTGGCTCTTGTGGGAGGCACGAAATCGTCCAACACGTCGCAAACCGCTGCAAGCCGCCGCCCGATCTTGTGAGACGCCTTTACCTCGAAAGTGCCCCCCCAATAAGGAGCCGGCGACACGCCCACGTCACGCCGAAGCGTTTGCGTCAGCTCCACCGCATATTCCTGGGCCCGCGCCGCCCCAGAATCAAAGGCAACCGCCTCCACCCCCAGCGAAAGCATCCATGGGCTCACGCCTAGGGTAATGTGCAGTGGGATTGGGACGATACCTTCTGGTGCGAACACCATCAGCGGCCGCCGCTCAAATGACAGGGTTGTTGAGGCCGCCGGGGGGTCCGCCATTGTTGCTAGTGGACCACTAGCGTACAGTGACGCCATCGCCTGCTTCTGTTCGAGCGTGCGCGGCATTCGCCCGGCGCCGCTGCCATCTTGAATAGAGCCGTAGTCATCGAAATTAGCAGGCCCTACCATACATATATTGTGAGTAGGTATTTTTGCGGGTGTGAGTGTCTGAACTCCCGTACCCGTAGGCAGAAAGGCGGCTGGCACCCACACCCAAATCAACAGATGAGTAGGTGGTCGTGGGTATCGATCACTTCCAACCGCCAGCGGAGTTAGAGCCAGAAGAGCTCGCCATTCTGATGCAATTATGGCGTTTCACCTGCGCGATTTACCACTTGATTTGTGGGCTTGATTTCAAGGCTGAATCGGTTCTTGTCGGGGTAGAATCTCCGAACCCTGGTGTGATCGGGGCGCCCGTTCCAATTATCACATTAGCCGTTAACAACGCGACGAACAGGTTCACTCACGTGAAGGAACCGTACCGACATGCTTGGGCAAAATAGGTGCTTGGCGCTGCTGAAGGTTGGCAGCTGATCCAAATCGTTCAGTTTCGGAATTGATAATTTACCCGTGTTTTCCAGGTATATCTCGTATTGATACCCATAAAGAGACAGGTGGCCAGCACTCGTACTGGAACTTAACGATGTTTGGATACAGTCCCCGAAATTTTAAACGATACTTCTGACAGGGCCTGTTCTACATCCTTCAAGACATTACGAAGGACGCTCTCAAGTCAGAGGTGATGATGGTTATGCCGACTCGCCGGGCGGATAACCCCGGCGAGGTCACTTCCTACCTGGAGCTCATCAACTGGATGCTCCGACGGCACGTCGACGAGGCCTCAGTGGCAACCCTCGTTGAGACCCTTAAAGTCACGGTCCAACGGGACGACGAGGACGACTTGTTCTTCGCCGAACGGCTCCTCCGCCTCAACACCGAGTGCGGGTTCATGTACGGGGAGGGCGCGCTCAAGGGGCGCTTTTTGGAAAGTGTCCACCGCGCCGCACGCGCCACTGTTCAAGAGCGGAACACCCCCGGCATGACTATGGCGGAGTTTGCTCGCGTCGCCAGAACTAAGGGCGACGAACACCGCTGGCTAGGACTTTCGCAGCTTAAGGAGCGGACCAAGGAGCGAGAAGTGCTCGCGGAAGAGACCCGGCTCCGGTGGCAAGCTCGCGTAGCCGCCTCCCCGCCGGAGTAGGGTGGTGCTCGGGGACACCCACCGCGAGACGCCCCCGTTCGGGTCTTCGGGGCCGTGGACGCCTCGACTCCAGGCGCCGGGGCAGGGCACGATGCAACCCGACCCGGGGTGCCCGCTGGCTCGACTCCCGGAGGCGGCGACAACTCACGCCGCCGATTCCCGCCGAGAAACGACACTCCTCGTCCCAAACCGAGGGCGGGATAGTACCTTTGCTGGCAGTGTGGCAAGATGGGCCATTGGGCCGAGGTGTGCTCAATTTTGGACGCACGCCTCCGTGACCGATTGGCGTTGGCCAGTCGCTGGTCCCCTCTCGGGGCGCCCTCGGGCTCCCGAGATACCCAGCGGATGGGCCGGCGGGTGGCAGTTTCCATCCCCAACGATGTCTCCAGCTCAAGCGGCGATGAGTCAACACAGCTTGAGAAGGAGGAACCGCCGGCCGGGCCCGAGTGCGGACCGGCTACCTCCTATGTGTCCGAGGAGGGAAGCGAGAAACCACCGGTGTTGGGCCCTCCCCGCGGCGTCCGGTGGACCAAACCCGGGGCGCGGATGTGATGCCAGTACGCATCCAATCCCGACCCAAGGGGATCCGCCTTTGGGACGCACCCCTCCCGAAGGGGCTGGACGGCCGGAATGTGGTGGCCATCCTAACGGGGTCCAACTATCAGGTGGCCAGCCGCATGTGGTTGGACGCGGGGCGTGAGTTAGCCCTCCGCGTCATTGTCGCTCCGGGTTCCGGCGTCTCTCTAGTATGAGAGGCGCTACTCACCCCGGAGAGGAAGGTGGCGCCCTTAGACGCGGCGACCGCCCAGTTGTTTTACGTGAATGGGGGACTCCTTCCCATCATGGGCACCGTGCCTCTTACGGTGCGAGTCGGCACCTACTCGACACCGGTCACGTGCGGAGTAGTGCGCGGCATATCGGTCCCCCTACTCCTAGGTACCGACTACACCGACGTCCACGACTTCAGCATCTGCGAGCCTAAGGAGTTTTTCCAGGTACTAGATGGATGTAAGGTCCCCATTCTCCGTCGGGGTAAGACGGTGTCGTATTCCAAAGCGGACCAACCCGGCAATGCTGGTGCCGCTAGTGAGGCGGACGCCAAGGTGCGTCTGACCCGTGAGGTTTTTCTGCCCCCGCGGTTTCGGGGGTACGTCCCAGTACAGACATCCTTCCGAGGGAATGGGGTCATGACCCAGCTCCATCAATTGTATGCGCGCCATCGCGTGCATGTGGCAACTGGCACCATGGACTGCACCGCCAACCAGACGTGGTTGGTGTAAGTAACGCATACGGGGAGTACGAGTAAGCGACTTCCCAAAGGCATGGTCCTGGGGCAAATGTAGGCCTACTCCGGTACGGTAGCCGCCATACCCCGAGAGGAGTGGGCTGCAGTCAATCCCAGTTCGGACACCGCGCCGGACGAGGCGGACCCCGTGAAGGAGCCCCATGTTCATACTTCGACCGTGCCCGAGGGGTTGCTGCCTCAAGTTCTCTCCCTACTCGAGAAGCACCGGGCCCTATGGAGTGGGCACTTGAGCTCCATCAAGGCGACGGAGCACCGGATAGAGTTGAAGCCGGGCTCCAAGCCCGTTCGGCTCAGCCCCTACCGGATGGGTCCCCGAAATAGGGAGCTCATGAAGGCCCAAGTCTACCGCATGCTCAAGCTCGAAGTCATCGAGCCCAGGCAGAGTTAATAAGCTAGCCCGGTGGTACTCATGCCGAAACTCGACGGGATTCCCCGGTTCTGCATCGACTATCGACAGTTGAACGAGCGCACAGTACGCGACTCGTCGCGGTAACCCCGGATGGACGACTGCCTCGACTCCTTAGGGGATGCCAAGTTCTTCTCCACGTTGGACTGCAACGCCGGGTACTGGCAGATCCCCATAGCCGAGGAGGATACGCCCAAGAAGGTGTTCACCTGCCACTGTGGGACGTACTAATGTACCCGTCTTCCCTTTGGCCTGTGCAATGCCCCTGCTTCTTTCCAGCGGGCTATTGTCATGATCCTGTCCGGAGTCAAGTGGCAGAATGTGCTCGTCTACATAGACGACCTCATCATCTTCTGCGCCCAAGCAGAGTCCCACCAGTCCCACTTGTACACGGTCCTCACCCTAATCGGGAAGCATGGGGTCACCCTCAAGTCACAGAAGCTCCGCCTCTTTAGTAACGAGGTGGAGTACCTTGGCCATGTTGTGCGGCCAGGACGCTTGCGTTTGAACGAGAAGAACATCAAAGCCATCAAGAAGGCCGTCTTCCCCAAGACCCAAACCCAACTGAGGAGGTTCTTGGGCATGCTTAATCATTGCACATGCCCAAAAAACTCCTCAGTTTGGTTTACATGGGGTTTAGACATGATGTCTACCGTAGGTTCACGGTAGACTTCGCCAAGACGGCGAAGCCGCTGAATGACTTGAACCGCGTGAAGCTTCCGAAGCTGTTGAGTCCCCCTACCCTGGAGGAACAGGCCGCATTCGACAGACCACGCGAACAGCTATGCCACCCGCCCATCCTTGAGATACTGCGCAGGGAGGGAAAGTACATCATCGATGCAGACGCTAGCTACGACCAGGTGGGGTGCTGCATTCTACAGCAGCAACCCGATGATAAGAACCTGCCAGTAGATTACTTCAGTAAGTGCCTACTACCGGAGGAGAAGAACTACACCGTCACCGAGGTTGAGGGACTGGGTGTTGTGTGCGCTGTCGGTTTACTACGACCTTACATCGAAGGCGCCGAGTTCCTCATCCGTTGTGATCATAAGGCACTGAAGTGGATACTAACCACGACGGCCTGCACCAATAATCGACTCAATAGTTGGCGCATTCTCCTCTCGGAGTTCGACTATGTTGTGGAATACCAGCCCGGCCCCCAACACGCGGTGGCCGACGGGCTGTCTCTCCTCACGACTGAGGGGCTGGATACGGGACCAAACTCCCAGGAGATCCCCACATTCGGGGTGACCACCCGGTCCGGGGCAGTACTCGACCCCCGACTCCCCGAGAATAGGGAGACCGCCGGCATTCCCCTGGGAGAACTAGCCCAGACGCAGGCGGACGATGAGTTCTGCCAGGAGGTCAAGCAGTTTCTTGATACCTCCAAGCCCTCCCGCTTCTACCAGAATGCGGATGGGCTGCTCTGCCGAGCAGGGCATCGGGCCGGCTCCCAACAGGTTTTGATAACCCGGCCCCTAGTCAAGGAGGTGTTGCGGGCGGAACATTTGTCCCACTTGGCGACACATCCCGGTGGTTCCCGGATGTACCGGACCCTGAGATACCATTACTATTGGCCCTCACTGGCCGCCGACGTCTTCGGTTGGGTCGCGGCGTGCCCTACCTGTGCGAAGAACCGTCTCACGGGTACGCAGAGTACCGCACCCACGCGAGTATTCCCCGCTACGGAACCTTTCGCGGCCTTGGACATTGACCTACTTGGTCCATTATCACGGACCCCCGAATGATATGAGTATATCCTAGTCCTTCGTCACCGTTTCACTAAGGTCACGCGGGCCGTCCCGCTGAAGGAAATCTCGGCTCTGGATGTCCTCAGTGCCTTCCTGGACACTTGCGTTGAAAGCTACGGGATCCCCGATTCAGTTTTATCCAGCAACGGACCCCAATTCGCCGCCGTACTCTGGCAGGGGGTGCTCAAGGCGCTTGGTATTGACACCAGTTACGCCACGCGTTACCACCTCCAAACTAATGGGCAAGTCGAACGATTGAATAAGACTGTAGTTAAGCAACTATGACACTACGTAAGTGACCACGTAGTTCGGTGGTCCAGGTACTCAAGCCTAGTGGTTACGGCATATAACTCCCAAGTGCATGGTAGCACCGAACAAGTCCCATTCGCGTTCGTAAGTCCGCGACGGCTTACTCCCGGGGCGATCGAACGACTTACAGCGGGCACCGACACCGGGGAAATAGTAGCCCCGGGGCGGGCAAAGGCGAACTTCCTCCAGCGGCTCGACGCCCTGATACCCCTAGTACGAGATACCATGGAAGAGGCTCAGGCCCGGTACAAACGAGCCTTCGACGAGTGCGTACAGGCTCGACGCGAATCCATCCGAGTTGGAGACTGGGTATTCGTTTAGTCACACGAGAACCGGGGGGGTAAACTCGTCTTAAAGACTCTGGGACCATACCAGATCCTGAAGACCGACGGGCGTCAGCTCACCATCGAAAGTGACGATCGTATGCGCACCATCAACGGGAACCACGCCACCCGGGCCCCGGAACCACCCGGGGTGACCCGGCCTGGGCACGGGCACTGCCCGCGTGGCAGGTCCCCTCCCTTCCCACTTCGGCTAGTAAACCGATTGAGGCTGTCGTCGACCACGTTGTCGGACAGGGGTACGACGAACATGAGCGACTCATGCTCAAGGTTCGATGGTACGGGTATGGACCCCGGGAGGACTCCTGGAACTATGTGGAGGACCTCCCGGCTGAGAAGATTCGATACCGCTCTATGCGACAGCGACTCACGGTGAGAAGAAGGGTATCAAACAACTAACCCCTTGTACAGGGTACCCCTCACACACCCCCGACAAAGGAAACAACCCACCCCCCTACTTCGGGGACCTCCAAGCAAGAACAACCAACGGGCCGCCCCCCGTCGCTACTCGGGGGGAGCGACCGACCCAACCAGGGACAGACAGGAAGGGGGGCGGGACCAACCAAACTCGGCGTAGCCCCGCCCCCTCACGCAGGGACACGGGCCGCTTACCCCGGTCCGACGACAGCTGGAGGTCGTCGCGGGCATACCCCTCGTCGTGGTTGCGGACGGGAGGGTCGAATGAGTATTCTTGGGCCGGCCCCCGGCCCGTGGGGACCGGCCCCGACGTCGTGAGCGCCGCCCGACTCGGCACCGCCTCCGCTGCGGAGTACCCCCCTGCGTAGGAGGTGTGCCCCGCCGCCGAGGTTCGCCCGGCGGAGTAGGATTAGCCGGCCCCATAGTAGGGTGCGGCGGCTGCAGCGGGCTCCCCGGCGTACGGGGCTCGACTGGAGCTCCCGCCCGCCGCGGGAGCCGCGGACCCCGGCGCCACGCGCTGGGCGTGTCCCTCCAACCGGGAGGCCATCTGGTACCCGATGGCCTCGGGAGTGGTGTCCACCAGGAACTGCTCGGCCGCCGCCGAGAGGGGTGACGGAGATCCCCGTAGTACGGTCCCCGCACCCCAGGTAACACAAGCCAGGGTGTCCACCAGGGAGGCAACTATCGCCTCCCCGTGGGCCTCCCGAAGCGTCCCCGCCGCTCTCGGGTAGGTGGTCGCAAAGGCGCGCGCACACTGGGGGGCAAAGTACCCCCAGCTGAGGTTCTGCTCCGCCCCCAGGGCCGGGTAGTACTGTACCCCGGGCGGGGCAAACGTCGGGCGGGTCGCCAGTCCCACGGGGGACGGCCCCGCCCGAATGGCCCGCCGGACGGCGCCACAATGAGCAGAGAGGCGCTTAGCCGCACCCCGTGTGCGCTTGCGCTGGTGCGGGAATACTGCCCCCGGGGCGCAACATCCCGACTCGGACGGGGCCGACCTCGCCGTCACCCCCGCAGCATAGGGGTAAAACGTGTCACCCAGGTTCTCATGGAGGCCAATACGCCCATCCAAGAGGCGTTTGTCACAGTGGACGGACGCCCGGGCCGCCCCGTCGTCCTCCCCGCCGACTCGGCGGGCCAGGTACGGACCAGCGGCCGCCCAATCCAACGACTGGTGGAGGTCCAGCAACTCGCTGAAATACGCGTGCGCCTCCGGGTCCGCCCCTTCCGCCACGTTGGAGAAGTGCAGCCCCACTAGGCAGTCCACCAAGCTGGCGGGCAGGTGCCACAGGTACCGTTCCGTCCGGGCGGAGGCATACCACACCCCCGCCACCTCTAGCACCCACTGGGTCGCTAGCATGGCCGCCGCCGGGGTGGACTCCCCCCGACGAAGCGCCGTACCAAAGTAGGCCACGACGCGGGGCGTCCGAGCGGGAAACCCGTAGGGCACCTCCAACACCGACCACCACGTCGGCATCGGGACATAGTAGTCCCGCCTCGCCGAGACGTGGATCTGGGTGCTATCGACTTGCGAAGCACTCACCAGAATACCCGACACCTCCCGCACACGGCGCTCTGTGCGGGCGTCCCGGCGGTGGAAGTGGGGGTTCCTCTCCCCCAAGTACGGGGGCGAGCAGCACGCCCACTTCCACGGGACGACAGGCGGGATTTCGTCCGCCGTCGCCCCGTCCATCACTTTTGACAAGCGCACGGTCACGCGCTCCACCCACGGCGCGTCCGCCGCACGTAGTGCGGCGGGGAGGTCCGCCGTCACCCCGGCAGGTAGTTCGTACTGCACGGGGTGACGCGTCAGCCGCCGCTGCCAAGCCGGGCCCTGCTTCGGCACCGGGATGGCCTCGTACAGGGCCCGCAGGCGACACTCCCCCAACTGAATCGGGGCGTGGGGGGGCGTCCACTGGACTAGCGCCCCCGACTCCGCCCCTGCGGGCCCCGCCTCCTCTACTGCCGGGGGGCGCACCCGGAGGGGCACCGGTGGAGGGGAGTCCTGCTCGTTGGGGTCCTCCCCCGCAACGGCCGGTGCCGCCGCGGCCGCCACCGCCGCCGCCGGTGGAGTCCCCGGCCGGCTAGGCGGCAACGGCACGAGGGTGACCGCCGTGGTAGGCGCCACCGCGTTCTCGTCGGCAGACCGCCCCGCCGCTCTCGACGCGCGGGAGGCCGTTGCCGACCCCGCCGTTGATTTGGACCGCCGTGGGGCCGGCGGCGGTTGCGTCGCTGGCCTCCCCGCCGCCGAGGACTCCCGGCTTGGGTTCGCGCCGCTAGCCGGGCGCGACCGACGGACCGCCTTCCCGCGGGCCGTCGCCGAGGCCGCGCCACTTCACTTGGTGGCGCCCGTCGGCGTGACTGGCGCCGATGCGGCTGCCCTGCCAGCCCGTGGGGTGTCCACCTTTGAGCCGTTGGCCTTGGCGGCGCCCATACTGGCGGGCGCCCTGCTGGTCTGAGCGGTCGCCGTCGCCGGGCCGCCCGACTTGGCCGCGGCCGTCGTCGGCGCCTCGCCGCCGGCTCGGGCGCCCGCCGCCGCGGGGCGGCGATCCGACCGGGCCGGCCTCCCACTCGACGCCGGCGCGGGGCGCCCCGCACTCGAGGCCGCCGTCTACTCCTGGCGCACGACGCGCTCCGCACTTGGGGACGTCATCTCCTCCGTCCGCGCTGCTCCCGTCGAACGCGAAGATGTCATGGCGGCCGCGTCCGAGTAGGAACGCGGGACAGACTAGGGGAATAGGGAACAGAAAGGGAGGTGACACTCTCGACTCGGGGGACGAAGAGGGTGAGGTAAAGGCCCGTACTCTACGGCCGTCCCGTCCGACCGCCGTCGGCCCCGCGTGCAACGCATTTAGGGGCCCCTTTACACTGGCAGGGGCGCCCCGTCGCCTCCCGCGGCATCGCTCCACGTACCACCCTGGGTGACTCCTTCAGCGCGCCGCGCGTGACAGACGCCCCACAGGGGGGCGCCATACCCGGCGCCCCCCCGGCACGGCTTTTGTGGCTCACCCCTGCCACACAGCCCCCCTGATACGCCCCGTCGCCTCCCGCGGCGTCGCTCCACGCCCCCCCTTGGGTGACTCCTCCAGCGGGGCGCGCGTGACAGCCGCCGCACGGGGGGGCGCCATTCCCGGCGCCCCCCCGGCACGGCTTGCGTGGCCCAACCTGCCACACAGCCCCCCTGACACGCCCCCGTGTTCCCCACGCGGAGACGGCGCGTGCCCCCTTGGCCCCGGCGGGCCCCCCATGATCCGGGGCGGCCACCGCCGGCGCTGACCGGGACAGCACCCGGGCCCCACACTGGGGGGATTCCGGTTAGCCTTCCTGGCCCGCCCGGGACCCTCGGGTAGGCCCGCCCCTCTGGCCCTGGGTCGCCGGGACGGCGACCGCTCTAGAAGGGGGAACTGTGACGGCCGGACACCTGGCCCCCACACTCGGGGAACCAGATCCCTCCCAGTCAAGACGAGACACGTGGATTCACGTCATGGGCGGTCGGATCCGGTCAGTCCGAAACGGCCGCGGGCTCTCGCGAAGGAAATATGGCCTACTGACGCATATTTCGAATCGCTCCGGTGGCGATCCACTTGTGATCACCCCGTGGCTTACCAACCACAACCGCGATCTCGAGACTTCCCTGGGGCTAGTAAATCCCAGGGCGAACCCCCAGTTAAGGGCCTAATTTTGTGTAAACCCAACCCGGACCACTGACCAGCATTTCACCGCGCCCCCGACACCGGGGCGCCGCGAGGGTGTCACGTAGCACCCTTTCCCCGCCCCAACTCAAGGCGGTGTCCGAAACTTCGGCCGTCCTCCGCTGAGACTGGCCCCATGGGCCCTCAGAGGAGGGTTTCTGAGGGTCCTTTGAGGGTGTCTGAGGGGGGTTTTCTGAGGGTGTGAGCGGAACGGACGGGCTTTGGAGGGGATAAGAGGGGGAGGCGTGAGTGCTACCTCGAGGCCTTTGACGCGAGAAAGTAAACTTCCGGTCACACAACTCGTGTTTTCCGCTCGGGGCGTCTTCCCCCGGTCGACGCCGTGCGTGTGTGCTCTTCGGGGTTTTCTTCCGGGGCGGGTATTCCCCGACAGGACTACCCGGAGACCAGTTCTGGCTCGCCTCCCCCCCAACTGCGTGGGGTTGGCTGGGCGTGTTGTCACAGGCCGGTGGGCACGCGCGGGTGCGAGCGCGGGGGTTGCGCCTCGGGAGGTGCCTTGGGCTGCTTGGATAGCGATGGTGGTGGCTGCGGCGTCGTGATGGCAAGCGGCAAGAACGTCGCGAGCATTGCGTCAGAGTCATTCTAGGGCGCTGCAGCAGTACCTGGCTCCTTTTTCTCGACGGTCAGGCCGGATTCTCGAAGCTGAGAGCCCTGCGAAGGTGGCAGGGCCCGGACCGGCTGCCAAGGTGGCGGAGAGGGCCTCTGCCGCAGCGGCGGGGGGATCGAATAGACAACCTGCTTCTGGGACTCCATCGTCCCATGAAAGGCAGGGGGCCCGGCGCGTCCAGTGCGCGGCGTCGCAGGCCCGGCTGGAGGTGCGCCCGGCGGCACCGGATGGTGGGTGTCCCAAAGCGCGCCCGCCTGGCTCCAAATCGAGGCAGCACCAGCAGCAGCGGCGGCGGCGTGATCGCCGCCACTCCCGTACACGACCCCAGCAGGTCGAGACACTGCCGCCGCCTGTCCCGTCCCGACCACATCTGGACTGAGAGGGGCCTGAGCGGCCTCATCCAGCCCAGCGGGCATCGGCGACAAGCCAGGTGGCCCCGAGCCACGAAGAGAATCGAGAGCCATTCCGTGCTTCGTCAACGAACGGACCCGTTCGTGAACGGGAACCTTGTGTCTCAGCAACATCAAACGCCAGTGGCCGCGCAACAAAACGCTCACCCAACGAAACAAGCCGCTCCACCGCACGTGCCCGGGCCGCTGAGGGCTCAAAAGCGGCGAACTCGGCCGCACTCGCCGACGCGAGCACGCGAGCCGTCTCCCGCTCGACGGCGTCGACCCTCCCCGCCGCCCACCCGAAGGTGCAGACCTTAACTGCGACCGCCGACGAGAGCACGTGCGCCGGCGTCGACGCGCCCAGCCGCCCGCCCGAAGGCGAGGGCCTCAACCGCACCCGCCGATGACGAGGGCACGCGCGGCGCCGCTCGCTCGAGGGAGTCGACTCGCCCCGCCGCGCGACCGAAGGTGACGACCCGCACCGCCGCACACCCGATCGCGACGACCCGCCCCGCGCCGGTCGATTTGAACACCGCCCGCGCCACGGACCGCCCAAGAGTACCGAACGACCGCAGAGCGCGTGCGCGTTTATGACGACGAGCAGTTCGACCGCAGTCCGCTTGCGCACTCTGGAGCTTGAGCCGACCGGCAAGGGCAAAACGGTGTCCGGCGGTCTTGCACTGGGCGGGGCAGCCAAGAACGGCGAGCAGCCGGGGAGCGAGGGGGCGGCTCATCGACCAGCACTCGGAGAGAAAGGGCTCGTGTTTCAGCACAGGTTGGTCCATGGTGCCGCACTGGGACAAGAGAGAGCGCCGAGGAGGTCCGCGCGCGTCTGCAGTCAAGCAAAACTGTGAAAGTCGGTCGGGGCGGCGATGGGGGGCGGGCATACACGTGGACGATGTATGCACGTACTGGTAGGCGGCTGGGGCAGCCAGGGAGGCCGGCTTGCGTCCGTGGGCAAGCCAAAAAATGCAAGTCGGAGAAGGAGTGGGTGGGTGGCGACCGTACTCGTGGACGATGCATGAACGAACCAGGAGGTGGCTGGGGGAGGGGAGGTGGCGGGGAGCTCGCGTGCGCGTTTCTGAAGACGAGCAGTACGACCGCAGTTCGCTTGCGCACTCTGGAGCTTGAGCCGACCGGCAAGAGCAGACGGTGTTCGGCGGTCTTGTACTCGGCGGGGCGGCCAAGAACGGTGAGCAGCCGGGGAGCGAGGGGGCGCCTCATGGACCAGCACTCGGAAAGAAAGGCCTCGTTTGGCAGCACAGGTTGGTCCATGGTGCCGCACTGGGACAAGAGAGAGCGCCGAGGAGGTCCGCGCGCGTCTGCAGTCAAGCAAAACTGTGAAAGTCGGTCGGGGCGGCGATGGGGGGCGGGCATACACGTGGACGATGTATGCACGTACTGGTAGGCGGCTGGGGCAGCCAGGGAGGCCGGCTTGCGTCCGTGGGCAAGCCAAAAAATGCAAGTCGGAGAAGGAGTGGGTGGGTGGCGACCGTACTCGTGGACGATGCATGAACGAACCAGGAGGTGGCTGGGGGAGGGGAGGTGGCGGGGAGCTCGCGTGCGCGTTTCTGAAGACGAGCAGTACGACCGCAGTTCGCTTGCGCACTCTGGAGCTTGAGCCGACCGGCAAGAGCAGACGGTGTTCGGCGGTCTTGTACTCGGCGGGGCGGCCAAGAACGGTGAGCAGCCGGGGAGCGAGGGGGCGCCTCATGGACCAGCACTCGGAGAGAAAGGCCTCGTTTGGCAGCACAGGCTGGTCCATGGTAACGCACTGGGACAAGAGAGAGCGCCGAGGAGGTCCGCGCGCGTCTGCAGTCAAGCAAAACTGTGAAAGTCGGTCGGGGGGGGGATGGGTGGCAAGCATACACGTGGACGATGCATGAACGTACCAGTAGGTGGCTGGGGCAGCCAGGGAGGCCGGCGCGCGTCCGTGGTCAAGCAAAAAAATGCAAGTCGGATTAGGAGTGGGTGGGTGGCGACCGTGCTCGTCGACGATGCATGAAAGAACAAGGAGGTGGCCTGGGGAGGGTAAGGAGGCGGGGAGCTCACGGAGGGGGTAGCTGTCGGCGCGGCGTCGGCTCGGGCAGCGACGACGCTCTCGCTGAGGGAGGCCGAGTCGCCCGCTGCTTCCCAGCACTGGGGCCGGGGCGAGCTGCTGCCGTCGGCTGCCGTTCGCTGCGGTTCCCGGCGTCTCCTGCACTTGGCCGGTGCCGGAGGCACGCAAACGCGCCCGAAAGGGTCTGTCTGTGCTGCACTTTCCGACTTTGGTGGGTTGTTCCAAGGCGTGCGAGACGCCGTCGAATTTATATCGCTACCCAGGAGTGGCCCCAGCCCCCTGTGGTGCTCGTGTGCTAGGAGGTCTGAGCAGCGTCTCTGAAGCACTCTTGGGAACGGCACGTAGCATTGGTTGAGCGCTGGTCCTCTTCTCCTGTGTGCCCCGCTCCTTCCCCCACTACCTCCTACTATTTCCCGGCCGCACACCCCTCGTTGTCTTTTGTACAAACGGTGCCGTTTGCTGGCCACTTGGTCCTGACATGTCCTCCTTTTCTTCCGCCGCTGTCCCCACCGCGACGGTCGTCCTGATAATGCCTGGACGGTGGCCGCAGTTACAACGTCGCTCGCGCCGCTGGGTGCCAGCGGGGGGACCCCGCGCGCCCCCAGGGCCGAAAGAGCCTGACGGCTGTAAACCGCTCGGCCGCCTCAGCCATATCGAGTGGCAGTTGGCCGGCTGCGTCTTCCCGATATTTTCTCTCCTGGTTGCCACCACCGTCCCCTCCGCGACGGCCTTCGGGGCTGTGTCGTGAAGCTTCTCGGAGCTGCAGCGTCCCCAAACCAACCGCTGGGTGCCACCGGGGCGCCCCGAAGACCTGCATGGGCCTGACGGTTTTCAACCACTCGGCCTCCACGACCACCGCGAGACCCCGTCCGCCGGCTGTTTATTTCGCGACTTGGCTTGTTCGTTGGCCGCCTCCGTCCCCGCCGCGTCGGCCGTCGCGGCGGCTGTCAGACGCTCGCCGGAACTGCAAGGTGGCCCGCGCCGACGGGGTGCCCCCACGGTCCGCATGGGTTTTATAGCAAACGGCAGTCGACCGCTCAGGCGCGGCGGCCAACGCGAAATCCTCAGCGGCTGGTACTGACCAAGCCAAATGCCGCCCCCTTTTCGTCGCTCGCAGTGACGGCCGTCACCCGTGTCATTACAGCGCGCTTGCGGCAGCTGCACCCGTCTTTTGACGACAAATTCCGCTCTAAAGCGGCATCGCGCGTCTGTGCATGGGTCTACCAAGCCGTTGCGCCCGCTCCGCGGCGAGCTCCAGGTGCTCCACCGGCCTTCTGGTCGACTGCCTGAGCCACCATCATTGGCTCCGCTCCTGTCCAGCCGCCCAACTCCCTCAGCCCGCCCCAGTACCGACGGTCGGTGGCGCTCCTGCAGCCTCCCTGTTTTCTCTGGCGAGGGACCGGCTAGCGCCACTGGCGTGTCTTCCACGGGTGGGGCTTTCTCGGAGATGTCAAGCGCGCGGGGTGGCGTCTTCCGTGGTGCCACGTCCTCTGCGGTTCGCTCCTCCATGTCGGCGCCGAGGTCGTGGAGTGGCCATGACCGTAGCGGCCACGTCGCTGGAGACCACGCTGACAGCGTGACTGACGACGCCGCTGTTCGTCCGGAGGTCCAAGGCGTCGGAGCAGGGGGTGCGCAGCGGCTTGAACGGAAAGCTGCAGAGGCGCTGCCGGTGCGGTCGCGGCCACTTGTCGGTCTGCCCGCCTCCCGCATTCTGGCTTACTACCGGTCGAAAGGTGACATGCAGCGGACGAAGCCGCACGTGGATAGTAACGCCGCGAGAAAGCCGTCAAAGTTCAACACCCAGACGCTGAGAAAGTTCCGGCTCTTCGCTTTGTCCACAGGGCGCTATGGGTTGAGAAACAAGGGCCGGGCTGAGTACTGGGACTCGGTTGTGGCGGCCGAGGTGGCCGCGGCGGCTGGGACTGGGAGGCTTGGCCCGATGCAGTCAGCCTTTGACACGGCGGCCAAATTCGTGTCGTCTCATGCACGAGCAGGAAAGGTTCCTACACGAGCTCGGGTGGCGGCAGACGGAAATCATAATCGGGGAGCAGACGTTTACTTTTTACTCCCGCGACCTGTGGGACGTCGCCATTGGTACCATCCTCTCAGCGGAGGAGCTGACGCTTTTTGGTGAGCGGCGCGTGCGCCGGGATGGCTCCATCATTCGGACGGGGACGATGGACAATGACCTGTTCTTGAAGGAGAAAGACAGCGCCTTTGCGATCCACAAGCTGGCGTCCCCCGATCAGGTGTTTGTGCTGGCCGCCCAACTGTATTCGGACGCTGCATTGATTTATTGGTCTGTAGGTACGTCAGCGGGGGGGGTGAGGGCGGCGGGGGGGGCTGCACTTGCGCAACCGAGGTGTGTCTTTGATTGAGTTGATGGGGTACCTTTGCTGGACGTAGCTCTGAATGACTTTGACGCGTGTCACACCTCTCGCTCGTTGCTTCTGTCCGTTGTTTTTTGACCGCCTCTGTGCCTTGGAGCCCATTACATCCACCCCATCAAGGCTATGTTCCCCAACGTCAAAACGGGCAAGCCCGACTGGATTACAGTCGCTTACATCCCGCTTGTGCGCGCCCGCCACGGCACGGGCAACATTGAGAAAATGCGCGTGCGGCTTTTGCGCAATGAGCTGCTCCAACGCTGTATTCTGGTACTGCTGGACATGTTCGCGAAGCTTAGTGAGACGGAAAATAATGTCAACATTCCCAGTCTGGGCGCATTCCTAGTTGTCCCCCGCATTACGTTGTACGCTGCCTTCATGCCCGAGGAGCGACACCTGCTGGGTCTCAAGATCGGTGTCTGCCACCGGCCTTGCTCTTCCTTCATGATAAGCAAGGAGAGGTGCGGCGAGGCGCGTTCCGTTGACGAGCCTGAGCCGGACACACGCGGGGTGACCGAGATGTTGACCGTGCAGCTCCAGGCTGCAAGCCTCTATGACACCGGAACCGGCGCTGGGCGGCAACGTCAGATCTCGGAAGACTTCTCCGCGACACACATCGTGCCCGCCCTTGGCTCTGTCCATGGCCGAAGCACGGGGTGCACAAACCTGTGCTGAATCTTCGGGTTTGAGTCTCTCCACGTACGTTGCATTGTCATTCTCTTTTCCGTGATCTTCGCTCCCAGGTAGTGTGCGAGTGCCCGTCGGCGGCACTGGTTTCGGGGGTTGCGGCCATGCCGCGTCGTCCTTGACAGCACCGACGGGTGGACGTGTCAGCTGTGCCGGAGCCTCTCGCCGTCTGGATTATGATTTTCCACTTAACAGGTCTGGGCTCCCGTCCCCTGGCCTTGCTGCTGTGGTGCCTGCTCGATGTTTTTGCTTGTGGCGCCTTAGGTGTGGAAACTGGGCATTTTGCGGAACCTGGGAGGCCTTTTCGGGAACCTCGTCATGTCCCTCGCCAAAGGGGGTAACTCGCCCTTTGACATCCCTGAGAACACCCTCATTGGCATCCAAGAGCGTCTGCTGGACATAAACAGACGCGTTCGAGCAGACTTATCTCCACCTGGGTACGTGCTCAATCTTGTCCTGGGATAGGAGTGCGCTGTGGTGACATGAAGGTATTTTGTGCGCGTAGTGACGCAGGGAAAACTTGGGGGAGACGCGCGACCCGACGACTGACTGAGAATCGTCTTTCTGACATGGCTGCGACGCGTGACTATTTCGTGGTTGATGGGTTCATTGGGTGTTCCTTCCTCTTTGCTGCGCACATACTTGGTTCCGACAGGGGTCACTCAACCGACGCTCACTGGCAGCGACTGGCACTACGCGGCCATGCATTTCCCGGGATTGGTGGCCGGTGCCGTAGGACTGCGGCCCGACCAGTCGACCGCTCCCTTCGCTGGAAAGCTTCCCCGCTCGCCTTACGGCAATCGCACGTTCCAAGTTGTTGTGAGACGTGCAAAGGAGGCCTCACAGCGCCGCCATAACGTTAAGCGCAAGCACCTCAGCCGGTCTCCCGACGGCTAGAAGGCCGCCGGGCCCCGTGCGGGCCAGTCGCGGACGACAGACGACAGCGACTCTTCTGCGCATGACCTGGACTCAGTCCATGACCGCTGGGATACAAGCGATGAAGAAGACGTCCCACCGCCGGCCAAGACCGCAGGAGAGGACTCGGAAGCACTTTAGGACGTTTTCCTCGGCCTGTCTCCTGCCGAAGCGGTGCTGGAGGTCATGTGTCGCGCTGCGTCGCTGTCAGGCAAGCTTTCGGGTGACACCAGGGCGTATCAGGTGCACCAGACGGATGACGACGCGACAGCCGTTGCCCTCGAGTCCAAGAAGTTTATCTTGCGCTTCGTGGCCGTCCTCTTCGGGCCACTGCACACTCCCAAGACACACCGCCTGGCCAGCCACTTCTTGGCCGAGCTCCTGGACCGCGGCAACATTGTCGAGGCTGACACAAGCATCAACGAGGGGCTGCATGGGCGGTGCATGGCCATGTACGAGCGCTCCAAGAAGCACGTGTCAACCTTCGCAGCCCAAATGATGCCGAGCGAACAAAAGCTGGCGTGCGTGCTCGCCGAGGCGGCCGCCGAGCGCAAGGATGACGACGCGGTTCGGGGGCGCGCGGAGGCCGGGGAAGCCGCGGCGAAGCCGGTCGGGGACATTTCTGCTGCTGTTTTGGTGGCGGACGCTGACGTGGCCGTGCCAGATGGCCACAGCCCGCCCGCGGACGAGAGTGCCACCTCCTGTGGCGAGAGTGTGGCTCGTTGCGAGGCTCACGGAGCGGAGCGAGTCTGGACAGGAGGCGGGCAAGGTGGTGGCAGCCGTCCGTGTGGCCTGTCCGCTCTCTTCCGCGTGCGCGGCAGGCGGTCGTCCGTTGCAGAACTGTCAACCATGGAAGGTGGCGCTCTGGCAGGCTTTGGCGCGACTGCTGAGGCTAACGACGGCCAGATGGTGTACGTTGCCAACTCCATGCCATTTATGGCGAAGCTTGAGCTGGGCGCCCCTGCCGTCAAACAGCGACTCTGCGCCGCGCGGTCGAACCACGGCAAGCCCTTTTAAGACTTTTTGCGTTTCACGGATGGTTCCGCGGCGACCTTCTTCTCCTACTGCCGCGCTCTGTTGGCCGTCAACGGAACCGACGGCGCCGCGCGCCGCGGTGTCGGCGTGCAGCGCCTCGTCCTGACCGACTACAATCGCAACTGCGTGCGCACGCGTTTCGGCGACACTCATCTGCGGTGGGACATGGACGGCGAGACGTCATTCCCTAGGCTGGCGTTTGTGCCACTCGACGACGTTCAGAAAATGGAGCTCATCGAGCTCGACTTTGCATCGCTGCGTGCGCGCCACGGCCTCTTTGCTACACCCTCCAACAGCCCAAACACCGCTGAGGAGCGTGCGCTTCAGCGCTGGTTTGTGAATAACTTCTACGCGTGGACGTCTGCTAAGCTCAAGGAGCTTTGAGTGGCAGGGGGAGCTGGGCAGAGGTGGCGCGGGTCAACCATTACAGGGAGGGGGAGGGAGGGGGAGGTACAGAGGGAGACGCAGACGCGGGTGGAGCATTATCATGGTGAGGTGGGGCTGGTTTTTCAGTGGGGAAGGAGGGTGGTGGCGCCGGCAGCAGGAGGGTGCGGCAAGGATGGAAGGGATTCCGACGTGAACAGGATACCGTGTTTTTCTCAGTCATTAGTTGGCCCAACGCCGGCGCGTACGGCGGCCACCGCCGACACAGCCGCAGATACCACGCACGCCTTCTCGGACAACCACGCGCGGCCTTCTCACCTCTTTCCCACCACCGAAATGCTATCAGAGCTCAGGCAGACATGCGCCCAGCCAGTCAGGGCCAGTCACCCTAACCCCCATTCCATCGGCACACTCGGAAACGGTCTCGGAAACGGTCCCTGCACCCGTGGCAGGCTGTTCAAAAGCAGTTTTCCCTTTGCCCCCACGGGTTGCCCTTGCGTCCATGTCGGGCGACACCGCCTGCGGATTGGCGCGGCGCTGAAACGGGCGACGGCGGGTTCGGCAGTGACCACCCCCCCCACTCCCTCCTGCGTCGACGACAGCGTCACAGCCAAGAAGGCTGGGGACGTGGAGGGGAAGTGGGGGGGAAGTGTGCCAGCCCGGCAGAGGCCTTTGGCGTATGCCGAAGACAGAAAACAGAAGCTGGAAGCGGGTGTTCATCGAAGGCGGAAAGAGGTACGGACATGATGCTGGAATTCAGAATCGTTCCCAGACTGAGATGTACTTTACTGGTCTGGCACATAAATGTGCCCTAAGCGCACCCTAAACTGTTGATACCGCCGCATTCCTGGGTTTGACGACTGGTAGTGTGCCAGTATGACCTGAAACAGCTGGCAGCAGACCTAAGGCACCGATTTCAGGCCGTCGTCCTCTGACTAAAGCGATGTAGACACCTGCTAAGCCCGTTCATGTGTGTATTTTTTGCCTCGACTGCACGAAGCGTCGACCCAGGCGCCTAGTTAGTCGCAAGACGCCGGAAACAACTCCAAAATCGGCTCTGGTCGCCTGTGTTGCCCCCCTCCCAAACCTGTGCTGCGGTGGCCTCTCCTGTCGGATGAGGCACCGAAGGCCGCTGCAAAGACGGACAGCGCCCTAGTGTTCCCTTGAGGGTCGTGGCACGGGGGGGCCTTTAGGCGTAAAACTTGTAACCACAGGGCACGCCACCTCCAGAGCGTTTGAGCCCCCCCCTGTCGCCGTTGCGTGGCACCGACGCTTGATGCGTCCGTCAGTCGTTGTCCTGGACGGTCACCTGCTCTACTTTTGGCTCTGACCGCTCAGGTCATACCTCGAGGGAAATAATTTCAATGGCAAGACGATTTCATTGGCCAAGCGCATGTTCAGTCACTCATCTTGTGACCGCAGGTAAATTTTCAGGGTTCGAACAAGCAGGTCCCTCGTTGGGGTTTCGTTGGTGGCCAACAAGCCCGAACTCTTTGACAAGTGGTTCGGCCGTTCGCCGCGTTGGCTCGCGTTCGGCCAGCGTTGGAGTGGCCAGCTTCTCCGATGATGGCGGAGCTCTCGCCATCGGACAGAGGACGACGTGCTGGGCCCGACATGGTGCCTGCTGACGTGGGCGGCGCCTTGGGCGCTGAGCTGTGGGCTGTTAAAGAGGGACCGTGCCATAGCACTTGGGCGTTTCCACACCCCGAATGGGGAAATCGGGTGCCATATGCCAAATCGGGACGCCGGATCTGGCACCTAAAAATGCTTCCAAAAGCGTACGGATAACATTGGGTACCGACTGTACATCGTCGGGAAAGTAGGGCGCATCCTAGACGTGTATGGTGCGTGTCCCAAAAATGAGACATGCGCGTTTTCTGGAAGACTGACACATCACTGCACGGTGGCAGGCGGGGTGGGGTACGAGAAAATTCTCGACTGGCCTCCATGGAAAGAGCCTCTCCCGAGACGTTCTTGGCTGACAACTGCTTAGTACCTGCCTGTGGGCCCTGTTCTGTGGACCTCTCAGATAACCCCGATCTTGGAGCCAGTCTTTTTCAGGTTCTTGGGGTTACAGGTTTGCAACGCCTAAGCTCATGTGCTAACTGGAGCTTCGATGAGGGGTGTCCCAAATCGTGTTTTCTTCACAGGGGGCTACATGGCGGTCTTTTTCACGTTTTTATTGGTAAGGTGGTGCCCTTTTCTTCGTGCACAAATTGTCAGCACATGCCTGCCCTAGTATCCGTGCATTTGATTGGGGGGCGTGATCGTCACCTGTCGAAGCTGCAATGAATGACACTTCCCTCCATGACACGTCAGGAGGTGCCGGCTCTGCTAATACTGTCAGGGGCCGTTCTGGCAACGCAGAGGGTCCGAGTGGGTCAC
>Ga0209093_1000432_pt1 | contig 22423 bp, 12 predicted proteins | sample SidtaG_4_FD_187450 | JGI IMG/M metagenome (GOLD analysis project Ga0209093, IMG submission 187450) | Marine algal microbial communities from Sidmouth, United Kingdom - Sidmouth_Male1 metaG (SPAdes) (version 2) | ecosystem: Host-associated > Algae > Red algae > Unclassified | place: Sidmouth... | reverse complement strand
GGGGGGGGGGGGGGGGGGGGGGGGATGGACGGGGAATGGAGGGTGGGCGCCTGGCGTCGGCGCCGTGGAAGCGGACCGCAGGCCGCCACGCCGCGTTCACGGCCGGTTTGCACGGCACGGTAGTGTGCGGCGGCGCCACGGGTGTTGGGACGCCCCAGGGGGTGCCGTCCACGGCCATCGGGCCGGGGGCGACCGTGGGCGGGTGGGCTGCTTGCCACGCGACACCCCAGTGTTCGCTCGCGTTGAGGTGGTTGCTTTCCTGACCTCTCCTGGTTGTCCCGGGGTGGGGAAGCGCTCATTGAGGTGCGCGTGTCGTCTACTGGCTATCTCGTGGCGGTGGCGACGTCACCTGTGCTGCTGGCGGAGACGTGCGATCGCAGGGGGGTTGACCAGGCATCTCCCCACCCTCATTTTGTCTCGTGTGTGCCGCGTGGGAAGGTTGCGTCTCGCCGTCTGCTCGGGTCCTTTTTTCCGAAGCCACGGTCCGGGGCTCGTGCACGGCAGCGGCAAGAGCCGGGACGGCGTCGCGTTTCGCCGCCTAGCAAACCGCAGTTGTGGTGCTCAAGCGGTGGTGGGGCTGGCTCTTGCTTCCACCGCGGCTGTGGAGGGCGTTGACAGGTCTACGCGCACCGCCGCCATTGGAGGGGTACTCGTAGCCGAGCACCCCGTGGCGGCCGTCTTGACGGGTGAGCAGCGGGTGTGGCCGAATTGAACGGGCCTGACTGCGGTGTGGGCGGCAGCTCCGCCCTCTCGCTGTACACGTGCGCTGCGTGCCTGCCAGGTGGCCCTCGTGACTGTGTACCGCCAGCGCCGAGGTGGGGGGGCAGCGGACGCGGGGCGGGGCGGCCGCCCACGCCGCCCCGCTGGTGGATTGGGGCGGTGGCATACAAGCACTCAGGACCCTGCGGCTGGTGGAGGCGACGGCAGCGGCGGCACGAGCTCTGCCCGCTGGCATCTGCGGTCGGGGTTTCGGGGGGGACGCGTCAGCCTCTGCAGCTGGCCGTGACGAGCGCGCACGCTATGGCCACACCGTACCATGGCTTCGGGGCGGCGGAGGGGGACGAGACGACCGCGTCACTGGCGGCTGCGCTCGGGTTGACCGACTTCCCGACGCTCGGCAGCGCCCCGGCAGGACGCGGGGGCGACGGCGAGGGGGTGGGGAGGGGCGGCACCGCCGGCGCGAGCGCGTGCGCGTCGACGGAGCAGCGACCACCGCCCCCGCCCGGGATGCTTACCGACGATGCGGCGGCGGACGTGTATCGGTATCGGCTCGACGCGGCGGCGCTCGCGCCTCACGGTGGGGGCGTCGGCAGTCGACCAGCGTTGGCGTCGGCCGCGTCATCAGCGGCTGTGGCTGGCGTCCTCGGGGTCGACGGCGGCGACTGGACGGCGGGCATCTACCGCGCGACGGCCGCGGGCGCACAGCCACATGGCGCCGCCGTTGGGGGCGGCGCCGTTGGCGGCGGCGGCGACAGGCGGGGCGCCAACCTTGCTGTGCTCACCGTCGCCGACAGCGACGATGACGACGATATGGATGAGCCGCTCGCACTGCGCTTGTCCTCGGCGTCGGCAGCGGCGGTGGGTACCGCGGGCGCCGCGGGCGCCGCCGCCGCCGCTGGACGGCGACGGCGACGGAGCAGCGCGGGCACCTTGACGGCAGCGTCGTCGTCGGGCAGCATGCTGAGCGGGTGGGGGACGCCACTCGAAGGAGGAGGCGTCGGGTCGGCCGCCGCCAAGACGCTCCGTGCCAAGGCGGTCCGCTGCGGCCCACTGACCGGTGCGGACGGCGGTGGCGGCGGCGACGGTTCCGGCAGAGGCGGGCAGGAGGTGGGTGACAGCCTGGCCATGTTGCGGACGGCCACGCCTGGATTGACGCTCGCACACAGGGATGCGACCGTGTTGTCGTCGCCGATGGCAGCGCAGCTGGGTGTGGCAATCGGCTCTGCGTCGAGGCACGTGCCACCACCGGCGGGCGCCTCGAGGGCCCCGCCGGGCGGCCGGGGAGGCGGTGGCCGTGACGGCGTCATGATGACCTTCGCCTCGGACGGCGCGTCCCGCGACGTCGACGCGGAGGCCGACTGCGGCGGGGAGGAGGACGCGGACGAGGAGATGAGCGGCATGTGCGTTGACGACGGTGATGCGGGTGGGGAGGAGTCAACATCCTCTCGCACCCTCGCGTCGTTGGCGGCCGGCACCGGGGAGGCCAGCGCGAGCACTGCCACGGTGGCTGGTGTCGGCGGCGGCGGTGGCGACGGCGGCAGCGAGCCCAAAAAGAAACAAGTCCGCGCCCGTGTCGGTGACCTCTCCCCAGACATGATCCACCGGTGCCCCTTTGATGGCTGCTCCAAAAAGTTTGCCAAGAAGTACAACCTCAAGATCCACGTCCGCCGCCACACGGGGGAGCTCCCCTTCGCGTGCGGCCTCCTCACATGTGGCAAGCGGTTCATGTGGCACTCGTCCTTCCTGCGCCACCAGCGGTCGCATGAGAAGCGGACCAAGGGGCGGCCCAAGGACGGACTGCGGGCGGGCGGGGGGGGTGCGGCGTCGGCGGGCGCGGCTGGGGATGACGTGCAGCTGCTCTCTCGCACGCTCCCGCAGCTGCCGACGCTCGGCAGGGCAGGCGGCGTGCCGCTTGCCGAGATGGGTGTGGGGCAGCAACTGGGCACGCCGACGTTGTCGCCGCTGGCCACGCCGAATTTTAGCGACGGTCGCCACGAGCGTGGGGCGGCTCCGTCGGGGGCGGCAGAGAGGGCCGCCGCCGCAAACCTCTTTGCGGACCTCCACGGCATCGACGTCCTTGGCGGGCTTGGCGGTGGTGGCGCACCAACGAGCGACCACGAGCCCGGTGGTGGCTCAGTGCGTATGGGGGGACTCGCGGAAGTCGCGGACTATGCTCCGCTGCATGGATTGCTCGGCGGCACTCGCACCGGTGGTGTTGAGTCGTCTGCGTTGCCCGCCTTACAGCCACTATTGGTGTCTGGCGGAGGGCACTATGCCATGCCGGCGGCGTCGTGCATGTCCCCATGCCAATTCACGTCGTCGGCCGTGGCCGGTGGGGGCGGCCACTTGTTCGACGCGGTGGCTGCTACCTCCGCTGCTACCAGCGGCAGCGGCGTCGGTGACGGAGGCAGCGGTAGGGATGGGGGTGGTGACCATGGGGGCTTGTCAATGCCCCTGCTCAACTTCCCCGCGTTTTCTACTGGCCCCCAACCCCGCTTTGATGACCTCCACGCGCCGACGCACCTGCCGGCGGCGACGACCGACCACGAAGTGTCTTCTGGCAGGCGCCTAAGTGGGGCCCCGTCATGCGGGCCGACCATGGTCTCCCTCCTCACCGATCAGCCGGTCAATGCGCCGGCGCTGGTCGGACAGGTCCACCCGCCCGGCGTTGGGGCGGCCGCATCGGCCGCCACTGCGGCCGGCAGAGCTTCGGTGTCCGCGGCGGCCGCCGCTTCGGGGGCGTCGGCCACCGCAACGGGCCACACGGGCGTAGACGGCCCGTGTTTCTCCCCCGTGTCAGGGACGACTGCTCTGGGCGGGCTTCGCATCACCGCCTCGGCGCTGCTTGACGAGGACAGCGGCTGCCGCGGGAGGGGGGCCGCGCCAGGCGGCGTCGACAGGGACAAGGGCCAAGGCATCTGCAGTGGTGACCGCGGGCGCCACGTCAGTGGTATTGGTGCTGTTGACTGCGGGGGGGGCGGTGGCGGCGACGGCGGCGGCGTCGGTGACGCGTCCTCTCCGGAGTCGGCGGCGGTTGGCGACTTGGCCACCGCGTTTGGCGACGCGCGCGGGGCGTACGCGTTGTCCTCGCCTTCTGCTGCCAAGCGCACCGCGTGGGGCGAACACTTGTGCCAGGAAGACACCTTCCATGGTGACTTTGACGCCGCCTTTGACTTTTTTACCCACTGACAGGGCGCCGACTGGAGGGACGTTCACGGACTGTTCTTTGTACAGGAACTCAACGAACAATAACACGTTGGCAGCCGGCTGCCATCTCAGCGCTTGGCTCGGAGACGGAGAAGAGTAAGTCTCGGTATTACCACAAGCTGCCATCGTGAAGAAATCAAGAAACTGAGATTACCTCCGACGATGGCCACTCGAGAGTCCATTTCAACAATTGGGTGAGAAGTACTGAGATTAACACAAATATATGAAAGAAGCAGGCGGATCAATTTCTATTCAGAAAGTCTAATTTATGCCCCATCGTTCATGATCTAATTCGATCGAATTTCGATCGCTGTTGCTGGGCAGGCTCTCCCGGCACATCACCTTGGGGAGAGCGTCGCTGTCGTGGCTCTGTATCCCTCCGCCACCCCCGACCTCATCCATGCTGCTCATGGTGGTCCGGGTCTGGGAGGCACTCACGGGACCTCCCCTTGGTGCGTTGCGGGCTGGTGCATCTGCAGGCCTTGCAGCAGCAGGTGCTAGGGCCGCGCAAACTGCCTCTTCTGGGTTTGCTGGCGGCTGGTCTGGCGGGAGAGGCGCGCCGGTTTCCTGATTGAGGCAGTTTGCGGGGGGTTCGGCCGCACGTCTTGGCGTCATGGAGCCTATTCACGTTGTGGTCGGGGGCTGGCCGGGTCGTGAGTATGCCATTGAAGTCGGGTTGCTTGGAGGTGGGTGCTTCTCCCGCGCCGGCGTTCTGGATCCGGCGGTGTATCCGCTGCCGGCGTGACCCGAGGTGTTTGGGGTAGACTTTCAGTGGTTGCGCGTGCGTGTTCGCGGTATCATACAGACCAGCAACGCAACGCCTGCGTCGCGCCGGTCGGGCAGCGCGGCGGCCGTCCTTGCCCCAGCGTCGTCACCGTCCCGTGCCCCGGCACGGACGCTGTGATGCACGCGATGGCGGGTCGCCTCTGGCGGAGGTGGCGCCCATTCAACGTGCTGCCCGCTGCGGTCTGTGGCGTGTCGCTCTTTGTGGCGGCACTGGGCGCGGTGCAGCTGCCGCACGTGGTGGCGGCTCGCAGCGTGAGTCCGTCCGGACGTGCCATTGGTGGCCGTCCGTCGGAGGTCATTGTCGTACACACGCCGACGCGGGCGCTCGATGGCGACCTGGTGCTCCCTGCAGCGGTGATGCAGGAGGTGGCCGAGATGCTGGACTCGGAGTCGCGTTATGGTGTCGCCGTGTTTGACGGCCCGCGGCGCTCCCTGCTGTCGTCCCAGGCGACGCACTTTCGGGGCGATGATAACGTCGCGCCGGTGGAACGCAAGGCGGCGGGGACGGTGCTCGGCGCTAGTGGTGAGCTCACCAACCTGACGCTGGTGTTGCAAGACGTGGAGGTTGGCCCCGACATCTACGACGCTGAGCACTGGATGTTCTCCGACTCCAGCACCCCCTTCACCTACTCGAGCGACAACCTCACGGGGTCCTTCTTTGCCAACCGCCACTTCTCGTGGAACAGTGACGGCCGGGGCTCCGGCGCGTGCTCGGCGTCGCGCAGCGGCAAGCCCCCACAAGGCCGCCACCCAACCGAGGGCAGTGGGCGGGTCAGCCACGGCCATGTGGACGATGCGACGGTGTCATTGGGTCTCCCGCTGGCGCAGCTGCCTGTCAGCTGGGGCAAAGTCCACGTGTCGATGGACGGCTTTGGGTTGGAGAAGTTCCAGCACATGAACATGCTCAGCGGCAGCACCGCCAGCCGGGACTGGGCGGTCATGGGCGCCGCCGGCGACCAGCGGACGTACCAGAACGGGTCGGTGGACGTGTGGGAGGAGGGTGGCTCCTTCCTGCTGTCGGCTCACGACGTGAAGTGGGTGCAAAACACCTCGTACCCGAGCCCGTTTGGCCCCGGCGAGTCTCGGTCCTATCAAATCGGCGCGTATCTCCTCGGCCGCTACAACGCCTCTCGAACGAGTGCGGCGTGGGCGTCCCGGCTGGACCCCGACGGCCACGGCATCTTCCTGGCCGTTTTGCAGAGCGCTGCCATGTCCAAGCCGGGCTGCTACGCCTCCAACAACTATTGGTTTACGGTACGCCCGCTGCCGTCGGCAGCGATCACGGCGCTGGCGACCGTCACGTCTTCTGGTAGCAATGCGGTGGGCGGCAGCGTGCTCGACATCCCCGCTCATCGGCGCGGCCGCGCTATTGCGAGCTCCGACAAGTCGGTGGCGTTTAGCCAGGTGATGGGCGACATGGCGGCCGTTGGGTCGTTGGCTTGCACGGGCGCGGGTGCGATTCTGGCGCTTGGTGGTGCCGCGATTGGGGTCGCGGGCGGGTCCATGTCGGTTGGACCGGGTCAGGGTATCATTCACACCGTGACCGCGGCAGCGTTCATTGCCCAGCTGCGGCAGGTCAACACCTTCCATTCGGACGCGTTTGAGACGTTTTCGAGCTCCTTCGACGGCTTCCTCCTCCGGGACAAGAGGGCGCCGTGGGACAAGGGCGGTCAGTCGTCCTCTGCTCGGTATGTGGTCCGCCTTGCTGGGGACTACCTGTCAAGGACCGTTCGACAGAGTGGAGACGCTGCCAACGAGGCGCCCGAGCGTAACACAATTGCGCATGACCTCTTTGTTGGATGCGCATTCTATGCGACCATCATCGTCGGTGTCGCCCTGCTTATTCACGGACTGGTGGCGGCATTCACTTGGCGCAAGCCGATGGAGGTACAGTTGAACTCCCATAAGTGGATGGTGTACCTGCTCGCGCTAGCGCTGACCTACATCTTTCCCGCTGCGGTGCTCAACAGCTTACAATACCTGTTGACCAATGTGCCGGCCGGGACAGGGCACCCTGTACTGTACGTGGTGGCCGGCTTGCAGCTGAGCGTCATTGGCATCGGTTACACCCTCTTCTTCATCCTCATCATTGCGTACGCCATTCACCAGCAGCGGCTGAAGCGGGTGCGGTGGGTCAACCGAGAGGACGCGCCCGACCCCCTGGTGCGACAGGACCGCTTCATCTCTGGCGTGTATGAGGCGGACGGAGAGGTGCCCGTCGCTGGTGCCGCTGGCGATACTGTGCTGGGCCCTGACGACGCGCCGCTCGGCTCTGTGGCCTCATCTGGCACCACTCGGGGCCGTCGCTCCCGTCGGCTGCACGCCTTCCACGAGCTATTTGCCTGCTACTACGACTTCCTTCGCGGGCCGCTCGTGTGGCTCGCGGCCCTCGAGCTGATTGTCATCCTGAGCGACTGCATCTTTGTGGCGACCATCGAGAACGAGGTGCTGGTGCTGTCGCTCATGCTCGGCGTCCACGCGGGGCTCTTTGCACTCTTCCTCTTCCTGTCTCCGTTTACGGACAAGATCGAGGGGGTGTTCTTTACCCTGGTCACCGTCCTGGAGCTGCTTATGATCATGATGGAGTTTGCGTCTATCTTTTCCGCGGACCCACTGGCGGAGCAGCTTAACTTGACGCTGGTCGTGCTCGGCTTCGTGACGATGGGGTTGGTCATCCTGTGCGCGGTGTGGACGGACGCGTACCCCATGCTGTGCATCATTGGTGCGGCCACGTGGGCTAAAATCACCCACTGGCGCCACGGCAGCCGCGCCACGTCACCAGACACCATGTCGACCACACCGGCACTCCACAACCACCCCCACACGACCGTTGGGTCTTGCTCTGAGTGTGAAGAGGCGTCTGGGCAGCTCAACCCGCATGCGGCGGCAGCGGCGTCGGCCAAGGGTTTTGGCGGCCACACGCACGACTGCAGCAGCAGCAGCGGGGCGGGCGGAGGTAGTCCAGCCATCAACGCCGTCTTGAGCGGCATGCCGACGGCGATGGTGCGGTCGTCGAGCAACCGGTCGGGGGCGTCGTCCTGGTCTGGGCTGGCCAGCACCACTGGCGACGACGTGGAACAGCAAGCGCTTGTGTCGGACGTGCCGGAGCCGGCCGTGACGTGACCAACGGGCCACATCGGGGGTGTCTTTGGCGTCACCAAGGAGTGCATGCATGGGATGAGGATAGCTGCGGCGTGTGAAAGGCGTCGCGAATGAGCAGACGACAAGGAGGAAAAATGAAGTTCAAACTGGTTTCACGCTGAGCACACTGAGCTCCCTGCTGCCTATGTCTTTGGCACTGCCTCTGGCGTCTCGACCGGTGCCGGCGGTGGTGTCGAAAAGAGGCGTAGCTTCCGAAAATGCTGCCGAACGTTTGCTCGGGGATACGGCTGTCGCATCACGGACCAACAACGAAACCCAAACCGCCGCGCAACGAGTCCGTCGAGGAATACCACAGGCACGAGCAATGCCAGGTGAAAGCACCAACAATCAAGACAGAGCAACCACAAATGCCAGTCCAGACCGTCAGATACGCAGTCCAGGCACAGGAGCAGGCAGCAACCACGATCGTTCCCGCTCCGGCGCCGGCTGCTCCCCCAGCGGGTGCACCCACGGTGGCGCCCACCACAGCCGCTCGTCCCGTCGACTCACCCAAGCCGCGCCCAACGTACCCGCGTCGCCAGCGCCGTGGCCACCCCCTCTGGCTGCTCCCGCCACAACACAAAGTCCAGGGGCACGGCGGCGAGTTTGGCCGCCAAGTTCTCCAACACCGTCTCGCTCTTGGCCGACAAGACGACCGTATGCATTTGCGGAGCGTCCGCAGGCTGCCCCGCCGCGGTTGCCGCGGCGGCCGTCAGCGCGCCCGGCCGGTACGCGCCGCCAGTCTGGGCGGTGTAGGCCGCCGTGGCCGGGTGGCTGGCGTAGGCCACCGCCGCCGCCAGTGCCGCGTGGACGGCCTGCGCCATGAGCGCGCCGGCCGGCCACTCGTGGGGCGGGGCCGCCAGGTCTGCCCGCACGACCACGTACTGGACGAGGTCTTCGAGTGATGCTGGGGGACACGGGAGACAAACGGTGCGAAGGGGACAACAGCAAGGTCGGTGCAACCCAGTGACCACAGAGAGGGCGCGCACGAGCATCCATGAATGGGTTAGCAGAAGGGAGGAAATGAGAGCGACCAGGTAACAGGCGCTCAAAAGGCACCAATGCACACATCAATTGCCCGCGAGTGTGTCCTGAGCAAGCCCAAGCCAATCACTCGCCAGCCGCGCCTGGCCACACCGTGCACCAAACCTCGTCGCAGTGGCATCCGGAACGCACCATCCACTCTTGGGGCAGCTTCGGAAGCCATGGTTGCACTCCCTACGCCCCAGCGGAAGGCCGCTGGCGCAGTTGAGGGCGCGGCGGCCGAGCCACCACCCCGCCGGCGGCAGGCGGCGGCGGGCAAGGCGCCGCGGAGCGCGCGGGCGGCAGTGGCGGCCACAAAGGCAGCGGCCATCAGCAGAACAATGGCACCGCAGGTCGCTTGGCCCGGGTGGTGACGGCACCCACAGCGCTCGGCCGCCGCCACCAGCCTCTCCGATGGCTGGCCTCCTCGGCGATGAAGAAGGCGGGGCGGTCGTGCTGCAGAACCAGTTCCTTGGCGGCAACCTCGAACAGTATGGATGTCCAGGGGTGCTACTTAATGCAGTTGTTGGGTCCTTGGTCGTTCAAGTGCTGCAGCAGCTCGGCTGCCGTCACCGCCGCTTCAGCTCTTCCCCATGGCAGTCACACCATCAAGCTCCCTTCGTGTGTGTCCTCGGTCGGTCTGAGTTTCCCGCCATGAGTGCTTTTGTATCCCCTCTCCCTATTGGGAATGCCCGCTCTGTGGTGAGGCAGCTGGCCCGTCCCGTCTGCAGCCGACGGCCGCGCCCGAGACTGGTGCATCCTCTCGTCGCTTCGGCTTCTGCGCCAACCCCTCCCGCCTCGTCTCCTCTTCCTTCTGCCGTAGCTGCAGAGTCTCCATCTGCCTCTCCGTCACAAGGGCCACAGAAAAAGGCTCCCTTGGCCCGCCCGCCCGACGTGACGGACGAGGAGCTGCTGGCCGCCGCCACCACTGTCGTCGCCGCGGCGGTGCGCACCCCCCCCCGGCTGGACGCGCTCCCCGCGTCCGCCCTCCACGCCTACCTCTACATCACGGCCATCCCAGTGGTCGGCCAGCACCCGCCGCCAGCCGCCACCGCCGCCGCGGCGGTCGCCGCCTACTTTTCGGCGACCGACGCGGCGGCGGCCGCCGCAGCGGTCGCCGCTGCCGCCGCCGCCGCCGCCGCCGCCGCGTCTGTGGGCGGGGCGGACCGCCCCCCCCCCCCCTTTGCAACGCCTGCGGCAGCGGCGGCGGCCGCCCGTGCCCGCCACACCGCCGCCTGCGCCGCCGGGGAGGCGACGTACGAGGACCCCCAGACTGGCTACACGGTCTTTACCGCCGTCGCGCACTTGGAGCGGGGCCACTGCTGCGGGATGGTGGACGGCGCCCGCGCACACCGCTGCCGCCACTGCCCGTATGGGCGGGAAGGGGCGCTGGTGGCGCCGCGGGCGGTCGAGCTCGCCGCCCGCACGGGGTTGCTGACGCGCCTCCGCGACGCGGCGGCCGCCGTGCGGGCGGCGGCGGTGGCAGAGGCGGCGGCGGCGACCGCGGCAGCCGCGATAGCGGCAACGTCGGTGGCCGCCCAAGCGGCGGCCGCCGCCCCAGCGGCTGGGCCGGCGGCGGCGGCGGGCGCCGAGGGCGGCGCCCCGTCGACCGGCGCGGTCGCGCCGGCGTGTGGGGTGTGTCGGGACACCCGGTGGGTGCGTTGCGAGCGCTGCAGCGGCTGGGGCTTTGTCGTCTCCCCATACACCGCCTTGTGTCCGGTGTGCCAGGCCGACAATGGGGGCCACCACCCGTGTCCGGCGTGCACCCCGTGGCGGCGGCCGCCCAAGACGGCCTTTTACGAGTAGGCCACGTGTGGGGAGGTGGGTGCGCCGTCGGGCGTGGTGCGGCCTCGGGGGACTGGGACTGGTGGCGAGGGCCCGCCGCAGGCCTCGTCGCTACGGTCGGAACGTGTGATGCGACAGTGGCCGCCCAAGCCCAGAACCAAAAAAAAGTAAGAGGCTTTGCCACATGACACCCAGGAGTACGAATGAGGCCATCGTACGGCCAGCCCCAGTCAAACTGACGCAGCTGTGGCTGCCGCTGCCCGCAGACCGCCATCAGACGCGCTGACCAGCGACACCAACGCAAGGAGCATCGCCTGCAGTCCCTCACCTCCCCGGAATCCCACCACCCCTCGTGCTCTGCCATGCCCCCGCAGCTGTCGCGACGGCCGCATCAAAAGCCACCAAAGCCCGAGGCTTGCGGCGTCCTTGACGCCGGCCCGCCCCCCCCAGCCTTCCTCGCCGCCCCGCCCATCCCCCCCTTTGGTCGTCCTGGCGCCGCCGCGCCCGTCGCTGGCGCCGCCGCTGGCGCCGCCGCTGGCGCCGCCGCTGGCGCCGCCGCCGCCGCTGCCAGCGGCACCTCCCCCCCCCCAATAATGGCATTGATTTCGTCGAGGCGCTCGCCCTTGCGCTGCTCGTACTCGGCCATCACCTCAATCAGCTGGTCGCACAGCGCGCCCTTGGCGGACCGGCTTTTCGCCAAGCCCCCCTCGGCGTCGCGCAGCTCCGCGCGCAGGCGGTTGACCACGTCCACGGCGGCGGCTTCGGCCTTGTTGGCGGCTTCCAGCCGCACGCGGAGGCCAAAGATCTCGGCCTTGAGCGGCTCCTCCAGCTGCCGCAGGGAGTCACGGAGCTCGGCCAGGCGGGCGGCGGTGGCTGCGACTTCGGTGGCCTTGCGCTCCAGGCGGGCGCGCACCTCCCGCGTGCGCTCGCCGAGCGCGTCATCGTCATCGACGGCGTCGCCGCCGCCGCCATTGCCGCCGCTGCCGCCGCCACCACCGCCGCTGCCGCCGCCGCCCCGCGCGTGCAGCCGCGTCGCCGAGACGGATTCTAGGGTGAGCGGCACGGCGGGCGCCGCCGACGCTGCGGCGGCGGCCGCCTCGGTCGCCCGCCGCGACGCATTCTCCGCCCGCACCAGCGCCGCCGCCTCGGCCAGCGAGGAGGAGCCGGCCCTGGGGGACGCCCCAACCTCTACGAGCGCCTTGGTGTCGGCCGCAGCAGGGGGTTTCGCCGTGGTTCCCGCGCCGCCCGCGGCAGGCGACGGGGCCGCCGCCGCCACGCTGCCGTCGGCGCCGGCCGCAGCCGCACCCCGGCCCCGCCCGCCACCACCACTCCCCGCGCCAGGCACCGGAAGAGATGTCGGCCCGCCGGCGTGGGGTGTCCCCCGGCCGCGGGCCGGCGGTCCGCCCCGGCCGCGACCGCGGCCGGCGGCGGGTGCGCCCGCCCCACGGCCGGCGGCAGCGTCCATGCGGGCGCGTACAGGCGCGTCGAGGTCACTTAGGGATTGCATCACGCATCGTTTGACGCGGTGGGGTGGGGGGCGGACGGGGAGTAGGGAAAGCAGGGCGGATGTGGACCGCGGTAGGGAACGGCGGCGGCGGCGCCCAGGGTGGCGCGGCTTCTCGGAGGCGCGGTGTGACGACTGGCGAAGGGGGCGACCGAGCACGGTGTCGGTCGGCCCAGACAGAAAAGTTAATATAAATTACAATAGAACAAGCTATAGTAATTACAAAAACCACAGCTTTGCACAAATACAATTAATTTCTTTTCACGTAGTCCGAATCTATTGTCGAACTGAACAACGCAACGACTGCGAGAGACTGCGATGGCAGTCATCTGTCGCAATCTCGAACCTCGTGCCTTCTTTGTGCAATCCGTTGCACCAATCACTTTCCAAAGACTGAGGCCCACCTGACACGCCTTCGGTCTCCGGCCGTGCATCTCCCGGGCGGACGGCCACCGATCGTCAGAGCATTCACCGGCCTGTCCGATACCAAGATCCGGGCACGTTCTGGAATCTGCCCAGAAGGGTGTCCGGAAGAATCTCGGAATGGACATGTTCGGCATGCGTGGCTCTCGATCTCGTGGTTTCTGTGCCCGAAACGCCCCGTCTGCTTAGTTTTTCTAAGAAGACGGCCCATAAGGACAACGGATGACTGCGACCATTCCGCCGCGCTCGGCACGCATTTATGTCGGGCAGCTCACGGGTCCCTGCCAGCACCCCTACGTCAGCCGTACGTCCGCGTTCCTGCATTTCTGTGCGTCCCTGCACGGGCACGCTCGGAGGTGTTTGGGCGCACGAGTCATGTACACTATGCTGCCTATGATGTACAGTGCCTCATGCACTTGAGAGCGGGACACCAATGCACATCCACAAGTGACAAGAAAGTGCCAAAAAAATAAACAGAAAGGAACGCAGTGCATCCCTCCCATAAACACGACGCTACGGCCGGGTGCCACAGTCCACGCGGCCAAAGCAGACGAGCCATACGAGGCCAAGACAAAAAACAGAAGCTCCAGGCACGCCAGGGCATACGCGGCACCCCCCCAGCCGTAAACGAGTCAGAAACGTACGACATCATGAAACAACGACACGCACCTCACTGCAGCCGTTGTCACCCATCCGCAACCGTTAGTCGACCTGATGCATGAGGACACGGCGAGCCGCCCGATTCGCGGCTGCAGCGGCCGCCTCAGCCGGCGTGCGCAGACGGCGGGCAGGCGGTTCCTCCTCGTCACCGGTGGTCGACGTGTAGCCGTCGGTGGAGTTGCCGTCGCCCGCAGGGTCGACCGGGCCACTCATGGCATTGAAGCCCGTGCGCGCGACATTGGTCCGCCCGTCATCCGCGGGCTCGCTGTCGCTACCGTTCGAAACCGCGCGCGTAGGACCCGTCGTCGCCGACCCGGACCCGCCTTCGGCTGCCCCCCCCAGCCTCGCATCAGCCGCCGCCGTCGGTTCGCCCCCTCCTGGCCGCACCCCGCCGACCGCTGCCGAACCCCCGCGGCTCGCCGCGGCCGCCGCCGCGGCCGCCGCCGCGGCTGCCGCGCCAGCCGTCGCACCAGCCGAGGGCGACTGCTGCTGTGTCGTCGGCGGCCGGGTCGCGTCGGCGCGGCTCGCGTCGCTGGCGTCGCTGATCCGCAAGCCGTTGAGTGCACCGGTCCCCCACGGCCTGAAGATGTCGACGGTCGTGACCAGCTCGTCCTCCCACTCTGTGCGGTGGCCAGAGTTGAGGACGGGTCCCGACTCGGCGACCGGTAACTGTTGACCCGTCTCGATGACCATGCCACCCTCTCCGTCGGTAGCTTCCTCGTCGTCCGCCTCATCGTCCGAGTCTTTGGCCGCGGCTCGGTTTGAGAGGTGGGCTCTCACCTTGGTGGCAACCATCGCGATGTAGGCGTTGCGGCAGACCAGCGTGCGCGGACCACCAGCCGTAGGGCCGGGCTCCGAAAACTTATGCAGCACGCCGTAGCCGGAAAAGACAACCGCCAACGCGCGCACCAACCCCGCGACGCAGTTCGCGTCTTTGAGAAACAGGTTGCCTTGAAGAAGCCCCGATGCGTCCTTGGGCTTGAAGTACACCTCCAGCTTTGTCGAGGTGCCACGGGCCCGCCGTAGCGTGCCCCTCCCACCGTTGTCATTCACGTAGGTCGCGAACACAGACACCGCCTTAATCCCGATGCCCTCGTAGAAGTGGTAGACAACCCGGTGCAGGTACCTGTACGCCGCTGTCATCTTTGGATTAGGCTTTGGCGCACCGGCGGCCGCCGCGACCGCGGCGCGCTCCGCCGCCTTCTTGGAGGGACGGGTGGGCAGGCGCCACCGGCGCGTTAGCATTCGCACAGCTTCTTTGGCGTTGGTGTTGAACCGGGCCATCACCCAGTCGCGCAGGAAGACATTCACCTCCGCCATCGAAAGCCACACGTCCGCAGCACAGTAGGCGCTGACGAACTTGTCCTCCACCCACGAGTAGAGCACTGGCTTGAGGACGATTACCCAAGCCGCGTCCTGCTTCTCCATCTCCTCCTGCGTCCGTGGGGGCAGTACGGTAATGATGCTTGACGTGGGCGCCGGTGCCGACGCGTCGTTAACGACCCCGGCCGCCGCAGCGGCAGAGTCGCGTGACGTGGCGCGCTCGGCCACCGCGCTGGTCAGCTGGGCCTCAATCTTGGTCAGGAGCCGACGATTGTGCAAAAACGCGACGGCCAGCTGGTCCGCGACAGTGGCAATGTCGTTTGTTTTCTTCACCAGCTCCCGAATGTTGGTGTTCGTCAGCACCACCTCCTTTCGGAGGACGGTCGCGTCGCGACGGAGGCCGGCAACGGACTCGTGGTGTACACGGGACAGCTCCGAAATGTCGGCTTGGAAGGCCACCAACTCTGTGGGTGGCGCGGGTGCGCACGCCGCAGAGGCCCCCACAGCCGAGCCTCGCGCCAGGGCTGCTCCAGCGGCCGTGCGTTCCAACGCGGGCGGAGACGACCGCCTTTGTCGAGTTGGAGACGGGCTCGGGGATGCGCGGCTGGGAGCCGGTCTGCTGCGGCGCCCGCTGATGGGCCTTGTCGACACCGCCACGGGCGGGGGTCGAGGAAAGCCTGGGAGCCGTTGAGCAACGTGGAGGATGTCGTCATCGGAGACGCCTCGGACTTCCCCCGCTGGGGAGATGCTCCGCCTTGTGCTGACGGGGGGGGGCACCCCGGCCGACAAGCTCCCACCAACGCGCGCGGTAGCCCAGGAGGCCTCGCCGCCTGCGGCTCCCACGTGGCCGGAATTGCCTGCCAACCCCGGCAGCGCCGCCGAGTTGACCGGCTGCGCTGGCGCTCGAGCCGCCATGCCCGCCCACCCACATGCCGGCTGGGGGATTGCGGTGGCCGCGCCGACAACACGCGCCGCTGCCGCAGCGTCGTAAGGCGGTGGTGCGTGAGCAATACCGCGCGTCAGGTTGGGGGCACCTTGTAGGAGCGGTCGGTCGTTGAGGCGCGCCGTGCTGACCGGCGGCGACGTGACGTGGCTGCCGGACAGATAGGTGTACCCTTGAGCAGGCTCGTTCCTGCGCGGGGGCAGCGAATGGATGGGAGCGCCCGCGGCGGGTCTGTTCAACCGACAGCCACCGTACGGGTGGGGGGGGGGGGGGACCACCGCGAGCGTCAGACGGTAGAAGAACGCCTGCATCGCTCCCGGCAGGACGAACGTGCCGGGGGGATCAGAGCAGGGTGACCAGCGAAGAGGGAACGGCGGAGGAAGAAGTGGAGGCACGGTGCCAAAGCGGGCGGTGCGTTGAGGAAACGTCAGTTGTCTCGCCAACGATGCTGACGGCCGTAAAAGTAGCCGGCGGGGCGGCTGGAGCGCCCCACGTCGGTGCCAACGGCCTGCGGGTGGCCGTGCAGGCGGGGTGTGCACAGCGCCGTCCTCCGTGTCCGCACAGGAGCCCGTCTGCCGGCTGCGGCACACAGCCCGCCGGTGGAGGACCATTGCGCACGCCCCACAAAGGCGCCACACCACAACGCATGCAAGACCGACCCGTCCTCGGGTCAGGTAGAGGACACCCCCGCAATCGTACGAGAAATGCAGGAACATCAGTGGTGCGGGCAAGTGCCCACGCAATGGGGGGGTAAAGAGAGGGTCGGAGGGGAAAGGGTGTGGCGTGTCCTCTACTCGTACAATGCAAGAACGCGCGCCCCGGCAGCGGGTGGCTAAGGGGTGGAGATCGGGGCGACGAGTGAGCGTCCTGGCGCGCCTAGTCGGAGACCCCCACCGCGGACAGTATCGTCCATTTGCGCAAGAGGCCAAAGATTCCCTTGCATGCGAGTTGCATGTGAGTACACCTATAGATCCCATTCATTGGGTGTATCACATGTAGCAATCTGTTGAGGGGTTTGCCTTGGGGTACGGCGTATGTCGCCGGTCTCGCGTGGCCATCGTCTACTATCGACGACTTTTGAGTGGCCTTGACGGAATGGAGCAGGATCTAGGACCGGTCATTGAGTGCAAGGGAATAGTGGAGGGACTGACGGGAGGCCGGGGGGGGTCATCGGGAGAGGGGCGCTCGCAGTGCCTCTGACCTGCGGTACGGCATCATGCATGATGCCTCTGTCCACGCCTGTTGTCAGTTGCGAAGGCGCCTGCTAGGCTCTGTGCGGGCGGCGCCGCGCGGCCGCTGCAAACTTGGCGGAATCAACGGCAGCCGGCGTACCGCTGGTCTTTCGGTTCGGGCTGAAGCGCGTGTCCGCGTTGGAGGGGGACAACAATGCGCTGCGCGACGCCGAAATGCGCGTGCATTGGGGGGGTGCGTGCTTGAGTCCTTTGCACCCCGCTCGGCGCTGGTACGTGTCGCGTGAGTCTAAGCCGACGACCGGTCCAGCGCGGGCGGAGCGTCTTGGCGATGTGACGCGGGGGGCACTTGTGTCTGCCTTGTTATGGTGAGCTGCAAAGTGCTCTTGCGCGAGGGGCATTCCCGTAGTCGGGGAGCTACTGCGGCTGGTGGTCGCTACTACGCGGTCGGCGAGGCTGTTGGGATTGGGGAGTGGGTGTGGAGAGGTGGGTGGACAATGAGACCGTCTGGGGCACGGGCCCGAGGTCGGAGACGGGTGTCCGGTCCTGCGCATGCGGCAGATTTTGACCCGTGCGACGCAGCCGTTTGCCCCCTTCTGGCCTCGCTCCCCTATAAAGACACGCTTGCCGGCACGTTTTTGCCCTTCGACTGGCTCGTCTTCTCCCACCTGCACGTCGTCCCCCCACCATCGCCGCGCCGGCCATCCACTGTGCTCCTCACTCTGCAGTTCCCTGTCTCCCGCCTTATTGTGAAGTCCCCTGCGCTCTACATCTTCACCGTCATCATGGCGCCTCCGGCTCTCTCGTCCCGCTCGGACGTGAAGTGCAACTACTGTGACATGACGTACGCCACCACTGCCAACCTCGGCCGCCACATCCAGACGTCGCACGCGAACGAGATCCGACTCATTGGGTTGTCGTCGCCGACGGCGCACCTCGTCTTCGGGACGTTTGGCGTCGGCGCTCCCCCTCCTGCCCTGTTGGCACCCGATACCGCCCCTGTCGCGTTGCAGGAGCGCACAGTGCAGCCGGCATTCTCCAGTGTCGAGCGGCTGGAGCAGGCGGCGCACATGGCGGCAGTAGAGATGGAGGCGGAAGACCTACTGGACCAGCCGCCCCCGCTGATGGATGACACCGACGAAGAGCACGACAAGGTCGGCGGCGCGGGAACCCAGGAGGCAGCCGATTGCGTGGGCGTTGAGGACTGGCGGCCTCCGCAAGTTGACGACGCGGATGAAGCGCTCTACTGTGTTGGCAACGTGATCGGCGACGGCGCCATGGACGCAGCTGCAGGCAGCAACTTGCGGGCGCCGTTGGAGGGCACGGATGCCCCGGGCGCTGCAAACCGCGGGGAGGGCGCCAGTGACAGCGACGGCAGCGGAAGCTCAGGGACGGCGTCGGACCGCGACGACATCGAGGCCGCCGAGTACGGCGCGTACTACGACGCAGGCGACTTGCTGGACGCAGGAATTGATACGCTGTCGGTGTGCGAAACCGAGGCACCGATGGCGCAGCACGTCTTCCTTAGTAGCACGGCCGCGCGCATTCGGGCCTACTACGAGGCTCTGCCCGAGGCTTCCATGGCCGTGCCTGTTGTCAGTGCCTCTTGGGCGAGCCGCCCGACGCGTTTCGGCTCGCCGGCGCTGCGCGGCGCTCTCCGCTTTGCGCTGACCGCCGGCGGCGGCGGTCTGGCCGAGCGCGACCAGACGCGCTACGCGGCGACGCTCGGCCTCATCGAGAGCGAAGCGGCCAGTGGCACCGCCGCAGTGGGCCCGTTCTCTGCCGCGTTCCCGTCGCCGCGCAGCTTCCTCAACGCGGTGCGGCACGAGACAAACCGCGTACTGGCGGTCCGTCGTTGGCAAAAGGTGCCTATCTCGGTGGGCGACAACACGTACACCTACTATTTTCGTGATATTCTCCAGTCCGGGCTGGACACGCTGGCGGCGGCCAACCACGTCTCGTTCGGGGACCCGACGAACCTCGCTGCAGTGAACTTGAACGCAGGAGATGACGAGGACGACGCGCGGATTCGGCACGGGACCCTGGACTCGGACCTCTACCTGGGAGAATGGCGGAGCGTGCGGCGCATGCACGGCGGCAACGCTCGGGTGATGGGGGTGCAGCTACACGCCGACGAGGCGCTCGTCTCGTGGTCGGGCGCATGCTACATGTTCCCGGTGCGCGCGAACTTCGTTAACGTATTGGACAACGGCGGGGGGTGGACGACGGTGGGGTACATCCAGCATATCCCAAAGGCGATTGAGAAGACGGCCGCGGCGCGCCTCGCCGTCAGTGACGCTCGCAACGACCTCTTTCACTGCTGTATTGCGGTTTCGACGCGGACGTTGGCCCGCGCGAGCGAGACGGGCGTCTCGGCGCCTGTGGGCGGGCACGGCGTTGTGCGGCTGGTGCCGCGAGTCGTTGGTCTCGTTGTCGACCAGGTGGAGGAGCGCCGGTTCTATGGGCTCACGAGTAATCAGTGCCGCTTCTTCTGTTCCCCCTGCATGGAGGATCGGCGCGTTAACAACGCCATGCACGGCATCGCGGCGGTCGACCGTGACCCCATTGCGACGCTGGACGCCCAGCTTGCGGCAGCGGTCGTACGGGCGACCGACCCCCGCCCAAGCCGCCGCCGCACGCTGCGTGAGGAGCACAGCGGACTTGCCTTTGCCCCCCCGCTCGGTGCCATCCACGGCCTCGGCACGGGCGCTGCCAACCTCTACCGCATCGCATCGTTTGACGTGCTGCACGTATGGAAGCTTGGTGTCCTTCGCATGCTCGCACAGCGGCTGCCCGCGGCCCTGGAGGGCCTGTGTCGGGGCCGCGGTGGCGCGCGCTACGGCTCCGTGGCGTCTACGCTAGATGCGATCAACCTCCGCGGAATGCAGCTGGGGCGCAACTGCCAGACCTCGCCGGCGCCACCCGGGTACGTCTGAAGCACTATTGCTGCGAGCCTGCGGCGGACGGCTGAAAAGAGGAGAGCGAGCAACTGGTGGGGAGATGGAACCGGTGCGGGGTACGGAGCCGGGGCCGTGCGGCCTGTGGCCGTCGTAGGAGCTAGCGTCGGCTAACCACTTTCATGCCCTCATTGGCTGCCGTGTGTATCTGCTTTTCCCCCCCTCTCAGCTGCTTCGTGCCCATGAGCGACATGCAGGCCACCATGACGGGGAGAACCTGGCGTCACTTCTCTGTCTTCTGGCCCTTTATGCTGGCAGGCGCCGTTGGTCCCCGTGGTGCCGACAACCCGGGCGATGAGATGCTCGACGGTCTGCCGGTAGCGCCTATCGCCGGTGCTGTGGTTGCGTCCTCCGCAGCGGAGAACGGAAGCGAAGACGGCGCGACGGACGCTGCCAGCATATCCGACTGAGAGTCAGAAGCGGGCGGCGACGCCGCCCGAACTGCGGACGTTGGCGAGACGTTGGCGCCCGGCCAAGACCTCCCCGGCCCCGACGTAGTCAACACGCCGCGTTACCTCCAGGTGTTTGGCTCCATTCCTGTTGAAGACGCGGTGCTTCTGACGTTTTGTCGCGCGGCGCAGCTCGGCGGTGCCCTCTTCGGCGACAACGTCGCCAGCACCACGTCCATGACGGAGGAGCAGATCAAGTCAATGGAGGGCGCCGCCCACGCGCTCGGCGTCGATTGCGTGCAGAACCTCGACAAGTTTAAGAACACCAGCAAGCTGCATCGGTTGGTGCAGCACCTCGGTGCCGAGCTGCGCGGGCACGGGAACCTGTGGGAGGGTGACACGTCCGAGAACGAGCGGCTGCATGCCTCATGCAAGCAGATGTTCCGCCGCAGCAACAAGCGGGGCCCCAACGTGACGTTGCAGATGATGCGCTGCGATGAAGCGCAGTCTGCTATTCTGCAAGAGGCCGAAGAGGACACAGGGGCCCTCATGAGCGGCGACCTGGACTCGGGCGGTGGCGTCGACGAGGCCATCTGTGCAGCTGCCGACGGCAACTCGGCGGGCAGCGTGCCCACAAGGACGGACGACTTGCCGTTGGCAGGTCACGCCCGGCGCGTGCCTGTGGCCGCCCTTGCGCGCTCTCCCGCATTGGCGCGGATTGCACACGCCCTTGGCGCCGTCGGCGCCACGTGGGTGACGACGCACAACACCGTGCGCATCGTCGCCCGCTTCGCATGGGGCGCCCCGTCCATCGTGCAACACCTCCGCGTCACGCGCGACTTTGCGGGAAAGCCGTGGCACTCCTTCGTGAGGTACGAGACCACAGACGGCAGCATTGGGTGGGGGCGCCTCCGAGTCAATTTGCGGTCTATCGGCGCGTGCCGCCGCAACTGCGTCGTGTTGCAGCGCATGCGGCCGGTAGCTCCGCGCGCCGGCTGCATCCTGACGAGCTTCAACTGTGTACGGCTGGGCTGGGACTTCGACAGCGATGCAGACGACCACCCCGCGCTGGAGGTTGTTAACGCGGCCCGCATCCTTCGGGCGGAGGACGTGCAGATGGACAATCAGGACCTTTCGGACCGCCTCGGCCTGTACGCCACGCCGTTGACGCAGCCGGACACGGCAGCGGAGCGGCGTATGGCACGTTACTTTACCAACCCTTTCTTCCCGTGGAGAACACGCGCGATGCGGCCGGGTCTTTGAGGGCGTTCTTTCTCCTCTGCCGTTGGTGAGGCACGGGCGTGCGCAGGCACGAGTGTGCCGTGGCGCGCGGGCGTGCGCGGGCACGGGTGTGCCGTGGCGCGGGACAGCGAGCGTCGTTGTCGTAAAATGTAACATACTCTCTCTGTACAAACATCATCCGCACTTCCAGTCTAGTTAGTATGTGCCTGTGGCAGTGGCGATTGTACATGCAGACGCCGCGGCGTGTCATGGCGCTCCGTCGCCGCGCCTTCGGCCCCTGCCCCGCCCCGGCCCGTGTGGTTCAACAGAACAGCCATGAGGCCAACGACAGCAGGCCCGTTGGCAGCAGCCGAGTGTGGTCCGTTTAGTTCGTCGTGGTGGCGTCGGTCTTGTTCGCAGCATCCCTTTGCGGGCGACGGCTGCAACGGACGAAGTCAACTGCAGCGGAATGAACGTTCGCGCGTATTGCCTCGAACGACCGGTGCCGAGAAAATGCGACCGATCCGGAAGTGGCCTACAGGCGAACGACATTTATAGCTTAACTAGCGTCTAAGCAAGATCCTTGACGTCTCATTGGCCCATATTAAGTGGTGTCGCAGGATTCCGCTCGCGACCGCGCCCGTTGGTGCCAGCATGCTCGACAGCACCTTGCATGTGGCCCCTGTCCGGAACTGGGTTTCGGACGGCCTCCCGGACCGGTCCGGGAGACTGTCCATGACATGTCCGCAAGCGGCGGACGCAGTCCAAAGATTCCGTTCGGCCTCTCGGACTGGTGGTATATGCTCCGACGATGCTCCACCACTTCGAGTGCCGCACGATGACTGGCGGTTTTCATCGCCACTCTCATGAAGTTTCGCCCACCAACGCCATTTGTGCTGCTTAAACTGCGGGCGCGTTCGCGAAGATACCCTGGCCTTAATTTGCTAAACAAAAGGAAGTAAGTGTGTCCAGGCAATTCAAAGCAATGTCCAGCCAACGGCACAACGTGCGAGTGGGCTTTGTTTTTTTTTCTCTTCTGTGGCTTGGCTCTTTTCGCCGTCTTTGCCCCGTGAACGACGTCCTAAGCGTCCATCACGGCGGAACAATGCTCGTCGTCACTCGGGTGGCCACCCCCAGCCCCCCTCCGAGGC
>Ga0209093_1000430_pt1 | contig 22457 bp, 27 predicted proteins | sample SidtaG_4_FD_187450 | JGI IMG/M metagenome (GOLD analysis project Ga0209093, IMG submission 187450) | Marine algal microbial communities from Sidmouth, United Kingdom - Sidmouth_Male1 metaG (SPAdes) (version 2) | ecosystem: Host-associated > Algae > Red algae > Unclassified | place: Sidmouth... | reverse complement strand
CCATTTTTGGCGCGCCAGCGCCAAAAATGGACCTCCCGCCGCCCTCCCCCCACCCGATATCGGCGACAGACCATCGCGGCGCGCGAAGTGGCGCTCGGCGCACTTAGAGCGCGCTTGCGCTCGATCGCGCACGAGTATCCAGACAGCCGATGTCTCAGGCAGCCATCAAATCTGATATTATCGACGATTCCAATTTGAATCTACCTGGGAGCGCAACACGTGGGCTCCCGCATCGATAGATAACCCATCTGCTGCAGGCCACTGCCGGTTGAGAAGCATCAGGTATGTTGTGGGCAGACGACCTTACCCAGGGGGGTTGGTGGGACCTTTCCCGCCGTGGTTCCTGCGAGTTATTGTCCTCGGGGAAAGGTTCCCCGGGGAGACTGCGAGAGAGCACTAACGGCGCACGTGTCCCTGAGAATCCCCCCTCAGAGGCACTTGGAGTGGGTTGGGTGGGTTAGGACTAACTAGGGGGCCTAATCGGAACTAGGGGAGACCTTTCCCGAGAGGAAGAACTCTGGGCTGGCTGGGCGCAGCGCTGCTCACCTTCCGGAAGCGGCAACGTTGATTGCGGAGGAGTGGGAAAAGGTGACGGCGACCCCTGTACTGCATTGCTGGTTGAAGTCTAGTATCCTCCCTGTTGTTATGTCCGCTTCTCTTACTGCATCTCAGGGTGATTACCCGTCAGACGTTTGCCAGTGTGAAGACTTATTTGGACGAGGTGCTTGCTTTGATGCGGGCGGGGTACCTCCCTCGAGAGAGAGGTGCTTGGGGGGAAGAGTGAGGGGGATGCACGCGAGGGTATGCGTGCGTTGTTTCGCGCTGAGGACGAAGAAGATACCATTGTTGACACGGCGGACATGATCACCTGGTCATCTGACGACCGTTCTAATGCTGAAGCATAAAACATATTCCACACAACAGTACGCACAGACGAGGGGGCGCGATGGGAAAGGGGGGCGCGGAGAGATGGCAGCGATGGAGAGAGGACCGCGACAAAGCAAAAACGGACATCAAGCGAGAGGAAACCAGTACGGCATGGCCAGGGCATTGCTGGAAAGATATGTGAGTGCTGGCGCCGGGGGCGATGGGCACCCGCAAGTTCAGCTGGCCTTCCTTGATGAGAAGAAATAAGGGAGATTCGCGAACAAGAGGAGCAGCAGTTCGCCCTATACACTGCACAGACACCAAGTCTAACTCCAGCAACACGCGCACGTATGTTAACCCTCTCCGTTGCACTCGCACGTCCGCACCTATGGACCGGTTGGTCAGCTGGGTGATCATGCCCTCTGTTCAGCATTTGCGAGTCTCCCCGTCTTCCATTATCAAAGAAGGCACGTGTTCTATCCCCTCTCGATCCCCCTCCACAATGGCACCTGACTGGGTCTCCAGCAGTCGGTGGCAATGCGCACAGAAAACAGTCATGAGGGGTGAAAGTGTCTGCATGGTATAGAGTGCATAGGACTGCAGAGGCAGACGGGATACGGACAGGTGGGCAAAGGACAGTACCAGAAAGCAGCGGGGCGCACTCCGGGCACCAATTCGAGAAATGTAATGCATGCCCGCAAGGGAAGTGGGGACCCGCACGATGCGCGGTCGCATGGCGGAAGAGGGAGGTAGGTGGAAAACCAAGGCACCGGGATTCCCTCATCCAAACGACGCTCGCGACGCACTGGGTCCCCGCGGGGGAGGGGGCAGCACAGGAGACTCAATTTGGTGCAGCTAGGCGCCGCGGTGTGCTCACACTGGAAGTAAAAAGATGAGAGTGGGCGTCTTGCTGCTGTTCCGGGCCCTGTTGCAGATCGGGCGAAGCCGACCGGAGACCAACCAACGCAGGGGACAGATCAATGGGATGCAATTGGATAAGCCTCAGCAGAGCTGCAGTCATTGAAACTCCACGTCTGGAAGCATTGGGTCGCCATTAATCTCCTGAGGTCATCGCTTCTTGGCCGAAAAACTGCGATCAACCGCGCCTCACTCCTTCGATCAAACCACGATCACGTGCGGAAAATGACACGATTGGGCAGGATCTATGTCCCACTGATCTCAGCACGATCGTCGGGAAAGTGGGGCGCATACTAGACGTGTACTAAGACGCGTACTATAGCACTTTTCATGTACTACAGGCCCGATTTCCTTACTGGCATCAATTCAGAGGTGAACTGGATCTGAGGCCGAGCGGGGGGGGCCGATCGCATGTCATCTGGGGGGGCGGGGGTCCAGGTCGTGGGCTACAAGTCCCACGTGCTGTCCCTGGTGCGGTGTACCAGGAAAACCGGCCCAGATTTGTGCGCTTGTAGCCCCTTCTGAAGCAGGCTACAAGTGACGCGGACACAAGGATTTCGGGTGTGTCGTCGTCGTTTCGGAGCGTGCCTGGGCCGGTAGGGACGGGTTTTGTCACATCAATCTGTGCCACGCGTCCCTGGACTGCCAGAAGCCACGTCGCACTATCCAGATTTGTTGACGCACATCAGTCTAGGAAAGGCGTCCCTGGACTGCCAGAACCCACCAGCGTCCAGCACGTAGAAGCAACATGTCAGGGGGTCACACATCAACTCTTGTGCCGCGGTCTGGTGGCCGAAATTGCTCCACGACTACGCACCTGGCTGACCCCTGACCTGGCGCAGTGCTGTCAAGCATGCCGAGGCAGCGGTCCTTTTTCACTTAGCCGGGCCTGTCCACGGTCAGACACAGCCGACCCTTGCCTCCGGCACCCCCTTTCCCACATCAGAGACATACATAAGGCCGGACCACGGGCGCGTGGCGCCCGCCGGTGCGGAGCGCCCCGCGTTGTGGGTCGGTGGGACCCCCCCCCCCCCCCCCCCCCCCCCCCCCCCCCCCCCCCCCCCCCCCCCCCCCCCCCCCCCCCCCCCCCCCCGCCCACTACTACGGATTCAGAGCCAACAGCGGCCACCAACACGCGCACCGCCGCCCACCTGGTGGCCGCCGTCCTCATGACGGGCGCCGTCGCAGACCCACGCCAGGGCCTCTCACCAACTGTACGCTTTTGATGCTGGCTAGACTCTTTTTGTACCATCATTTTTTCATGTGTTTCTCTTATTGCTGTGCTTCACTAGACGATGTGGTTGTCTGCATACGATGAGCAACTACTGACTGAGTGCATCTTGGTCGCTTGCACTCTCCCCCCTCTTCTTGTTGTCCTACGCTGATTTCACTGCGATTCTGTCGTTTTCTTCTTTTGTGCTGGCCTGGGTTTTCGTCTACTCACGTAGGAATGTGCTGAGGGTATGCGAAGCGTGCGTAGGAGGCGGGGGGGGGGCATGCGGGTGGGCGGCGAGCAGTTTTTAGCGGCACCGGGAAGCGCCCTCAGAAGAGCTTTAGGGAGCCTGTGGGAAGGCGGGGGGGGGTGGGGGGGGTGGGCAGCCCCAGAAAGCGCCCCAGAGAGCCGGTGGGGAGGGGATAGGGGCACCCCCAGGAAGCACAAGGAAGCGCAATCAAAAGCACCATTTGCCCTGCAACGCACTCGATCGGGGCAGCGCGACGTAGACGGCAGGTCCGCGGACGGGAGAATGCTTCTTCGTGCCCTACGTGACGTTCTTTGGCCAGGGAGGTCTACGTTTCATGTCTAGGAAGCAGTTCTTGTCTATACTGCGAGAGTGCAGGGGTGCGCCGCTGTCTAAAATGCAAACATCGTTTCTATACTATATTGGATGTTTTTCAGTGTGGGGGGGGGACTAATATGGTCTAGTACATGCCATTTCACCCTGTACTGGTGGCGTTCGGAGGCAATTTGAAAATTGTGGGCCACGGCCCCAGTACAGAAATCAGCATGCGCCCCACTTTCCCGACGATCGACAAAAGAGGTGGATAGCAGTGGAGAAAGACTGTACCGGGGCCTGGCGCGGCCTCGGCTGCCCCCCGCGTCCTGGAAGCTGCCACTGCAGCACTGTGGGACTTGGGAAAAATGCCCAGAATGTGGCTCACTGTAGAACCCTTTTGGACGCTCTAGCGAACACCGTTCCCGTAGGTGCGCCGCCCGCCACACTGGCGGCACCCGCCACCTCTCGGCCGGCGGTCACCCCCCATCCCTTTACGCGTGGGCGCCCGCGGCTGGGGCCGCTGTCATTCCCCCGCAACTCCGTGGTCGTCTGCGCACACTGGCGAGCAGCCGCAGGTGCGGCGTGCATCCCCACACGGACGCACGCCGGCGTTTTTTCACAACCTCGGTCGACCGCGCGGGTGAGCACCGCGCTCGACGTGCAGCGCCCCGCCGCTGCCAGCGTGGCGGCGTGACGCGCCACAGCGTGCCGCCGACGAGTGCATACGAGCGGCACAACCGCCGCACATGGGCGGGTGGTGCGGGAAGGAGGACGGTCGAGCCCAGCTGCGCGGGGAGGGGGACCGACGCGCGGGTTGCCCTACAAGAAAAATCACCTGGTATATTCCGGGTCTTGAGTCCCCGAAATCCCGGTTTGATGGAGGAGAAAACCCCTCTCAGACGGCCGTCAAGCGCCCTCAACATACCGACTTTCCCGGGATATACATGGATGCAGGGTGCTGCACAGGCCTCCAGGGGACCCATCACAACACGGGATCCTTAGGATTCTGATTCGCTCACAAGCCGCCACGTGGCACGCATGAGTGGCTCAGAGTGACTGTAAGGTCAGTGTAAGATTGCATAAAACCTGAGACGTCGTAACGTGTATGGTTGCGACGAAGATCGATCACCAGAGAGTCTCGAACTGAGGATATCGACGGGTACGTTTTCCACTTCGTTTCGCGAATCCTACCACTCTGTCTCGCTTTCCTACGACTGTGCTACTGTGTCCGAGCGCTCGATGGGGCTCTGCAAAACATTATAGAATTTGAACTCTGCTGTTTTCTCCCACCACTTATTGGAGTCCAGGAGTGGTCGAGAGAGCAGCTCCAGTCTCGGCACGGGAGGCAAACCGCCACAGCAACAGTAGTGCTGCTGCGTGCCCGCGACAGGGGGGGGGATATACAGGGCAAAGAGCCGAAGGGGGGGGAAGAGCTGCAGGAGGCAAAATGTCTTTGGTGATGACCTCATAAGAGCTGGGCGTATTGCTTCAAGCGAGCGCGTAGAAGGGCTGGGCATGACAGCAGTGTTCATGGTCTTGGAAGGGCTGGAAGGCCTGAACTCCTTAGGCAATCATATCTTAGCAGGCCCTTCCTCTGCGATTGCAAAGAAATACTGTGAGCGCCCGCTGGAGGGTGCTCTGAGCCGATTTCCTTGCATGGGCAGCTGTTGGGCGGTTGAGAAGGGTGGGTTGAAGGCTGTTGCTGGCACGTGCGAGTCGGGCATCCCTGCGACTGAGGTGGGGAGGAAAATACAAGCGACTGCTGCGCCGGGGGTAGCATGCAAACCCCGGCCGGGCCGTTTGTCCGTGGCAGCGCGCCCTTCCGCGCCTCGCTTGACGCTTCCCAGAGGCTGAAGTGCGGGGGGCGGGGGTACGGTCGCGCCCGGTCAGAGCCTCGTATGCAGATCTGTGCGTGTGAAAACACGTGTAGGGACTTCACTCTGAGCGAGAAACAGCGGGTGGCTGTCGGACCGCGAGTCTTGTGGGGGGGCGGAGGGGATCTGGCCGGGGCAGCTGTGACGTTCACAATGAACGGTTAGAGCAATCGCGCCCTGACCACCAATGGGGGCTGGGTCGTTGAAAAAACCGGGCCGATCAGCACGAGCCGATTTTCAGTGTCTCGGAATCCCGGGTAAATCGGGCTCTGGAGGCCGATTTGGTCCGGACTCCCTGGTGTCCCGGGATTCAGGTGCAGAAAACCCGGGATATCCCGGGCTTTTTTCTTGTAGGGCGGCGTACAACGCCGATGGAGAGCTGTGCATCGGCGGCCGCCTCCTATAGGGGGCGGCGCTCCATCGGTCGGGCAGACGGGGGGCCGTCGTGGTGTGGCGGCTTACTATGTCGCCCTCACACGCCCGCGGCCGCCCCTCGACCGACGCGCGTGGGCAAGCCGCCGCGCGCGTCGCCGCCACGGGCGCGGGCGGGTCCTTGGTCGACGCGCGTGGCACCCTCCTGCTGCCTCTTCCCCCCCCGCTCCTTAAGGGTGCGGCACGCACGGTTTGTGGCCGGACACATTCTATGCCACGCACGCCGGCCGCTACGGCCACAGCCGCGCCAACGCCGTCCCCTCCTATCGCCACGCCGCGTCGCGACGGCGGTATTCACGTGGGAATTTCCTGCGGGTGACTACTATCGCGCCACAGTGGTCGTCGCCTGGCGGGTGGCTGCGTCACGGAGACGGCCGCATCAAGCGGCTGCCGTCGCGCTGGCACGGCGATGGTGGGGGCTCCACGCGAGCACTCCCCCCGCCGCCATAACCATGGCGGCACGTGCACTCGGCACGCGGCCGGCAGCGACGGCAGGTGCTGCTCCGGTCACGCGCCCGCGGCGCACGCGCCGTACGCCGGAGCGGGTGCGCGCCCACGGCCAGCCGCAGACAACCGCACGGGGAGACTGCACCAGTGCGCAACCGACCGGCGGGCACCCCCCCGGTGAGGTCGAGCACCCGGCGCACGCGCCACGCGAGCGTCCCGGCCAATCGCCGGCTAGGAGGCGGCGGCGGCGCCGCGCCGCACCACCCGCGACCCCGCCTGCTCCCGCCAGTGGAGGCTCGCAGATGCACGCCGCCACTGTCAACATGCGCGGACGGGAGCGGGGCGGAGTACAACGCCGATGGACAGCCCTACAAGAGAATTCACCCGGTATATCTCGGGTTGTGAGTCCCCGATTTCCGGGGTTGATGGAGGAGAAAACCCCTCTCAGACGGCAGTCAAGCGCCCTCATCATACCGGCTTTCCCGGTATATACATGGACGCAGGGTGCTCCAGGGGAGCTATCACAACCCGGGATCCTTAGGATTCTGATTCGCTCACAAGCCGCCACGTGGCAAGCATGATTGGCTGAGAGTGACTGTAAGGTCAGTGTTAGACTGCATAAAACCGAAGACGTCGTAACGTGTTTGGTTGCGACGAGGATCGATCACCAGTGAGTCTCTAACTGAGGATATCGACGGGTACGTTTTCCATTTCGTTTCATTAGCGAAGCTTCTAGTGGGGATCCAATCGCGTTCTCAATGCTGAGGCAGCCACGTTGCATAGAATTGATGTCCCTGGTCGGTTTGATGGTCACCCTCTAGGCCTGATAATTGGGTGATGATCCTTGCACATCTAATCAATCGCATCCACGTTGCAAAATCGATGGTTCTCAGTCGGTCTGGACAACATCGATTTCACGACTTGACCTTGACTTGCGATTACTGAGAAAGGCGATAGAGTTCACAAGCATCGAATTGAATCCACTGTCACCCACGCATGGTCTAGAATGTCAGCACCGCGCACATGGCCAGCAGACCGCTGGTCGGCCCCAGTGCCCAGAGGTTGCCCAGAGGCACCGTCCCCGCACACAGCCGTCGTCAACACTCGCACTCCGCCCCGTTCCATGTCACCCCTTCAACACATGTCCATCTCCACCCCCCCTCCTCTGTCCCCGATCCGTCCATTGTATTATCACGGTTGTGCTGCCCCTCCCCCCCCCACATCTCACGACCGCGGTCCTCCTTTTGGTCAAGTGCGTGCATCGCTTCTTTTTTCCTGGCCTCGTGTAGAGTGCTCCAGATTGTGTGCGGCGCCCAGCGTGGCGCCCTGTGTGGTGAGCTCGACTCGTGGTCGCCTGCGCAGTCACTGAGCATTTAGGACGGTATCCTTCCTTTCCTTGCCGTTCGTTGGTCGTTCCGATTTGTGAATTTTTGTTTGGCCTGTTGGATTTTCCCTAGGATGGCCGATGCACAACTTGCTTGCGGCTCGCCGGAAGCACTGGCGGTGGACGGGAGTGGAGTTAGGGAGCTTCGCACTGAGGGGGGGGGGGTTGTCTGTGGCTGTGGGCATGTGCATCGTCGGAGGGAATTTGCGGACCGAGGGGGATTGAGTCGCGGTTGCCCAGTGCGGGCGGACCTCGGTGCTCGTCATAGGTTTCTGCATAGCAGCCGAGGAGTGAGTGAGCAAGAGGCTCTTCTCCAACGCCGACGTGCTCGTCGGCAGGCCCTGTCTACCGCCGCCTCTTTGACTCAGTCTTCGACCACTCTCTCTTTTGGTTTGAACGATGACGGCAACGGAACTGAAGACAAAAAGCAAGAGGTTGTTAATAATGGGGACATGGAGAATAATGAGCAAACCAATGGCAGAGGAGTCCGCGCATCGGAGACAGAAAAAGAAGAGCTGCTGCAAACACTGCAAAAAATGCACGCAATGGGTAGAGAACTACGACAGGGTACGAACATAAAAGAAGGCCTTCCCGGACGGAATCATACGAGCAACACGACGTCGGGAAAAGGTGCAGCGAGCATGATGTGAGGCGATTCAGAAAAAGAATAGAGACGGCCGCACATTCGCTCCCATGCGGTTCCTGCGGCGCCGTACCGGACCCCACACAACACGTGCTGCTGCCATTCAAACTGGGCGGAAACACGCACGACATGACAACCACAGAACGAAAAACCGCGACTCTTCTGGAGCCACTGACAATGGATCGTCAGGAGGACGGTAGCTTCGACCCAGGCACGTACTGCGAGTATTGGTTGTATAAAGATGCGGTGAGTCCTGCGACAGATACTATATGTCTGTGCACTTCTTGCAGGGTATCGCTTAGTCGACGCGACCTCCACAAATTCAGAAAGCGAAATGGATTTGATATGTTTGACAACTACCCTGAAGAGCTGGCAATACTGAACCCGTTAGAAACAGCTCTCGTCAGCATACTTATACCAACTAATCGGATGTTTCGGCGGCATCACTACCAGCAAACACATTCCATCGGCCAGACATTGACGTTCTGGAACTCGACGCAGACGGTGGCAACGTGCCTTCCTCGCGGAACGAACGACAGCAGCATTCTCATTCTTACTGACGAGCACGGAAATAATGTGCTGGATGATACTCCTCTACACGTACATGCTATTTCTGCTGTTCTCAAGTATTTGAAGGAGAACAATGAACATTATTCGAGCGTGACTATCGACTCCGTGGCCATAGACAATTTGCAGGGCTCGACATGTCCATTCGTCACGGAGCGAGATCCGGAACCTCAGCTCGAGGAATATGCCAGTTACGGCACACTGTGCGCAGATAGCGGGGGCCCGCAGGACTCTGCCCAACATTATCCCGGTTCCCCAAGGTATTCAATGCCCCAACCTGAAGGTGTACACAGGTACGGCGAACACGCGGATCTGCATCAGATTGTACGCAGAGAGGACACTCCAAGAAGAAACCAGAGCGCCCCCGGCTGGGTTGAAGACACTGACACCCCAAATGTCTTTGTTGTGAGAGACAACGAAAGAGCTACACTAAAAGCACTGGCGCTGGCAGCATTCGGAGGAAAGAATCGTCCAGTCATGCCAGAGCCAGGGCACACTGCTGAGACGGTCATGGATCGCTGTTCCTGAACATTTGTTGATGCAGCAGAAGTGTCTTGTATGTATGAAAGGGCGTTTCCAACTTTGTTCTTTAGGGGAATTGGAGGTCCATCCCACGCCAGGACTAAGAAAGTGTCAGAAAATGACCTCATAAAGCATCTTCTGCGACTCTATCATCGACGGTTTGATTGAAATGCACAATTCGTGTACTACAGCCATTGTGTGATTCAGAGAAGGTCTGTGAACGGCGTGACAGCCACTGTATCAGAGTCAGCTGCCATCCAAGAGGCTCTTTCTCGTTTTTTTTATGATATCGAAGGTGGTGCCACACCCTCAGATGATCTTACGAAAAAGTTAGAGAAATGTGTGGAGAAGCTCACGCCACAGTTCTCGACAATCAAAGGATCGCCGGGATACTGGCGGCAGAGAAGCAGAGATCTTCTCTCTACGGTGTGCTCCCCCATTATGAAAAGGCCGACAATATTTATGACTCTCAGCGCAGCAGATACTTTCTGGGTCGATTTCATGGCAAGCGCCCTTCCAAACATGTCTGATGAAGATATCGCGACCATGACGAAGTCCCAAAGAAATGATGTCCTGGCGGAAAACCCAGACTTGGCGGTGTCACACTTTCATTATAGATGGATGGCTCTATGGGAAGAGATTCTCAATGGAGACTCGAAACCATTGGGGGAGATAGAAGACTATTTCTGGCGCGTTGAATTTCAAGCCAGAGGATCACCACATGTGCACATGATGCTGTGGATAAAAGATGCCCCCAACTTTACTAGTCTTCGCGATGGACCTGTTTCTGAGGAAAAAAATCAGTTTGTGGATTCTCGAGTGTGCACAAGCCTTGCGCTGGCCGTGCGAGACTTGGATATTTCGTTGCTAAGGCATCCATGTTCCGTGCGAACCCCCGTAGCAAGTTCAGGCGACAACTACTTTGACGCACATGTTCAGTCACTAGCCAAAGCGGCTCAGACGCACGAGTGGACCGGCTACTGCTCGGATAAACGGTTGAAAACTGGGTGTAGATTTGGATTTCCACGGAGCTTAGAAGAAGAAACATCGATCGCTACCGTGTTTTGAAACAAATGGACAAAAAAGATCGTCTGCACCCGTCGGAATCATGTCCGCGTCAACGCTTACAATCCTAGCATTCTAGGGTGCTGGGCAGGAAACATGAACATCCAGTGTCTTGTTGATGCGTATGGAGCAGCTGTGTACACAGCATCATACATTTGCAAACAGGAAATGAGCAAGAACTCATCTCGGACTCTTTACAAGCTTTCAAAAAATGCGTCCACCTTGGCGGTCAAGCAACAGAGCAGGAAAGTAATGATGGGAATTCTGAACTCGAGGGAGGTCAGCATGCAAGAAAGCCTTTGGATTCGATCTGTTCGGCCGTTGTGTAAATCGAGCCGAGAAGTCATCACCGTGCCGGCGCTCCATTTGCACATTAAAAATTCTGGGGAGAGTGACGACAGAGAAGTTCAAGATGTGTTCGTTCGGCCGGATGGATCCGCATTGGTCACAAATAAAAACGTGCGGTTTTACGAGGACCGTCCAATTTCTTGCGAGAGACTCTCCCTGTTCGAGTTGCTCTCTGAATACACATCGACAACGAGAAAAAAGGACGTGGACCAGTCTCTTCGAATGGTAGGGCGGGTGGAGACTGAAACGCACCGGTATGCTACGAAGAGGCATAAGAAGTGTGTCGTTGCCATTCGTTACCGCCTGGACCCGACAGAAGCCGCCACCTTCTCGAAGGGCATACTGTTTCTACACACACCGTGGCGGCGGCTAGATCGAATTCTCCTGGAAGGATCCACGGCATGCGAGTATCTCCAAAGCATTCTTTCTAGCACATATATGGACAGAACATGCCCTGCCCGGGCCATGATTGACCACTACAAAGACTTGCATGCCACATCTTCCGCTCTCGATGTGCAAAAAAGCTTAGATGCGGCCCAAGCAGCAGAGAACCAAGAGTCTGAATTTGGGCAGGAGAATAGCGACAGTGACGATGGATCGACGTGGGGCGATACGTTGGATGAGCAAGAGGAGGATCAGGATCTGGCAAGCGGAGAAAGTGCGACTGGCTTGCCAGAATTTGCGCAGAGAAGCATGATCGGTCGAAAAATGGAAAAAAATACCATAACAGGTGCGCACTGGCACAAGAGAGCGTGCAGCGAACTGCAGATTTTATAAAGAAACGTGGTGAACAGAAAAATATTAAGAAGGGTGCTGATGTCGCTGCTTCGGAAAAAACTGCACGACGAACACTGGAGGACCGCGTGAAGTCTATCAATCCAGAACAACGTCACGTGTACAGGGAATTCGAAGATGATCTGAATAAGGGTCTCCCGAGCAAACCAGTAGTCCTGATTGGGCCAGGGGGCACCGGAAAATGGTACCTGATAGATACAATGACATTGAAGATTAATCGAAGCCTGGGCCTGGACAATGTGCTCGAAAGTGAAACGTCAGGTGGCAGTAGACACACGCTGCTCATGAAAATCGCGTTCACCGGCGTTGCAGCGTCAAATATTGGTGGCATCACACTCCATTCAGCCTCGGAGTGCGCCGGGCGATCAATGATGTCAGAAATGAGTGAGGCAACGCTTCTCCGTCTCTAACGAGACTGGGAAAGCGTCAAAGTGTTGGTCATTGACGAGATCAGCTTTGTGTCAGCCGCTAGTTTGAACACGATTAGCCAGAGACTGGGAGAAGTTCATCCCGTTCGCACCTTCTCTTTGGAGGCCTCCATGTCCTCATGTGCGGGGACCCATTCCAGCTCAGTCCAGCTGGGGCACGGCCGCTATGGCTGCAAAAGAAATACCCAAGCATTCCAATACAAGAGAGGATGGGCATTGATCGGTACATCGAGTGCGATGCATACTTGGAACTGTCTGTAAGTCAACTCAACCACGGCCCATTCTACAATGCGCTCTCTGCAATTCGAGTGGGCAAGCCCTCTGCGGAGGGGCTTCGGTACTGGAACTCAAGGCACGATCCCGCATTGAAATCGAATCCAGATTGTCGCTGGACGGACAGCACCGTGATCGTGGGAACGAATAAGGAGTTGCAGGCGTACAACGATGCCGCTTTTAAACGGGACTGCCTGACTTCTGACAACCGTGGGCAACTAAATAAAACAGCCAGAGCTTGGACGCACATTGCTGTTGGCAGGGACAAAGAACGAGATCCAGTGAGGACTCAGCAAGAAAAGCAAAGCATTATTCGACGATGCTTGTCTCGAAGGAGGTCCACGGGAGGGAAAGATCAATTTGTTCCTAATTCGCTCAGCTTGTACGTGGGTCAACGCGTAATGCTGACATACAACATGTGCGTCGAGTTGGGATTATTCAATGGTGCCACTGGTGTGGTGTATCGCATTTTCTGCGGAAGGGATGTTGATCCGCATGAATCGAAGGAAGAGGTGTGTAACAGAATGGCTTCCTCAGTCGAGCAAGATAATCCACCGCATGACCTGCCGGTAGTCTTGGTCCAGCTTGACTCATCCGACTACCGGGGACCCTCTCTCTCCAAGGTAACGCCCGGGGTCATTGCGATTTCTGCAGTCCGCAAAAGGATACAGTTACCAGTTCCTGCCACTGTTTACCAGCTACCTCTCGTACAGGCAAAACCTTTTAATGTACATAAAACGCAGGCTCTGACGATCGATAAAATAGTTATCGACGCTTCCAAGTTCTTTGCTCCGGCGTCGTGGTATGTGGCGCTTTCAAGAGTTCGAAGCCGCGACGATGTGACATTGGTGCACCCCATCTCCCTGGAAGATTTCTCATCAAGAGGCCAAGTTGAAGCCATTGCTGATATCTCGGACCACGTTGAGTACTGCAGGATGCGCTTCTCCGCATCGTTCCGGCCTCCAAACGAAGAGGACTCGGGCGACGTTTCCACTCCGCTTGATCCCTATGAGTGAGCTATTACGAAACGCAGACATCTGATCGATAGAAAATGTGACAAAGTACAGAACAGCTGCATGGTCGTTCGATGAACTTATGAAGTAATCCAAAAAGAGTCTTACTCTTACTCATCAATTATCCGTTTTGTATGCAACTAGTTGGTTTCTCAAGCATACGTCGACGCACACAGAAAGGGTCCCTCTGTTCCCCTCAGAACGGCCGCTGGATGTCAGCGCTAGCAGTTTCACCAAACGTTAGCAAAATGGATGCAATGCGCTGAAATAAAACCAATCAATCAATAATGTAAGCTAAATTCAAACACAAACGTATCACATTCATCGGTGCCATCCATGAGCCACCCCACTTGGTTTTCAGCGGACCTATCCACTTGTTTCCCGTGGTGAGACAGGGTCTGAAACGTGTGCCTCGTGCAGTGTTGTGAGCAATGAGCTGTGAGATCGGATTTCCATTGTTGTCGGCATGTTTAGTAGATTTGTGCTTCATGAATTGCTCGTCTGAATACGTCCTTTATCCCGGCGCAGAGCACCACACTGAGTACAATGAGGTTGCTGTCTCCATGCTGGGATTTGCTGGGAAAATTTGAGCCAATGCAGCTCCCATGACGAATCCCTGTGGGCGGCCCGTCCCCGGCGCGTCCGCTGTCTGGCAGTCCTATCAGTCCCGGTGTGGACCCCCTAGAGAGTTCTCGCACCTGTCCTCGCGCCGGTCCTCGCGCCCGTCCTTGCGTCCATTCTTGCGCCCGGCCTCGCGCCCGTCCTCGCGCCCGTCCTTACGCCACTCCTCGTGCCTGGCTTGCGCCTGTTCTCGCGCTCGTCCTGGCGATGACCCCATGGCGGACACACGGCGCCCGGATTTCGACTCCAAGAATGGCACTTGGGCTGAGGGTCATGTCATACGGAAGCTCTCCTCAGACTATTAAAGGGTGGCCCCTCGCTCCTTTGCTCTTGTAGTCACGTCGCCCACCCGTCACTTGGTGGTGTGATCCTCGACGGCACGACGCACCCACTCTCTTCCCCAACCCAGCCTCGTGATCTGTGTTCCTCCCCCCCAACCCCTCCCCCCCCCTGCTAGTTGCTCCACTCAAATCCAAAAGGCCCGTCTCCCCCATCACCAAGCTGCAGCGCCGCGCGGAGGTGCAGGCGCGTGGCCGGGCTTTGGCGGCGGCGGTCTCTATCACGGCGCTGGCGGACGTCAAGCCCGACACGGTGGGTCACGTGCGCGTCACCGCGGCACTCTGTAACGCTTTCATCCCGGCCGGCGCCGCACGGCCGTCGCGGTCCCGTGGAACAACCTTAATTTTCATGGACCTGTCTGGGCCTCTGCGGCTCCTCCTCAACGGACGGCAGTACGTCCAGTTTGTCGACAACTTTAAGCGTCTTGGCTTTTTCGTTGGCGAGGTGCGTTTGTATGGTCTCGGGTGGCTGGGAGTGTCGGTGTCGTGGTGGTTATGCTTGCTATCTTCTGCATGGTGGCAGGGGTCAGGGGCAGGGGCCCATTTGCGTTGCCGTTTGCGCGAGATTCCATTTCTGTGGGAGCACTGTACGATTCGCTGACAATTGTATTATTCTCCAATCTTCTCGCATCGCTCTTGGCATTCCTTGGGCTCTATTTTTTTCACGGGACGTTTTCTCTTAAGGTGCATATTCGACCGGCGGCGTCTGGAGGGGCGTTCCACGCCACGAGCTTGCCTATGCTCGAGCGCCCAGTCGGGCTGAACGCGCACCTCACCCGCGGCGGCTTGCCCGTCCCGCTGTCCTCGGCTTTGTCGCTGCCCGCGTACACCAACTTCCTCACGGTCGTTCGCATTTTTACGAATGATGTGGACGCCTCCAGCAGCGGGGCGGTGGTCCGCTGCGAGGACTTTCAGGGGGAGCGCTCCTCATTTTGTACGTCCAACAACAAGCTGTCGGATATCCTGGCAATTATTGACGACGCCGAGGCAGAGCACGTCCTGCTGTACTTGTCGACACCGTCGACAAAGTCGCGGGAGCTGGGATTTCAACAGAGAGTCCGGATTGGCAATGCCATGGTGCCTGTGCGATTCCAGGCGTTTGTGTCGACGAACCAGTCTGGGGTGTGGGCGTCCCCGGCTCCGATGGCGCTCCAGACAGACGAGGTCGAGCGCCTGCGCAGCATTTGGACAAGCTCCTACGAGGGGCCTAACTGGTTTCAAGACCAAATCCCCGAGGACAGCGAGGCGTCCACGACGGACCATGTGGCAATGGCAGTCGACTCGGCGGGCGTGGTCGGCAGCAGCTCTGTGGGGGCGGGCGGGGCAAGCGTGGTGGCGCGCGCGGCTGCTCTGTCCGCGGCGGACGGGGGGCGCGTGCTCCCGGCGCCATCTCAGCCCCCTCGGCTGCTCTTTGAAGGCGTCACAGCCTCCGTCCCTCGCGGCTTGCTGCTACCCCCGGTCCAAGCAAGCCAGGCGGCTGCCAGAGACGGGCCGAATCCCGAAGCACTCCTGGAGGAGCAGATGATGTCCTGCAGCATCCCGGACCGGACGCGCATCGAAATGGCGGGGCACCTGGTTTCGGCGCGGGCGGCGTCGCCGTCGCCGACGACTGCCGAATTTTCGGCCGTGCCGCCCGCCCCAGAAGAGCAAGTGAACCTTGTGTCGGGAGAGGCCTCGAGTGAGAGTTTCATCGTGCGCGCGGGCGCGCCGGCCGCGCAAACCCTGTCCTCGCCGTCCCCCCCGGTGGAGAGCGGCATTGGCCGCACCCCTGTCTTTGCCAACACGACGGACGATGCCGACGCCTACGGCGGCGTTGAGGGCGTCGTCCACACTCTCGACGTGGAAGAGGGGCTTGAGAGCACGGACGAGGAGGAGGGGTGACGAGTGGCATAGGGTGGGGCAAGACTACGTGGCGGCCCCGAGTTGTGCCTGTAAACTGCTTTTTCTCTGTTGCAGTCTCCCGACAAAAACCCAACTACTCTGCAGATGCACGAAAGTCTTTCGTTGGGCTAGATACGGCTTCTCGGCCAATCACAAGTCGTAAACACTGCAAGTTAATCTTTTTCCAGAATCGGGAAGTGTATAGTAAACAGTGTGTTCTCGTTATAAGAGACAGCTGATTCAGCTCAATATGAATAAAAACTGGCCTACACATCCTGAAATCGACGACTCGAGACCCATACTCTCTTGTACACGATTATCGTATAACGAGAACACACTGTACATGGAATGTTGTTCGCGACAGAGCTAGATTTTTTTCCGGAAAAAAAAAGTCTGAGATGGGGTGGCGCTCGGGGTGGCGTCAGCGACAGAATAGGGGGGAGGTGTTCTGATGGTGTGCGTGTAGGGGCGCGCGGAAATGTGTGCCCGTCGGGCGCTTGCTTGCTGCGCACGGGGGCCACCCCGCCAGCGCCTCTGTGCGGCGCTCACGCCGACCAGCCCACGACGGGGTTCAGCGCGACCAGCCACCCAACGACCGTCCGGCGGAGGGCGACAAACTCAACCTCCCAAAAGTGCCCCGCGCGCGGCACGACCACTACCTCCACGCCCGACCCGCTCCGCCCCACGATCGCCGCAGCTGCGGCACGGCGCTCGTCCGCCACGCCCGCAAACACATCGTCGTCGCCAGCGACCCACAGGGCGGGCAAGCCGCCGTGGCCGCGGCCGCCGCCGTCGCCTCCGCGATGGACCTCCACGCCGACTGCAAACGACGCGACGACGCCGACAAGCAGGGAGACGAGAAAAAGCGGCAGCCGCCCCAGCGCGTCAGTGTCTTCCGCGTCGGCGTCGTCTGCGGGTTTGGGGGCGGCGGGCGCCGCAGCCGCTGCTGTCGCCGCCGCCGCCGCCGCTGCCGCCGCGGGCGCCACAGGCGCCGCCCCGTTGGCCTCCGTCGCCCCATTGGGCGTCTCCACGGAGCCATCGGTTTCCGCCGCGCCATTGGCAGCCGGCCGAGCGGCAGCGGCCCCGGACGACGGCGGCGCCTAGTCCCCCGCCGCAACCAAGTCCTCGAGCTCTCCGACCTGCTCCCTCTCCTCGGCCGTCTCTTTGGTCACGTCCAGGACGCTCACAAACTGGCCACCCGCGCACAGCTGCGGGTGCTTCGGCCAACCGCCGGCAGCGCAACACCAGCGCCGCACGAGTAGCCAAGGAGCACGACTGTTTGGGGTGGCGCCGGCGGCGCGGCGGCGGCACCGCCGACATCCCCGCCGCCGCTGCCGCCACCGCCGCCACCGCCACCGCTGCACCCACCGCTGCCTCCACCCCCACCGCCCCTACTACCGACAAAGAGGGCGGCAAGCCACGCCACCGCCGCGATTGCCTCGTAGACGGCGGTTGGGGGGATGCGGAGCCACCCCCCCCACACCCCAGAGCTACCCGCTCCCCGCGCATTCACCGCCAGCGCTGTGACGGCCGCGGCGGCCGCGGCAGAGGCGAAACCGACAATGGCACCATTGTCCGCTGCGCCACAGAGGCGGGGGTAAGGGTCCAGGAGCACAGCGCCAACGTGGCGGGGGGGGGCGGTCGCTGCCGCCGCCGCCGCGGCCGCCGCCGCCGCCGCCGCCGCCGCCGCCGTCGGGGTGGATGGGGGGTAGAGGAAGCCCTGCAGGGCCACGCCGGGGGCTACGTGGATAGATGTGGTGAGGGGAGGGGGCATTATCCCCGCGGGCGGGGGTGGTGCGCAGAGGATGCGCACGGCCCTACAAGCCACCGCTCGCAAGGTGTTGCATCGGGACCCTCGCAGACCGGCAGCATGGCGTCTGGGTACAGTATTGTGCTATGAATGTCCCGAACGGTGGTGGCGTCGGACCGAGGGGGTGGCAGCGGGGTCGTGGTTACCGGTCGACGGTACCGTCTTTGGCAAGGCACGGCGGTTGGCCTCCAGACGACGTCGGGTCGGCGGCGAGCGATGCCGACTAAATTTTGGCACAACGACAGGCAAATAGCATGGGATAAAAACGACACCAGCAGTGATTAAAACCATTAGCAAAACGAAAAAAAAAAAAGACAGCGAAGGACTTCGTCCTCTGTAAGTGCGTCCCAACTCCACTTGAATTGCATCCAGGGATGAACCACGAACTACTACGGCGCTGCGAGTTTAGAACCAAGAAGCCAACGCCTAGCCAGGCAAAGCCTGGAGAACCCAATCCGGAAATCCGGCAGTGCCGGAGAGCAATGGAGCATTCATTGCGGATAACAAGCCATTTCCTCCGTATATCTGAACCTTAGCGTCCGCGGTCCTCGGAGTTGGGAGGTGTTAATCACCCCGACGGGTGCACCAATTTCCAAGCCATCGGCTTTTGCACTGCTGATTTGAACCTGCGACCCTCCGGATCGCAAGCGTGGGTTTATTCCCCTGAGAGCAAGCCTAGCAATGATGGACTAACGAAACGTGTCTGTTGTATTGGTGCAACGTGTCTATATTCGCTTATTGGTCCACGAACCACCCTCTTGTCAATGTAACGGTGCCCCAAACAACGTCGAGTCGCCTCGAACCACCACCGACAATTTACATAACTCCTTCTCGGTCCGATAGTCCGGGTGACACAATAGGGGGTGCATGTTCCATTCGAAGGCAAAATACGGCACGGCACCCCTATGCAGGACACGAGGACTATCCTAGACGCCCTCCCATTGGCTGATCGTCAATTGAGATGGATCCACCACGTGCCCCACGTCGTCGGATAACCTGAAACGACGACCGGCAAACGATCGCACGCGGCAGACAGGGCTGTATCTGACATGTGACCGAACGTTTGACCGACCGCTGGACAGTCCCAGACAGACACAGCCGGCGTGAGGCGTCGAAACGTACGAGCGAGACACGGACGCCGGACGAAGGGACACACCAGTACCTTGACTCCATGGGCCGGACACATGACACCTGAACGAAACGAGCCGTTCAACATCGGGGAAAGCGGAGGACACGCGGGCCTGTCACGTTGACACGGTCTCGTGTCGCTCGCGGTCATGGCGCACTCTCCTAACCGCAAATCGAGTACCTAAGGTGACGAAGTGTCAAGGACCTCGCACCAAACACGATACATTGTCCTCGGAATGGCGAAAATACGACTGCGGGAGTCGAATCCACCGTGTTTGGCAGGAAATGGTGCTTAGTGACTATCGGTCAACTTTCCGGTTAACGTGTGCTGGTCAACTGTCCTCCTATTGTGACAGCCTCTGACACGTACTTGATTGTGGATTGTGTGGTCTAACGGGGACCGTTCTGCTGAACGGGGGAGGGTGCGTCAAAATTCCTCCCCGTTGGTATGATGCGAGGGGTAGCGGCAGGTCCGACGCTCTGTATGGACCCATCCATGCTCTGGAAAGGGTGCGGGCAGCAGCGACATGCTGCCCAGGCGCGATGGCATTCTGAGAGGGGGTGGCCCGGCTGCTCAATCCACAGCCGCACCCGTCGCGCTCCAGCCGCCCGAGACAAGGAGGAGCACCGCGCTCGCGACCACGGTGACCGCCGTGCTCGCGACCGCCGTGTTCCCGACCTCCGTGCTCGCGACCTCCGTGTTCCCGACCGCCGTGCTCGCGACAGCCGTGTTCCCGACCGCCGTGCTCGCGACCGCCGTGCTCGCGACCGCCGTGCTCGCGACCTCCGTGCTCGAGACCGCCGTGTTCCCGACCGCCGTGCTCGAGACCGCCTTGCTCCCGCAGCTGTGCTCCCGCCGCCGCGTTCGCGTCGGGTGCGCAACCACAGTGCTCCAGCGCCATGGCCGGCGGTTCCATGGGGTGTGGGTTTATGTCACTGAGTGGATGGGAGGGGGAGGAGGGTGGCAACGACAACGTGGCGATGTCGGCCGTCGTCGAAGCGCATGTTGCTACGCTCCTGGAGTGGCGCCGTCGCGCTCTGGCGGCGCAAAGTGTGCAGCGCCCGCGGTACCGCGGCTCCACGCCCGGTCGGGCGCGCAACAGGCCGCGCAATTTCGAGCTTAGGCTGCACAGTATTCTGCGGGACTACTTTGGCGTGGATGGCCTTCCCCCTGTTTACGGCCTGAGGGAGTTTGAGCGTCGTTTTCGTGTGCCTATGCCGGTGTTCCTGCGCATCTACCACGCAATTAAGGACCGCCCGTTCTGGGTACAAAGCGTGAACGCGACTGGGCGGCCGCAAGCGCATCCTCTGCAAAAGCTGGTTGCTGCGTTCCGGGTGCTGGGGTATGAGGAGTCGTGCGATCTCGCGCACGAATACGTGCGGCTCTCCAGTTCAACGATATCTCGGGCGGTGACGCTCTTCACAGAGTTCATCGTGGACGAGTTCAGCCCCCTGTACCTGCGACCGCCCACCACGGCGGAAATTGGTAATATCCTCGCCCGCAACGCTGAGCGTGGGTTGCTAGGGTGTCTCGGGTCGCTTGACTGTTGTCACTCGCAGTGGTCCGCTTGCCCCAGGGGGCGTGCGGGCACCTTCCAGGGCCGCGATGGCCAGAGGTCAATTGTGATTGAGGCTATCTGTGACGAGGACTCTTGGATATACCACAATTTTGCTGGGTGTCCCGGGAGCCTGAATGTTATTAACGTCCTGTACCAATCTCCGTTGTATATGAATGTGATAACCGGCAAATGGCCCCCGCGTGACTGTCAGCTCACTGTGAATGGCAATTCTCGCGCGTTGATATATTACCTAGTGGACGGCATTTATCCTCGCTTCGCGTTTTTCGTCGCCCCTTATCCGAACCCCCAAAATCGAGAGCAACGGACTTTCAACCGCCTGCAAGAGGCGCTACGCAAGGACGTGGAGCGCCTCTTCGGGATCCTGACGGCACGCTTCCGCATCATGCTGCACCCGTGGCGGTACTGGTCAGTACCTCGGATGGTGCTTACCACGCAAACCGTTGCAATTTTGCACAACATGGTTGTCGAGTGCCGCCGCGACGGGTTTGTCTCGCGGTCGCGCTCGCTGGTCTACAGGGGGGGTGGCAGCAGGGCGGTCGGGGCGATGGCCGCGGGAGCGGCGGAGGCGGATGGGGCGGACGGGGAAGGCGGCGCCGCCGATGCGGGCGCCGCCGCGGGCGCGGGCGCCGCCGGTAGCGGAAGGGGCGCTGCGGACGGTGGTGGTGCGGGCGGCGCCGACGCGGGCGCGGGAGCCGCTGGTGCTGGCCCTGGAGCGGCGGCCGGTGGTCGTGAAGGCTTTGGCGACGCAGGTGAGGGAGAAGCCGGTGGCGGCCCTGGCGGCCCTGGAGCGGCGGGCTGTGATGGTGCAGGCGGCGCCGACGACGCAGGTGCGGGTGCAGCCGGTGACGGCGCTGGAGCGGGGGGCGTTGGTGGTGGAGGTGGCGCCGACGACGCAGGTGCGGGTGCAGCCGGTGACGGCGCTGGAGCGGGGGGCGTTGGTGGTGGAGGCGGCGCCGACGCTCGTGCGGGCGCAGCCGGTGGCGGTGCTGGAGCGGGGAGAGCTGGAAATACGGGGGCCGTCGGGGTTGGCGCGAATGCGCTGGGGGATCTAGAACAGACCCCGGGCGTCCCGCCCCCTCATGTCGGAGGCGCTCCAGTGGCGCCAATCAGCAAGTTCATGCGCATCCTCATGGCCACCGGCGAGGCAAAGTCCGTCGCAGGGCACCAGGCGCTTCGCGACGACATGTGCGCTCATGTTTCTGCGCAGCGAGGTGAGCTGCTGGAGCCGTATGTTGATTGAGCTTTGTTGTCTTTTGTTTTTGCGTCATCTGAATATTTGTCGCCATTTTTTTTTATTGTTCTACTGTTTTACGCCGTGTGCCGTGTTCTCTTTTCAGTGTGTTGGACTGTGATGCTCGTCGCCGATTCCACTTGCGATTCGCGGATGGATGATGGTCGGTGACCCTTATGGTACCCCAGATGGTACATTTGCAAGACGTGGTCAAGTTGCACACATTCGGCTTGGGTCATCTTGGGGCGTTACTTTTGGCATGTTTGGATTTGATCTTCGCTTTGCTCTAGTGGCTTATTGATTTGGTGAGTGATTCGATTTGGTGTGAGGGCGTGGGCGTCGGTGTGGGCGCGAGAGGGGGAAGCACTTGGCCCGGTGGGGACTATCTGAGAGGTGCTCTCGGTTGGGAGAAGTGGGCGAATCTTAGCACAACCAACAAAGCACGTTCGCACAAGCACACACAAGCTCAAGCCACTCAACCACTTCACCGTGGTCCCCCATCCCCCATCCCCACTGC
>Ga0209093_1000428_pt1 | contig 22541 bp, 31 predicted proteins | sample SidtaG_4_FD_187450 | JGI IMG/M metagenome (GOLD analysis project Ga0209093, IMG submission 187450) | Marine algal microbial communities from Sidmouth, United Kingdom - Sidmouth_Male1 metaG (SPAdes) (version 2) | ecosystem: Host-associated > Algae > Red algae > Unclassified | place: Sidmouth... | reverse complement strand
TGGACGACGACTACAAAGTGTGGGCGGCGTATCAACGTGCGCAGCTCAAGAAGGAGAAGCTGTGGAAGGCGGTCGTGACGGACCGTCCTGCTTCTGGGTCGGACGGCAAGAAGGCCGACCCGGTGGTTGAGGAATGGGACCCCATGAATGAGGCGGCTTTTCCGACCATCCAGATGTCGGTCAAGCCCGTGCACCTGAACACGGTGACGTCGGTCGACACGGCCAAGGAGGCGTGGAACGCGCTCAAGGGCATGTTTGAGGCGCGGGACAACGCTCAGCTCCTTCTGCTCATGGAAGAGCTCAGCAGCCTGAAGAAGGGAGACGACGAGAGCATCATCAAGTTCACGTCGCGCGCCAAGATGATCCGGGACGAGCTAGCCATGCTCGGCAACCCGGTGGACGACAACACGCTCGCGCTGCGTGTCTTGTCGGGGCTTCCTTCCGAGTACGGGATGCTCAGGACGGTCCTGCAGAACAAGGACGTCAAGCTGTTCATGTCAGACGTGACAGCTAAGCTGCTTCAAGTCGAGCAGCGGAACATATGTGCGGGCTCATCGAAGCCCGTTGGTAGTGTCAATTCGCACGCTTTCGCGGCTGCGGCGCCAAAGAAGCCGTTTGACAAAAAGTCGGTCGTGTGCTACTACTGCGACAAGAAGAGGCACATGAAGCGCGACTGTTACAAGCGGAAGGCTGACGAGGCCAAGGGCAAAAACAAGCCCGGTCGCGGCGGCCGTGATGGCGGCCATGGGGGTGGGCCCCACGCGGGTGCCGCTCTGGCCTATACTGCTTTGGAAGGTCAACCCGGCTCCAGTAAGGAACACGGGAGCACCAGCGGGTCGTCGACCTGGATGCTTGATTCGGGGGCGACCAACCACATGGCCGCCGGCGACAAAGGCTTCACCGTCCAAGCGGCGGGGAGCGGGGCAAAGGTCACCTTGGACAATGGTGACAAAGTCGCCATCAAGGGGCACGGTCAAGTCTCTATGGACGTTGGCAAGGGAGACACCAAGGCGCGCATGGTCCTAGTAGAGGCCATGCTCGTGCCCGACCTGACCAGCAACCTGCTGTCGGTTCGGGCGATCGACCGCAACAGTGGTGCGGTCGTGTTTGTCGGGGACGCGTGCTACATCCTCAGCGACGGGGATGCTGTTCGTGCGAGCGGAGTGCTCAACGAGGCGTCGGTAGTAGGAAAGGTCATCGACCGGGAGCAGTATGTGCTGAAGGTGACGCCCGTTAAGGCTTCGGCGAACGTGGCATCTACCCGCATCGCCGGGGAGGCGGAGCTTTGGCATCGCCGGTTCAACCACTTGGGGTTTGAGAACCTCAAGAGCGCCGCCAAGATGGTCGACGGGATGCCGTCGTCGGTGGCCAATGCCGAGCGTGTGGTCGGCACTGTGTGTGTGCCGTGCGTGGATGGAAATATTGTGCTGGCACCGCATCCGCGGTCTTCCACCAAAACCACCAAGTGCGAGCTGGTCCACACTGACATGGGTGGGCCACTGACGGAGTCACTGGGTGGCTCCATCTACTTCATCACTGCGCCAGAGGACAGCACTGGATTCATTACGGCGACGCCCATCAAGACCGAGGGGATGGCGTCAGAAGTGCTCAAGCCGCGCATCAAGCAGCTTGAGACGATGACGGGTGTCAAAGTCAAGCGCGTCTGTCACGACGGTGCCAAGGAGTACCTCACCCATGACCTCAAGGCATGGTACGACGACAAGGGCATCACCTCGGAGATGACGGCGCCGTACAAGGAGCAGCAGAACGAAAGGGCAGAGCGGGTCAACCGCACGCTGATGGAGCGCGTGCGTGCTGCACTACTCGATTCCGGGGCGGAGAAGGAGCTGTGGGCTGAGGCCCTGGCCTCTGTCGTCCATGTGCTCAACCGTTCGCCAAAGGCGGGGCTTGAAGTGACGCCGCTGGAAGCGCTGACGGGACGACGCCCTAACATGGCGGGATTCCGCGTCAGGGGGAGTCGCGCCTGGGCGCTTAAGCCCAAGAAGCAGCAGCGCAAGCTGGAGCCGAGGACCGACGTGGGCCGCTTTGTCGGCTAAACGGTTGGTAGAAAGGCCTAACGCATCCTCGAGGACGGGACTAACAAAGTGTTCGAGCGTCAGGACGTCCTGATGGAAGAGAAGCCGACGAAGGCCGGGACTTCGCCCGTCGGTTCATGCGCTTGTCCCCAGCTGGCGATGACCGAGGTCAGCGCCAACAACGGCGGCATGGACGGGGCAATGGACATGCTCGATGCCGAAGGAGATGGCGGGCAAAGGCATCTTCCTGAAAGGGACTCCGAGAGCGACAGCGACGGCGCTCTTGACGACCTCGCGGACGACAACGACGACGAGGAAGGTCAGGTTGATACTGCTTCTTTACGCCCAGTCGGTCACTCTGCCGCGGAAATGGACAATGCCGCACCGGGACCTCGTCGCTCTACACGTAGGCCAGCCCCCAAGGTAACCTGGTGGGAGAAGGGCCCCAAGGCGTACCTGGCCAGCGGTGCCGAGTCGGTGGCCAAGGATGGCTGGGACTTGACCAAGCCGCCGGAAAACGAGAAGGAGGCGCGTGCCCGTCCTGACTGGCCGTTGTGGCAGAAGGCCATCAAGGACGAGGTTGTGGCGCACAAGCATCTTGGAACCTGGTCCAAGACCAAGGTTAGAAACAAGAAGAAAAAGACGGTCAAGAAACGCTTCGTGTTCGACATCAAGCACGATGCAGAGGAAAAGCTGACGCGCTACAAGGCGCGGCTTGTGGCCCAGGGCTTCAACCAGGTTCCGGGGCGGGACTTTGATGAGACGTGGGCACCGGTTCCAAATGCGGCAACCACGCGTGCAATCTTCGCCGTGGCGGCCGGCAATGACTGGGAGATTCACCATGGCGACGTTAAGACAGCCTTCCTGAACGCAAAGATGGACAAGGAGATGTACATCAAGCTGCCAGATGGTGTCGGGGACGGGGACCCGGGGGACATGTGCCGGCTGAACCTGGCCCTGTACGGGACAATGCAGGCGGGACGTCTTCGGGGCATGAAGCTGGACAAAGAGCTCAAGGAGATGGGCGCCTCTCGGTCACCTGTGAACTCGTGCGTCTAAGAGTGGAACCACCCTGTGCACGGACGTGTCTTCATCCTGGTCTACGTTGACGACCTTATCGTTGCGGGCAAGAGCCTGGCAGGTGTTAAGGCCGTCAAGTCGGCAGTGTCGGGAACGTTCGACGTGCGCGACATGGCGGAGGTGAAGGGCTTCATCGGCATCAGGTTCATGCGCGCCCGCAAGGCCAGAAAGATTACTCTGAGCAACCCGTGTCACACTGCGGCGCTGCTCGAGGCGTTCGGCATGGAGATGAAGACACCCAACAAGACCCCCATGGCGTCGGGGGTGAAGCTCGCAAAGGCAGGGAAGGACCTGCTGCCGGAGGGCAACCGCTACGCGGCGCTAGTAGGTTCCCTGCTCTACTTTTCGACGATGACGCGGCCAGACTTTTCGTTTGCAGTCGGCGCGCTGTCCCGCTTCATGTCTTGCCCCGAGCAAGCTCACATGCGCGCGGCCAAGGGTGTGCTACGCTACCTTTGCGGCACAACACGTCTGGGGGTGGGGTACGGTAGCAGCGAGCCGCTGCAGGGGTACGTCGACGCTGACTGGGCGGGCGACGTTGACGGCCGTCGGTCTACCACGGGCTTCATCTTCACCGTCAACGGTGGTCCCGTTGCGTGGGCGAGCAAGCGACAGTCGACTGTGGCAACTTCCACCGCCGAGGCCGAGTACGTGGCGGCCGCCATGGCTACGAAAAAGGCCCTGTGGCTCCGCAAGCTGCTGGGGGTGCTTGGCGTCGATGGCCAGGCCGTGCCAATGGGGGAGGACAACTAGTCGTGCCTTGCACTGATCAACAACCCCGATGCGACGGGGCGCACCAAGCACGTGGACTTCGCCTACCACATGGTGCGTGACTACCAGACGCGCGGGGACGTAGCTTTCTACTTTCTCCCCAGCGCGGAAATGCCCGCCGATGGACTCACGAAGCCTCTAGCGTCGCCCGCTTTCACGGCGTTCCGCGACGCGATCGGCGTCGGCCCCGAATTGGGCGGCGCCGACGTGGGGCAGTGGTAGCGGCCCGAGCGCGGCAGGCCCGAGTTGCCGTAGTCGAGTTTGCGTCGCGGCGGATGCGACCTTTCCGACGCGGTCCTACCATGGGCTCGGTCGGGTCGGGGCGATTTTGCCGAAGTCGGATCAAGAAAACCGGCCTTTCATCGCGGTACTACTATGGCCGCAGCCGGGTCGGATCGGGTCGGCGGCGTCACAAATCGGATTGGTCATCAGAACATCTGATGTCACGCATGCAATTGGGGGGAGTGCTGAGCATTGCTCAGCAATTCCATGTCACGCAATGCTTTGGCGTGATGTCACATTGCCATCTGTTCTGTATTTTGACATTGTATTTGATTTTATCGCATGTACTTGATTTTGGGGGCACCCTTTTGGGGATGAGCTCCGGGAGATTAGCGAGGTGCATGGTCGGGATTGTGAGGGGCGGTGAGCGTGGGTGCTCGTGGCCCGCGCGCATTCCGCCCGCAGAGTTGCGTGGTGTGTGTATGCGTGCAGGGAGTGGGGGTGTCTGCGGGTGCTGAGAGCGTGGGGGCGCCTGGGTCTTGTCAGGCTGCCCCCTGACGGCTCGCGCCACCTCCATGATAGAACCTTAACGCGCCCACCCACTGGTTTGCCCGCTTCACAAGAACAACACACCTTAGAGAGTTCTTCTTCAGTTTGCCTCGTGACCCATTGGCGGACACGACCGTATCGATCTTCAGAGTTTTTTTGGGCTGTGGGCAGCTCAACAAAGCCCGGACGTGACTGCCAAAGAACCGTAGTAGTGGTGGACAACATCGCTCTGCTTGATAAAGTTATAGATCTGATGCTGCGGAGGTACCGCTCGGTATACAAAATCTACGACCCAGTGTGGCCACTGAAGGCCATTTCAGAATGAACACTATGCACCAGCACTAGCCATGACCGCAAACTCCTGTGCGGGGACCGGCCGGCCCGCGCTGAACTTCCAAAACTGGCACTTTGACGGGCGAAACGATGTATGCCGGCAGGCGTGCAAGGCCACCACCGCCAGAAAAAACGCCTTCAGCACACACCGGGGCCATCGCGAACGCGCCGCCGCACAGCACTACGCGCGCGAGAAAGTTGAGCGACACGCACGCGGCGGCGCGCATGGCCGCACCGGCGTTCCCCATCGCCCCAGCGCACACCGCCGCCGGTGCCATCACTTTGGCACGCACCGTGGCACACTGGACGCCTTCTAGCTGAGCATACACATCTGCGTGTACGGCGGCCGCGCCTTATACCGACAGGCCCGCCGCCAACCTTTGCACTGTGGCCGCCTGCAGACACTTCCGCTGCTTCCACAGCACCGCAGCGGGCTGAGACGTGTCCTAGGATGTTGTCCATTAGCGCGCCCACAGTCACGTTGGCTTTGGGCATGGCGCCGACACGCACAGAGACTCGCTTAATGATGCTGGGCGCGGCGCGCGCGGCGGCGCGGACGGCCGTCCCCACAGTACCCAACCAGCTCGCAACCAACCGATGCGTGGTCGGCACGTTACGACACATCCGCCATCTATAAAGGGCCTCCGCATAGGGTGACTTGTGCAAAGATGTGGCCATAAAAAATTCCGTCCACGCAGCGACGATGTCTGTCGGTGCTCTCCATGCGGAGTGTCTCGCGCGAGATTGTCCAGGGCTCTGAACGCAGACAGATGGACCATTACATGGTGTTTGGTCGTGAACGTCTCTGTGGTTGAATTTGAACAAGCTCTTGGTCCTTAGACGAGACCTGCCCCGGCTCATCACATCCGGATCACGAGAGAATGGGGTGCCAGAACCCAACAAAACCAGCCTGCACTAGAGGGGCTATGTGGGGCTTCGTTCGGGGCCCAACGAATCCCAACGAACACACACATATTTGGCTCGTTGGCCCAACGGTTTCTTCGTTGGGAGATCATGGGGAACCCCTCCGTATTGTCTTGTCCGACGGTTATTATACCACGGGCGTCGACTTACGCGGGGTGGGGCGAAGAAATTAGCAACGTGCCGGGGATTGGGCTCGTTCCCAATTACCACCGGGGATTGTCTGAGAGGATCGGATCCCGCCGGAGATCCGTCTCCGGCGGCGCCCAGCTGCCTCGAGCAGCCCGCCCACCCGTTGCCACAGGGGCGGGGTGTCCGGACCGACCTCACAGCCGCTTAAGGGCGGCGCGCCCGCGTCACCCCCTGCTTCCTCTGGCTCCGCACGTCCGCTGTTTTTCCGCCCTCGCGGAAAAACGGCGTCCACCCGCTCGGGGTGGGCGTGACGGAGCTGCGGACCTTATTGTGTAGCTCTCGGCATCTACACCCCATTTGGGGAGCGGCTTCTTTGACTTTTGTCTCGCCGCGCTGGCCTTTCAGGCTACGGCTACAACTGGGGCGATCACCCCTACCCCTGTCCTCATGTTCTTTCTCCTGCTCCTTGGTCTGGGCTTGGCGACCGCGTCGCCCTCGCTCGTTCTCCTCCCCCCGAACCCCCCCCCTTCCCACCCTACGGCCTCCGCGGCCTCGTTCGGCGCTGCTTCGGGCGCGGGTGCTGGGCCGGGTGGCAGCCTTGTCGTCTTAGCGTGTGTCGGTTCGGGCTCAGCTGGGGGCCGCTGAGACACGGGCCGAGGCGGCAAGGACGGCGTTGGCGGCGTCGTCGACGACGAGGGCGGGCGCCCCCCCAACCGGCCTTCCCCACTGCCCGACCACGGCGTGACGGCCGACGGTCGTGGGGCGCACGCCGGCGCGGGCACGGTCGCGACAGCCATGGACGGAGTCGGCTCGGACGACGGCGAGCACGTCGAGGTCTACGACTCGAAGGGCCCGTCGTCGCCTTAGTGCCGATTCGCCGCCCGTCGGGACACCTTCCGCCCCGCGACCATCCGCGCCGTGCGGGCCACCAGGCGCGCCATCTTTGGCTTCTCTCTCCCGCCCGACCACTCGGCCTTCCCGGCTCCCCTTGAGGTGGTTGGGGACACTCGATTTGCGGGCGTGGTCGCGCGTCTCGGCGACACGGCGGCGGAGGAGCTGTGCTTTGTCTACAACGTGCCCGCCTGGTTGCAGCAGCTGCACAACAGGCAGCGGTCGCAAGAGTGCGCCGAAGAGCGGGCGGGGCGGGCCGTCTCTTCCTTCGACATCCGCACCCGGGTGGCTTTGCACCAGCTGTTCGCGCTGGTGAGCACCAAGTACAGGGTGCTCACCCTGGCCACTTCCGATAAGGCGGCGGCCGCCGGGCTGCACCGCTCGGTGTTTCGGGGGAGGGACCGCGATGGTCACTGCCACGCGTGGGAATTCCTCGAGGAGGCTCGGACTACCCGCCACGTCCGCACAGCCGTCTGGCGGCACGGCGCGCAGCGCGCCGCCTTCATCGTAAAGGGGGCGGTGGAGGGCGAGGGCAACAATATGGTCAGAAACAAGGGCAAGAACACGGCGGACCGGCCGCGCCAGGGGAGGCGCGCCAAGAGGCGGGCCTAGCACGGGCGGCCGACGGAGCCGCCGACCCCCCGCCAACCCGGGGGTCGGGCCTGTCCCCTTGCCTGTCGGGGGATAGTTCCGCATCCTATGAAAGCACCCGCCGCCGTCGGCGCTCTGACGCGGTGGCGCGGCGGGGCGCGCCGCTCGCTCGGTTATCGGGGGCGGGTGGCCACCGCCCTCACCCCCACGCCGCGGCGGACTGGCGTCCCAACCTGCGCGGCCCACGACTTGCCCACTGCCGCGCTCGAGGGTCCTTTGTGTTTCGATCGGGATTTTCGCACCCGCCGTCCTGCCTCAGCCGGCGGCGGGTGTACTCTATCTGTTGGCATGCGCGCGCTCCCCTCCTTTCCGTAATAACCCCTCCGTATTGTCTTTTCCGACGGTTATTATAACACGGGCGTCGACTTACGCGGGGTGGGGCGCAGAAATTCGCAACGTGCCGGGGATTGGGCTAGTTCCCAATTACCACCGGGGATTGTCTGAGAGGATCGGATCCCGCCGGAGATCCGTCTCCGGCGGCGCCCAGCTGCCTCGAGCAGCCCCCCCACCCGTAGCCACAGGGGCGGGGTGTCCGGACCGACCTCACAGCCGCTTGAGGGCAACGCGCCCGCGTCACCCCCTGCTTCCTCTGGCTCCGAACGTCCGCTGATTTTCCGCCCTTCCTCCCTCCCGCCCGGGTCGGGGTGTCGCGCGCTTTTGCGCACGACCTTTGTTTTCTCTGTACCTTTGAGGTCCACTCATTGTACTTATTTTCGCATTTCTGGACATTTCCGGATTCTATTCTTTAGTCTGCAGCTCTTCAATTAAATACACACGTCACATGGCATGCGCGGGTTCCCCTCCTTTCCGTAGTAACCTGAGTCAAAACTGACGTCAGAAGCCCTAAAATCCGACCCCCGACCTGCCACGTGGAGGAACGACAGGCCTTCCGCCCCTCCTCATCCCACTATCCAAAGTTTTGCTTCGTGCTAGAGATCCTTCGAGGCTACCTCGGTTGGGGCGCGGTAGGAACCGCTGGGCGTCGCCCAAAATGAGCCGAAGACGTGATTCTGAAGAGAGTACATGCAAGGACAGAGCTTCCTGGCCAGAGATATACTGGATACATGGCGAGACTTGCAAGAACACACAGTGTAGGGTTTCAGAGCCCCCACACGGCTAACCGCTGTCCCCCCACGTGGGTGACGCGGCAAGGCAGTGTTTGAGGCTACCTAGTCAGCCGCCCCCCCGCTATCCGGTGCGGAGCTGTGCAATGTGCCGACGCGCCGGCGCAGGCGTGGGTCGACCTGGCCAAGCGAGCTACCCAGGCGCCCCCTCCCCCCGATGCACACGGGGCGCTGAGCACACACACGCAGCGTGGACTGTTGAGGCTTCCCCACCAGTACCCACCGCCGTGCCGCTAAACCCCCCCCCCCTCACATGGCCCGGCAACGCAAAAAAGCTCCAGTGGGAAACGGCCCGTCCGTCGAAGCACACAAGCAGGCAATTGCAGCTGTGAAGTGTACTTCCGCAGTCCCCCAGGGAAAACTGGCCCTTGCGTATGTCGCAAGTCGTTGTATTTGTCTGATGACACTGCATGTACTTGTTTGGAGATCTTTCGGCGGGGACCCATTAAAGGTTGAGCTTCGGGGGAGATTTGTGTGGGGAGCGGCGTCTTGCGTGTGAGGCTGTGGGCGCCCTCCGGATGTGCGGGCGCTGCCATGGGAGGTGCCGTGCGGGCCTTGTGGGCCAGGCCATTGGGGGTGCCTGGGAAGGCGCTGCGGCCGAGGTGACCTGCGGGATATCAGGCGCGCCTGCGCAGGCCTGGGACCGCCGTGCTTAGTAAAACAACGCACCCACTCAACATCATCAACTTCACAGTAGCCACACACAGGGACTCCCCCCCGGACGCTAGCGGCCGTGCGATCACCCGGCACGGCCCGACATGCCACCGGATCCACAGCACCTTCCACACGCACGGCTAATGAGGTACGCGATTGAGCCATCGGCCTCCGACACGTTCAAATTCGCGCGAAGATGTGCGGGCTACCGCATCTTCCACATGACGCCTGGATCCCCGATCGAAGATTCACACTCCCGGCTTTCTGTCATCCAAGTGCACCTGCTCCGGGGATGCCGCCTGCTGCGAGGGCGGTGCTGCAGATACCGATGGCGCCTCTGGCGTGATCCCCTGGGTCGTCTTCGGGTTTGCTGCAGGGTTGTAGCGCATATTCCACTGCTGCGCGGAGTTGTTGTCGATCCCCGTCCGTAGCATCGTGTTCAGCGCGGAGCACAATCCGGGCTTGGTCAGGCCTTCTGCATTGTTGTGCTACGACCTACCGAGACCATTGTTGGATATGTCGTGCTTGTTGTATGCGTCTCGTGTGGCTGCGACGTCAATCATCAGCCGATTCTCGGTCGTGTGAGTTGCTCTCGTAATGACGTCAAACATCTGCGTCGAGTCAGTCAGCATCACCAATGGCAACGGCTGGTCGTACACGCGTTCTAAGTCGTGCTTGAGGATGTAGGCTGTGTCACAGGCGTCTGCAATGGCGTAGACCTCACCAGCCATGATGCTCCGCTCGACACGTCGTGCCTTCTTACTTGAGTAGGTCAGCACGTGGCATCGGTCCTCCCCGCTGCAGAGCAGCGCGATGAAGCCAAACTGCGAAGACATATCGTCGTTTGATGCAAAAGAAGCGTCCGCGCATACGCGTAAGTGAAGCGACGCGCCTTCGAGGAGACTAGAGCGCATTAAGAGTGATCTGGTTGACTTGGAATGCTTGAGTGCCTTGCTTTACTCCTTGACGTGGCGCTCGGAGAGAGGCTCTTCCGTCACTTGAGCGGCGCGGTTGATGGGACAGCACAGATCTTTCAGATAGTGTGTGATCCATGGAAATGCAGCACGCGCTCGTTCGAAGTCCGTGAAACCGAATTATAGCGGCAGTCGTGACAAGGCATCAATGTTGAGAATCTGGTCCAGGGTGAAAGACCTCGGAGGTCCCGGTAGCGTGCTCACGGACACGCCCATGACATTGAAATCGTCGTACACGCGTGGTTCGGGCTCAAACGTGTCCAGAGTAGCTGTCGTAAGGTCTTGGAAACTTTTTTTTCCACCCATGCATAAGTCGTCATCATTGGCGCCTAGCATCCCGTCGGGGTCGCCAGAATCCTTCTTGAGGAAGAGCGCGGGGTCACCAGTAAGAAGGTTCATGACCAGGTCTTCGTTGACGTGGAGCACGAACTTGACGTCCCTGTAGCGGTTCTAAGCACCACCACGTTGGTTCTTCGTCCAGCCAGAGTGACCTCTTTATCATTTCGTTATGTCAAAGGAACTGCACAGGAGAACACCTCACAGCCCAGCCTTCCCCAACGGGGGAGAGGATCACCGCAGAGCCCTGGGGGGAATTGTCGATCAAAACACAATTGATTCTATCACACGGTGACGAAGAGGGCCGCCTCCCCGCCCAGTACACCCTCTCCGAAGCCCAACCAGCGACGGCCAAATTAGCCGCCCCAGGTTTACCTAAAACAAGTGAATCCCACCAACTCAGAAGAAGTACAAGCGATTTAGGGGAGCTAAAAGGGAGAAGCCCAGCCCCATCTGAGATCCAATCTCCCCGGGTCACAGCGGGTCGGCTGTGTGCCCGCCCTAGGGCCCGGTTGAAGATATTTCTTGGGGGCACCTGTCTGGGTGGGCCCCCCACACCTGAAGGGTCGCCCCCCGGTCGGGAGGGGAGCCAAAACTGCTACAGTCCCGGTAGTCGCCGACCTCGGGGTACACCGTACAGGGGCTCTTGCATCCGTAGCAGCTCGTTTTCATCCAGTCCAAAGTACTTGGCGTCGCGTGGCCGCACATTCACGTAGAGGTCTCGTGCCATGGCATCCTTGCTCTGCAGGTACGCATGGTTGACGTTGTGGGTGAAGAATTGCCAACCAAACACCGCACTCGTTGACACGATGACCTTCGTGGAGATTTGTCTCAGCGTTGACAAGTTGTGTACGATGAACGGCTTCTCACGGTCACCACAGCCATGGACAGCATGACGGGCCTCTGCCACCTCCGTAGGATTGTTGGGCTGCTTGATCGCCAACACGAAGCGTGCACCAGGGATGTTGGCGTTGTCTGGCGCGTCGTCTTTGTGTACCGTTTACCCGACACGTCGACGCTTGAGTCCGTCGGCCTTCGCCTGCTTGGCGATTTCCATCGGCTCTGATGTTGCTCGTGGGTCACCGGGTTGGAGAACCTCCGTGATGAAGGCCAGACTGGGCTGGTCGGCGACCGTTCTAGAGCCGCGGTGCTCTCGATGCGCCACCTCCCCGATCCGCCGACCAACACTGTTTACGAGTGCATCCGCCGCAGAGATACCCTCAGACACGCTGTCAGCAACCGGGGACGTCCCGCTAATCACGGCCGACATAATGGTCGTTGTCGTGGTGTTCGTTGCCATGGCTCCTTCGGCAGGCGTGGTAGCTCCCGTGATAGGCGGTAGTGCGTCCGCCGCTGCCGTGTCCGTTGGTGCCGACTCGTATGATGCTGCCGACTCTTCGGTACCGCTCTTAGCGCTCAATGGCGTTTTCGATAGCTTGTACACACTGACCTGGCGGACGGAGAACAGCTTGACTTGGTCCTTGATGCTAAGCCACGGCAACTTTCCATCACTGCCCTCGACCATGTATGGGCCCTCCCACTTCTGCGACTTTTCACTGAAGACCAGCACGCGCGTGCCGGGTCCCATCTCGAGCTCGGTCGCCCTGGGCAGCCGCTCCCGGAACTCCTGGCTCAGTGGTGCCTGCGCCACGAGCTGTTTCACATCGGCGCGCGCCTGGGAGATGGCTTGGCAGGGCCTACGGTGACCGGGTAGGTTCGCCGGCTTTACAGGCATCCGGGGGTTTCCCCCAAGCACGAGTGACTGCGGAGAGATGACTGCAGGTCCTTCCTTCTGCTTAATGTCCCAAACAGCCAGGGCGAGCGCCACGTCGATAGGAGTGCGTGAGAGATCTATGCGGACCATGCGGTAGATCTGCAGAAACATGGCGTGGTACCGTTCGCCGGCGCCAAGCGAGTTGTGACTCAATGCCCGAGTAGATCGGCTTGATCGCAGCGTCGCGCATCATCTGGTTCCACTCCTCCGACTGCAGTTTGGTCCCCTGGTCCGCATGCAGCTGCTCTGGCTAGCCCACCCACACTGCCACCCAGATTCGGAGGAAGGCGTCCCACGCCGATCTGGAGCTCACTAGGTGACGAAGAAAGGTGGAGGCAAAAAACAGCGTGTCTTGGTGAACGAAGTGAAGGACAGGCGTCTTCTCCAACTTCATCAAGTCGATCATCACCCGCCGATTGAAGCAGAGGTCCTTTTTAGGCATGGCAATACGGAAGCGGCTTGGCTACTTGAAAAGATGTTGGCGCACGTCACAGGCCTCCGCAACCTTCTCCAGCTGCCGCGGAGTCCCAGGTGTGGCTTTTGTGTCCTTAGACCGACGCATAAGCGCTTAGAGACGCTCGGGCTTGGCATGGTAAAACTGCTCGTGGATGCGCTGCAGCTCGGAAAAGGTGAACAGGATGTCGGACCCCCAGTCGAGGTAGATGTGGCCGTACTTACGCACTACAGGCACCGAAACATCCTCGTTGACGCAGATCAGGTGGTTGGTGACACTGTTGACGTACATGCGATAACGGTCCATAATGCCCAGGCCCAGCAGGAACGGCACGTTAAATGCGATGACGCTGACAAACAGCGGCAAGAAGAAGTCTTCAGCTTTCGGTACGCGGATGGAAAAGGCTCCGAGGGTGTCCAACGTGCAGCCACCTGGTAGGTAGCTCCTCAGCTCCTTCGCCGTCTCAAGGTCGGCCTCTTGACCGATTAACGCCCTGTACGCCTCGGCCTGCGGCTTTCCAATGACCATGTGCTGTGCACCGGTGTCGAAGCAAGCGACTTGCAACTTCTCCTTGGAGGCCAGAAAGGACACTATCGTTGGGTCTTCTTCAATAGTGGGCTTCGGCGGTGCTCGCCTATTTTCGGGGGAATGTCGACAGATCATACCCCTGGCGCAAAACCCGGACCGGAGCCACTGTCGTAGCGTTCTTCTCTCTTCTGTCCGGATAGGGAATCAACAACCCCTGGGGCCCAAAGGAGGGAGGCCCAGAAGTAACCGGCAAGGAAAAGTGCAGTCCAGGTCCGTCCAGAGGAGGGGGACAAAGGTATTACGGCATAAACCCGAGGGAGCAAGAGACCCAAGGCATGGCTGTTTTTTCTTCTGGACACGAGGGGGAGGCCGAGACCTCCCCTTAACACCCCCCACGGCGGCACCCTAGCGGGACCACAGCGAGCCAACACACGCCAGCACCCTGGCCCCCAGTGGGCAACGAGGCGCCTTCGCTGGGTGGCCGCTATTCTGTCCCAACCCGCAGAAATATGTGGAAGCAAACGACCGTCGGGAGCCCGTGGCTCGGCCTCCAATCGAAGCCGGCCAATGCAGGCCACCCGTAAAGCGAAAATCAAGTCCCTCCAAACAACGCTAAATACAAACAAAATAAGCAATCAAGTCCGACAACCGCCACCAGCAGCGGCCTAAATATCTAAGCGCACATGGGCCACTCACACGGCGACATCACATCCACGATCCGTCCGCGAGACGAGGCCAACCTAGGGCCCACCAAAGCCGTCCAGCCAACGGCTCGGCCGATCCGACGGCCACGTACATCAGCATCCGGGCCTGGCCGCCACAGGAGGGTCCCAACCGTGTCAACTGTGCGCAGTGTCCGCATCGCACATAGCGCCAGTAAGGCAGTAGTAGAGCTCCGCGGTACCCGACTTGACATCATTATCGTCCCCGGTGCTGGATGGCGCATTCTGTTGCTTGTCATTGTCGGCGGCTTGGTCTTTGGTGAGGCCGTCGTTGTCACCCTCGCTGGCATCTCGCGTCTAGACTACGTCATTAAGAGACGCGCCGCGCAGCTCGTGGAAAATGTCGTGGTAAACGGTGGTGGCCACGCCCTTGACTGGGCGCTTCTCCGCCCAGAATTCAGTCCTTTGCTTGTGGACCCTTTCCCAGTTCACCTTGGCGGGACACGCGGAAAGGCGGTGAGTCTTGTCCCCGAATTTACGGCATCCGCCACGACGTGGGGGCCCCGCCGCGCGGTTCGAGCCAGCTAGACGCGTCGACAGTCAGTAGCACTCCCCGAGTTGGCGACAGCGTACCGGCCCTGACCACCAAAGTAGAAAATTGTCACGGCATCGACCGCCCCATCCGCAGCGCTTGATGCGCGATCGCGTGCAAGCGCTCTTTCTGCATCTGTCTTGAGTGAAATTGACGCATGGAGCTCCCCGTACAGCTCCTGTAAGGTCACGGACTATATTTCTTGGCGGCTCAACGGCTGCCTTGCCCAGGGGTCGCCAATGACTGCTTCGCAAGGAAAGTGTGCCAGGTGCGCATCACCGGAAAACCTCCCATGGCAGCTTCATGGAAACGCGCGCAATCGTGGTGAAGACCTTATAGAGTGCGTCCGCCTCCGACATGTCCGCCTTGATGAAGGCGCTCATTCGCAGGTTCTGGAGATAGTTCGCGGCGCGGCCTTGGTGCACAGCGGTGAATAAGCGTCCTTCGCTATTTGCGCCCGCGGTGTCATACGAGATGGTTGTCCGCATCACCTCGTCCAGGTAGAATTTCAGCGCCTCGCCGTCGAGTAGGTTGTGCAAGAGCGGCATCTTTTGGTGCGCTGACACGCCAAAGTCGCGTGTCACAAGATCGTACTGTGTCTTGTAGTCGATAAACAACTGGTCCGTCATGCCCTTGAACTTAGCTGCTCGGTCCATGAAGCGTCCACTTATCTCATGCGCCTAACGGCTCCCTATGGAAGAGACCGCCACGTTATCTTGGATATTCGCAGGCCCGGCTCCACCAAGGTGGCCTGTGCCGTAGCCGCGGCTGCTCCGGTCTTCGTGGAAGGAATCGCCGTCCCCGACGCCACCACTGCGGTCAGAACGTTCCAAGGCGTCGCCGCTGCCATCCAGGCGTTGCCCAGCGGTCCCAAAGCCGCGTCCATGGGCGCCAGAGCCTCCGTCGTCGCCTCTTCGGCCGCCTACTGACACGCCTTGGTGGTCATCACGTCGGTCAGTTCGATGGTCGCTTCGAGAGGCACCAGTATGTAGGGTTGGTGAGCACGAGAACTTTTGGCCGGCGTGAGGGCGTGACACGCTAAACAACGTTAAGTAACGCCCAAACACGCCCTTTTTTCGATCAGCACGCCCATCACGCCCAAAGTAGGTCCCCCATGAATCGACTGATAGCCTCCCTTTTTGATGGTTTTATGAAATCCAGTCACCTTATCGGTTCTATGTTTCGGCCATCTTGCCGAACGAACGCGGCGGCTGCACCAGGCTTCTACTGGCCTCTATTCTGGAGGAGTATGACCATGGGACAGCCCCATGGGTCTATGACGCGGGGCTTCTGCATCACTGAAGGCACAAGATGAGCTGTCTTTGCTGACGTAGTGAGCGTGGCTCGTAGCATGCAACGTACACCGTCAGAGGTGACCGTGCCGTCTGGGCTTCAGCATGATGCGCACAATGTGGACATCGTGCCGATGTCATGCAAGTATTCGTTCATTTCACAAGACGGGTGTCCCACACGAAATCCAATGACCTACACCTGTTTGATGCGAGATCCTCCACGAACTTTTGGAATTTCAGTTCGGTAGGGACTAATCACGCTCTAAGCACGCCCCTCGAAAGCTGGGCGTGAGGGCGTGACACGCCCCAAATCACGAGATAAAGCACGCACCGTGCCGGGGCGTGAGCACGTCTGGGACGTGCTCACCAACCCTACCAGTATGTATACCTCCCGGGCCACTGATGTCCATCCCGAGGTTGCCACCTTGGCTTCCGCGTTCCGTAGAGCGCCGGTACAGGCGAACACCTTGGCTGGGCATCCCCGTGAAGTCGGGATGCCTCGTGCCGTCCCCCAAGAGCGTGCCGCCAAGGTACCGAGGCGATGGGTTGACGCCGTAGCCCTGATGCCCGGGCGCGTCGCCCGCCACTATTCCCGTTGGGCTTGGAGCCGTCGGTTTGCGAGTGTGGTCCCGGTAGTCCTCCATCAACAGCTTTATGGCCGAGTCGTGCTCATCATCATCGTACAGCTGCAACGCCAGCGCCATGGCCGCACTCTGCGCGTGGTCCAGGTTGATGTCGGATCGCCAGTTGTTGAGCCACTCGAGCAGCTCTGCGTGCAGCACCGGTAAGACCATCATATCGCGGGAGAACAGCTTTCCAGGCGGAAACAAGTTAGCGACTCGACGCTTGACCTCCGCACCCGTTATAGGCGCCGAGTCATCCGAAGCGTTGATCAGACGAGTGCAGTGCACAAACCCAGCAGGCACGATGGGGAGAGTGCTTGCGTCAAGTTCCGGCATGAATATGCGTACCGTCATAGCGCCCGGGCCCGACACGCCTGCATGCAGCGGCAGAGCCCCCGATGGTGGTCCCGTCTCACTCGGCATCGTACACGAACGCTGTAGACGAAGAAAATCTCGGCCAGTGTCTTGCTCGGCGGTAGGAAGGCGTAAGCGCGTGCGGAAGCACGACACACGAGCGTAACAGAGAACGGCTCGCACCGGGGCCCTACGAAGCGAAATGGGGCGTATTCCCTCAGAGGTGTCCACGCTTGCGGGTCACCTCCCATCGAGATAGGAAATCTACCCCTCCAATACCAGCCCCGGGGGGCTGCTAGATTTCGAGAGAGTACCCTTGTCGCGCAGGCGACGACGGGCGACTCGACAGGCCGAAGCCCCATTACAGCCCCGTCGACGTACCGAGCACCGCGCGTTACCGTCGCCGCGACTTCCATGGGGCCAGCTTCAGTTCCCCGGTGTCCGCAGAGCACGGGGTCCGACCCGCCCGGCCGCACCCACACGGCACAAGGGGGGGCAAGGGTCGTTTTCTTGACCCGTGGAGGCCGGATGGCACCCCCCAACCACGCCAGCATTTCCAGGAAAGCCCCAGGCTGCTACACGGCGGGGGTGGAGAGCGACGCCAGGTCGACAAGAACGGCACGCTTCGGTCGCGGCCCTCAACGCCGCAAAAAGTCGGATCCGCCCTCGTCGTCGGTGCGAAAGGCACAACAGCGCATGTCTCGTTCGCCGGAAAAAGTATCGATTGTGGATACACGGCGAGAATTGAAAGAAAACACAGTGTAGGGTTGCAGAGCCCCCACACGGCCAACCACAGTCTCCCCACTTGGGTGAAGCGGCAAGGCAGTGTTCGAGGCTCCCGAGCCAGCCGCCCCCCCACTATCGGGTGTGGAGCGGTGTTATATGCCCTCGCGCGCGCGCACGCGCCGGCCGACCCGGCCAAACGAGCTACCCAGGCGCCCCCTCCCCCCGACGCACACGGGGCGCTGGGCACACACACGCAGCGTGGGCGGTTGAGGCCTCTCCAGCAGCAAACACCGCCGTTCCCTTCAGCCCCCCCTACCTCACATGGCCCGGCGACGCACACAATCTCCAGCGGGAAATTGTTGGCCGGTCAAAGCGCACAAGCAAGAAATCACAGCGTTGCCATGACTAAAGGCGAATCTCACGCATCAAACCTCTGATGGCGGCACATGTTCTGGTCCACGTGAGAGGGACGCTGACTAGTGCAAATCGACAAAACTCGCTATGGAACGAAAGAGTTTCTTACGAGATTCTTCGCGATGACTCCGTTTCTGGTGTCTGGACCATTCTTCATCTCGTTATACGCCGTGCAAAAAACTGAGCGTGCCAATATCAGGGTACTTTTCGCTCAGTTGTTGGCTCCTTGCTCGCGCAGTGGTCTTGTGCGGTGTGCTTGACAGGAGAAAGTTGTAAGTAAGACTATGATGAGCCTTCCAGCCAGTCGCAAGATGAAATGGGGCATTGTGGAAGCGGTGGTTGCCGGGGCACCACGTGAAGTGCCGGTCTCTTGTGGATGCCGCATCGTTGCACGTACTCAAATCATGAAACAGGTGTCACTGTTCAAATTGGACGTGCCCGTCTTTTTTTGCGTCAAGCGACTGAGCGCATGTGATCCGGCATCGTTGCTTGCCCGCGATTAAATCAGCTGCATTTTGCAGCGGCAATGTGTGATGCAGCAGCTGTTGCAGAACAGCGAATCCGAACGTGCGATTCATGGGAGACACGCGACCCGGCCTTGCTCAGGCGTTTCTGACGTCCGAAGCTCGATATTTGGTGAGCATCACCGTATCCCCAGTGGCTATCATCTGTAAACGTTTGGAGGATGAGGCTTCAGTACTGACTCGCTCAGATCGACTTGCGGAGATGTTTTATTGCACGAGATATACTTTAGTGACGAGCGCCGGCAATGCGCTGTCGCGAGGGAGGAGGGTTCGCGGATCGGCGGAACGGGGTGTGGGGGGGGGGTGGGGAGAGGTTGCGATCGAGAATGGCTGGTGCGTGTGTGCTTCCAGATCATAAAATGTGTATTTCTTGGTCATCCAATCCATTTCCAAAAAAAACATAATCACGCAGCAGCCAAACCGTCGCGCTTGTCAAATCACGAATCCAAACTGCACGTTCCAGTGAGGGTGCTACGCTAATGGCCTAGGAAGGGTGCTATGGTGCGTGTCCCAATAATGAGACATTCGCGGTTTCTGAAGGACTGACACATCACTGCACGGGGGCAGGTTGGCTGGGGTACGAGAAATTTCTCAACTGGCCTCCATGGAAAGAGCCTCTCCCGAGGCGTTCTTGGTTGACAACTCCTTAGTACCTGCCTGTGGGCCCTTTTCTGTGGACCTCTCAGATAACCCCGATCTTGGAGCCAGTCTTTTTCAGGTTCTTGAGGTTCCAGGTTTGCAACGCCTAAGCTCATATGCTAACTGGAGCTTCGATGAGGGGTGTCCCAAATCGAGTGTTCTTTGCAGGGGGCTACATGGCGGTCTTTTTCACATTCTTATTGGTAAGGTGGTGCCCTTTTCTGCGTGCACAAATTGTCCGCACATGCCTGCTCTAGTATGCGTGCAGTTGATTGGGGCGCGTGATCGTCACCTGTCGAAGCTGCAATGAATGACACTTCGCCCCATGACACATCAGGAGGTGCCGCCTCTGCTAACACTGTCAGGGGCCGTTCTGGAAGCACAGTGGGACCGAGTGGGTCACATCACATTATCGGACCGCTGCAGAAGGCCAAAGGGCCGAAAAAAACAGAAAAAACCGCGAGGTCTAAATTTTGGGACACGTACCACACGTTTCTGGCATACCTCAGGCGTTCTTCGGGTCCGTACTGTATACCCGCCCAGTTTTGGTGCATGAGAGACCAGAGAGCCCATCACATGGCTGTAGCACCGACTGCTGCGCTTCCCGCCGTCCTCTCAACGGGTATTGCTGATCCCTCAATTCTGTCCTGATTGCCATGGACAGCGACTGACTTGTAGAACAGGCCATCCGTTTTTCAAAGAAAGGGTCCGCAAGCAGACCGGCATGTTTCTTGGACGTTTTATTGGCCCAGGAGTGCCAGGTCCTCGCAGCTTCGAGATTTTGATTTTTCTTGAGATTTTCTTCCTTCTTCTTAGCTTGGACAGACCAAGACTTCAGCTGATCCGATGATATCGAGATATTCCGGGAGATTCTGATTTTTTTTCAGATAATCTGCTGTGGCGAACATGCGATTCCAGCTTGTGAGGACACATTCTGTGAAGATCTCATCCGACTTGCACTTCCATTGCGCTGTTTGACCAATCAGAGGCCTCGTAGCAACACTCTTGCACAGTCAGTCTTGGTCGCTGAGGACAGAATTCGAGGATCAGCAATAAGTGCCGTCAATGAGAGTCTAATTTCACCTCGTATTGAGCACACAATCGTGATTTCTAAGAGTTCCTCTCTCTGTCAGATGTACCTAGTGGTCCTTAAGAAGTTGCTGAGGCGCCTGTTTAGCGTTAGACATGTGACCAGTGTGAGCAAACGGGCTGTAAAGGCCCAACGAAAATGGTGTTAATTGTGGCTGTGTTGGGCCCCGTTGCACGCCGAGTTAATACACTGTGAACCGGCGCATAGAGCAAATACGGGCATCTATTGGCGGAGGAGCACAATTCTCTCCATTCATTGGACGGGACCGTTCTTGTAAAGTGGATGCGGAATACCAATAGATGTCGAAGTAGAATTGGCGCCAAAGACGACGTGGCTGCACGGGGGCGCGCCTTTTCGCGGCCCTCGGCCCCCGCGTTGCTGTTAGATCCCAGGAACGACAGCACAAACCCGGGCGCGGATGGCCCTCCAACCACTTGATGTGCAGAGAGCGACGGCAGCAAGCGCCCCAGTACGCCGCGCCGGCGCACCGTCAGGCGCCGTCCCTTTGTCGCTGTGTGTCCGACGTGTTTCTGTTTCGCCCACTCCTGGCCGCTGTTGACGAGGACCTGTTTCTGTTTCGCCCTCTCCTGGCCACTGCTGACGTGGACCGAGTGCGTTGGCTGCCGCTGTCCCTCCTCCACTTTCCCCCCCCTCCAATTCGCGTTTCCTCATTCGTGCATGGCCTCGCCCATTCCTCGTACTCCTTGTGCGCCCTCCTTCCTTCTAGCTTCTAACGACACGCCACACCCTGTCCCCCATCCACACCTCTTTTGGTTTTGCTGGCTGTGCTGCTGGCATCTTTCGCCTCTGCTGTGCGTTGGGGTCCTTCTCTGCCTACTTTGCCGACGACAGGTGTGACCTTGCCTACCTCCCTCCGTGCACTACCTCATTTCCTGGCTTGTCGGCGAGTCGGTGTCCCTGTCGGAGATCGTACGTGATGTAAAGAGGGCTGGGTGGGAAGGTGGGGAGGGGTACACACTTGGTGCGAGCGCTCGGTATGAACTATCTTTCCTCGTTTTCCTTCGCTGTGCATGGCGCTAAGTGCTGCAAGGGCGCCGCTGCTGGCAGCGGACAGATGAGATGCTTTTGCTGGTGATGCGGTGCTGTCGTCTGTGTGGTGCGGGTGGACCAAAGGGGGGGCGGGAAATGGGTGTGAAGAGGCGTGTGCACTTCAGCGCGCGCTCTGGGAGCCTCTCGGAGCCAATGGGCCAAGCTGTGTCACCTGCCACAGTCACGGCAACTGCGGATCACGCCGCCTGTGCAGGCGGTGTGATCGGCCCGTGGACACGCGTCCGGCCCGTGCGCACCATGAAAGCTCTTCCACGATCGATTCAAAGAGGTCGAGAGCTACCCGTTCTCTTTCACTGTGAGGGCCTATAAAATTGGGTGATAACCCAATTTCCTCCTTAGCCACTGATACTTCTACACGTTGCCGGATGGCGCCCGTATCGTTTTCGTAGACCGCGTGTAATGCAGGGAGCTCTATGCGCCACCTTAACTCGGCGTGGTTGGGCCCCAGCGGAGCCTAACGGTTTTACGCATAGTTGGACGTTGGGCCCAACGGTCCGTCCGTTGGTGTGAATATTGCTGTTCCCCCAATTTTGTCCTCATCGGCAGAGAACGGGAGTGCAACAGCGATGCAGGGACGTTTCTGATTGGCCAAGAGGATCGACAGCAGTGCATGTCGGGTCCCATCTTTACAGAATGTGCCCGTACGGCCCGCAAACGCACAATCAGCGCACTCGTTTTTCTGAGATTATCTGAGAATCTCGAAGAAAATCTCGATAACAACCTGCTCTGGGCTACTGTACCCCATGAGACGACTGAGAAACGAAGAATATCTCAAGAAAACGGAGAATCTCGATTCTGCACGGACCTGGCGGTTGGAGAGCAAATGGGGCGTCGTAGATTCGCACTCAGCAGCTGTTTGCTGCAGATCTAGACCAATGGTTGGCCTGTTCTACAAAGCAGTCCCAGTCTCGGCCGATGAGGACAAAATTGGAGGATCAGCAATAGTCTGACGACTTTACGTTGGATGACATCCTCGCTTCCCGGCTAATGAGGCCCATTCCGTGACATGGGTCCGGGTTTGTGACAGTGTTTGTGACAAGCGTTGTCGAACGCTGATTGGCTGAAATCTGCCACGCGTTAAACTTGCCCATGCCGATCCCAGGCATGCCTGGCCTGCGCCACTC
>Ga0209093_1000426_pt1 | contig 22620 bp, 24 predicted proteins | sample SidtaG_4_FD_187450 | JGI IMG/M metagenome (GOLD analysis project Ga0209093, IMG submission 187450) | Marine algal microbial communities from Sidmouth, United Kingdom - Sidmouth_Male1 metaG (SPAdes) (version 2) | ecosystem: Host-associated > Algae > Red algae > Unclassified | place: Sidmouth... | reverse complement strand
GGGTGGTGGGGAGGAGTCGCGGAGGCACACGTGGTGGGGGAGTGAGACCGGGGTGTGCGTGTGGGCCCACGGGGAGGGGTCGGGCCCGCGTGCGTCGCGGGGGTGTGGGGGCCGCGGGACACCGGCGCGGGGCGTGCAAAACGCCACGCGGGGGTGGGTTGAGCCCGATCCAGTCCGTGGACCGACCTCGACAACCCCTTTGGGGCGGGGATCGGGGGGGGGGGGGGGGGGGGGGGGGGGGGGGGGTTGTGGCCGGCACCCTCTCAGGGGGCCGGGCCGGACCCCCCTCCTCGTGGTCGTCGCGGGACGGGCGGGGACGCCACGTCACGCGAAGAGGGGGCTGTGTGGCGGTCGGGGGGTTCCGCGGCTGGAAGGGGCGCGGCCCCTCAGCTGTGGACAGCACACCCCCGGGGGCAGCCCCAAAATATCCCGATCCGGGCCAGCAAGGTAGTGACCTGTCCGAACCTCAGGGAGATCGGATCTGGTCGGGGGCGGGGTTTTTCCCTCGTGGTTTTCCCAACCCCCCTACTACTTGTTTGAACTTTTCGCTTTGGAGGGATTTATCTGTTTGGCGCATTTGGGGTGGCTACTTTAGCCGCTGGCGCTCGGGTCGGGGAGGGGTTTTTTTGACAGTGGTGAGGTCGTCCTCACCGCCGCTTGATAAAACCAACTGTGCTTTGGACTACGATTCCCCACTGGGCTTTGCCGTGCTCCTCTCCTCCCGTTGGGGGAAGGCTGGGCTGTGGGTCGATTTCCGGGGCAGTTCCTTCGACGGACCGAGCCGATCAAGAGGTCACTTCGGCTGGACGACGAATCAAAGTGGTGGTGCCAAGAACCGCTACACTGGCGCCAAAAGTGACTGTGGTGTGGGGCAAGATGAATCGTACTGGGAGGAGATAAGTATGACGGTGTGAGAGCGCAACGGCGTCAGTGTCAATGACCGCTTTTGCACGCCCAGTGGTTCAGCCACGATGGCCCTCCTTCCACTGCACGGGGTCGGCGAACGCGCAGTGATCGCTCTTTCATTTGTTTCGTCCATCCATAGACCGTCCATGCAAATGGGTCATGCATCCCCGCAGCTGAACCGCGCCCGACCTCCAACTCGCTGACCCCGCACACACCCGCTGCGTCACGGTGAACCCACTCCCCCCATCCCCCTCCCTCCGCCCCCCTTCATGGGTGGCGGCGCACGCACCGTCTCCGCCGCCACGTCAGCGACCGTTGGGCGCCTGGTGGCGGTGCCGCCCGCCGACGCGGCTACCACGTGGCGATGGCGGGATCCACCCGGTCAGCAGACTTTGCGTCCCGCGGTCGCTGCGACGGCGGTGCCGCTTGCTCGGGGGCTGCCGGTGGGGGTGCACGGCGTAGAAGGGACTGGGGGCGTCAGTGGCTGCGGTGTCGACGGCGACGCCGGCAGCACTGGCGGTTGCCTACTGGCCGTGCGCTCTTCCATGGCTGCGCGCTTTCCCACAGATGCGGTGGCCCCGACATCCCAGTACATGGAGCACTAGTAGCTGTGCAGAACCTCCAACGAGAAGTACATGGGCCTGGCCGAGGTCGCTCGCCCCCCGCATGGAGCCGAGCTATTGCCGCCCTGGCCCCCTTCACCTCCATGCCCTGCTCCCTGTGCCCCTTGGCGGCGTCAGGGACCTAATCGTCGCCGCAGTTGCAATTGCGGAGGCGGAAGCCGCCGCCGCCGCTGCAGCTGCCGCCGCCGCCAGGCGGCCGATCCGGTGACGCGTGCCGTCCGCGGCGACGACGTTGACGGCGGGGGCGGGGTCCACCTCTCGCCGCCGCCGGCCACGCCATCCCCCACACCGCCGGGAGCGGGGTGTACTCGCACGCGCGCGCGGTTCCGGCGGTCGAGGATCACCTGCGGGCGCTCGTGCACCGCGCACATCCTGTTGTCGCGGCCCTGCGGCGGCACCTCGGTGTACTTGTCGCGGCCGCCCTGGGCGCTGGCGCTGCCTCGGTGGAACGCGCGGGTGGAGCGTTCGTGGTGCGGCACACCGTCGGCAATGGAAGGAATGGGAGTCAACTGCGGCCCCCCAGAGGTGGGAATGGTGGGGGGCGGGGGGCGGCGCGTGCGGCCGCACAGACGTCCGCGTGCCGGTGCTCGTCGTGCGCGGGGTGCATAAATCGGCGAAATCATCCATGCGAGTGCACAACTCAACCTGCGCATCCGCCTCCCCCCTCCCCCCCGCGGGCCCCTGTACCATGCACATACATCAGTCCGGATACCGGGAACAATTCCTGTCCAATCGTTAGCGAACCGGTGCACGTGACATTCGCTAACGATAGGCTATCGTCGCCCGTTTCTCTGCGGTTCGGACGATCACAGCCTATCGTTAGCCAAGTCACGCGCGCGCCAGACCGCTCTCATCGGCAAAAAGTATCCACTTCGGTCGTAGCATGAAATATATCAGGGCCCGTTCGTTTTCAAGCCATGCTCAGCACATTTTCTGCGCCCTTTTCAAATTTATCTTCCTTGTTCCTAGAAAAGGTTTCGTCACCGACGCTCTTCGTTTCCTAAACGCATCTGGGGCACCCGATCCTAATTTTCTCCTCTGCATGTGACAGTCTTTGACCGCCCAGCCTCCCCATCGTTCTGAGTACATTTGAAACCCCATACTTGCAGTATTGCGGCTGGAGTGTACCTCCCTAGGCCGTAGACAAAAAACATCGCCTGCTCGTCTCCCAGATATATAGACACCTAGCACTCACTGCATATGATTCCTTTCCGTGCAATGCAGAGCTCCCGTGGTGTGCACAACATAAACACTGCGAGTACCCCCGCAATGCTCGTTTCTCCAGTATCCAAGGTAGGAGATGCTGTCTGTTGTCCTTTCCTGTGTCGCCTTATTCTGGCCATTCTCCCACATCCGGTATGTACCGCTCTGCCGCAGGACACACTTGTGCTCCAAGCCCTCGTTTTGAGAACGTACAGCCTCCCATGCAGCACCCGCGTTGCGCGAGTCTGGTGAGCAGTCTGATCGTAGTCGGCTCGATTAACAAGATCCTTTCCAAAACGCAAGTACGAAGAATAGTAGACATTTCAAGGTTGCAAAGGGGCTGCATGATACAGTCCGCACTTCACACACCCTTCTTTCTTGGTCGAGGGTCCTGACTGTCTGGGAGGAACAATCTGGGCTAAGGTTGGTATTTATCGAACGTTGCGATTGTGGATATCGCGTCCAGATGGGTGAACCGATTTACCGATTCTGCATGGGGATCTCGGTATCTTAAAATTCCCATTATTTCCGATACAGTGGGATGTGTGGTAGGAGTTGCACTCCCGTTTTGACGCTGTTTTATGCTTAAACGGCCACAGCTGCACCAGGAACGTACCCATGGCTCGCCTCGGAACCCCAGCCAAACAGCTCCATGACCACGACGGTGCCTGACCCGTGCTAGCTTGCACATATCCTTTCGCCTCGGCGTCAAAACTTCTCCCACGGGCGAAGGCATGCCATGCACTATACGACCCAGTAGTTCTATAAATGGAGGTCGTGCATTGGGAAGGGTCAGCTTGACTGTGAGCCGAGTAATTCTCTGCATGGAGTGGGCTTCTGGCGCTCCATTCCAGAAAGAAGCGCTAGATAGTCGAAAGTGGCTAGGGAGTACGGCACCGCTACGGAGCGAGCTGAACTGTTGGCAGGGTTGCGTTGGTTTGGTGAACCATCGGATGGTTCAATGAATCATGTATAATTCAACTTTTGAATCAAACCAAACGTAAACGGACTTCTTGAACTTAAGGATCCTGAGCCTCCACCGAATTTGGATTTTCTCGTCGCTGTCACGCGTACACATCTCACAAGAGCCACGCGTCACACCGCCTTGGGTCCGGCGCGGCTCTGCTCCGTTGCCGACCATCCACTGTACATACTGGATGACCACAGGACTACGTATGTCCGTCAGTGGGCAACTAGCATGCGGTCGCTTGTCAAATGAAAAGGATGGCTGTAGAAGCTGTGCTGAGTCTGGAACTTCTAACGCTGAAGAATGTGCTACGCTGCAGGTCTGCGCGACCTTGCTCCTCAAGGAGCCGGTCGCTAAGCCTCCAATGAGTCCTCACTCTTTTCCGCGCCAGATCCACTCCACGTGCGTCAGGTGGAGGCTCTTGTTGCGCTTCCTCCTCCGAGGTGCAGTCGACCACCTTCTTCTCCCCATCCATTCATCCACGGTCTCACTACGTAGAGTGCTGTTGAAGCTGTCTTTCAATATGGTTCGAAAGAACGCGGTTTGGGCTCACGTGAACCGGCTAGCCGCAACCGCGCTCGCGTCAACGCCGCCGGCCACCGCGAGGTCCGCCACGCCCGCCCGACGGGCGGCAGTGGCCGCCGCCGCCACGGCGGCCGCGAGGCCGTCGGGCGTGTAGAGCGCGTCTCGGACAATTGTGGGCGTTAGCCGGTGGAGGCGCCCGGTGGTGGTCAGGTGCGCGAGGAGGGACAGGGCGGTCGCTGTGGAGATGCGGGGGCGGTCCCCGGTGGAGGGTGGGGGGGGACCAGTAGGACCCGCGCCCGCCTGGGATGAGGGGACAGGGGGGGCAGGAGTGGAAAGGGGGGCAGGGGGGAAGGCTTGAGCAGCTTCGAGCGGCGCCCTCAGGTCAGCGACCGAGGCTTCCATGGCGGCAGCGGGCGGCCACGCGGCACCGCCACGGTGCCTAGGCAAGACACCCTTGAGTCGGGCCGAGGGTGAGACAGACAGAAATTCGAGGAAGAAAAACAACAAATAGGGCGACTGGTACGTAGTGGAGATGAACGTGGCGGAAAGGAAGGCAACGGTGCGGGTGGGGACGGGGGTGGACGGAGGTTGGCGATAGTAGAGTCAACGAGAGTGCATACAGCAGCAGCGGCTGCAGAAGCGGCAGCCCGTCTCGCGCACGAGCAAGCCACCCGGCGTGCAGCGGAGGACGACCTCGGTGTCTCGCGGAAGGTGCCCTGGCAAGCCAAGAACTACAGCACAGTCCCGGCCGTATAGTTTTTAAGTGAATATAAATACAGAACGTGCCATGTTACATTTTACCAGAATCATCCAGCGTTCTTTTGAATCGGGTAGAATTCGGTTCAGGTTTAGTAAACCAAACCAAACGCTGTCAACCCTGCGGTCTAGTCTCTGGACGCGAGTGCCTGCGGTTTCGCCTAATGTCCGGAGGCTGGCCAACTTATGAAGGTTTGTATTTTATGTGCGGCCACTGAGCCAGCTGAACTGGAGCGGGATGGTCTGCATGCGGTACATGGGTGCCTTTTGCCCTCCGTAACGTAATTTTCGTACTCGCTTGCTTTTATGCCTGGACGGAGCCTAAAGTTAAGCGAATTTGACGAGCAGTGTGTGCGGCATCCGTGCGGCTAGCGCACGGTGCAAAGCTCGTACAAAAACGATACCGACGTTTCCCAATCGAACTGTGTATAGTTAATACCGACTATCAATAGGGAGATCGATTCCTACCGACATCGTTTAACCAGAAATCTTAACAATATGCAATCGGTACACTACACTGGGTTTTGTCGCCGTTTGGTAAAAACTGATCGCGCCCGAATTTGAACAGCCAAGAGGGAGGCCTCGAAGATTAACCTGAGACGGGCGTGAGTTGATAATGTTGAGTCATTCTGGCTGTCTTTGAGGCTGTCTTCAGATGATCCTTAAGTTGCTTGTGGAACAGTATGGCAGAAATAATCACGCAATCATACTGGGCTCCTGACAGAGTTGGATGGCGTTTATCTCCAGAATTCTTTGACAGACTGTCCTGGGGATCGGTGTTGATCACGTTTTTGGCTTGTCCGCCAGGCAATTCCCAGAAAAGACCCTGTCTCCAGTCTGGGGGAACTTCAACAGATTTTCTGAGACGGGAACACCAGGGCGGTCCAAGGGATGCTCATTGCGCGTATGTTGACGAAGGTCCCCAGGTCAAGTGCGCTGCTGCATTCGGGGCATGGAACAGGTGCACGAGCTCGGGGGCCACAATTCTTTGGGCACGGGGTCTACTTCAAGCGGGTACTACCTTTCTTTGCTGCAGCTCGCTGCGAGGTGCACGCGGCGCAGCGGGGACCGAAGTCACTTCGAACACCTCGTCCCCTCGCGGGACAGCAGAGGAGCTGCGGCACGTCACATCTGTAGCTCTGCACTGAGCTTCAGTCATGACGAGCCGCAAACGTCGTGAGCGCGGGCCCCGAGCGGCCTCGTAATTCCGATTCGAGGAGGATGATATGCTCCCTGTTCAGCGTTCACTCCGCACAGACGACGCTGCCTCGCACCCTATTGGGCCTGCCTGCCAAAATGGCGCCCAATCCTCGCGCACGTCACCGGCGGCTGGAATTCAGGCGCCAGAGGCTGTACAGAGCGGTCAGCGGGAATCAGTGCGGTATCCTGATGACAGCTCCGCTGCAAAACCTCTGTCAAACTCAGATGAGGGTGACGCGGTGAACATGGAGATGGTCTCTTCCAGCAGCTCAGACATTGACTGGTGCGGCCTGACCGACGAAGAAGACAAAGAAGGCATTTTATAATCTAGTCGAGAGCTACATTGCTACGGTTATCTCTTTGGAAAGCGCCGCTTCAAGATGCGGCAGTACGACAGGATGCGTGAGGTGGAGAACGCCCTGTGCGCGACCGAGCAGTGGCCATCAAGTTGGCGTTTAGGCAAGATCCGTGCCGATCTGCTGGAGCGAGACGCTCCCGTGCGCTGGCAGCGAACAAGCAGTACCCTGCCTGTCGGGAAGGGAAAGACAATGCGAAAGCTGCCGGACGTTCGAGTCGGCTGCGTCCCTTTTTCTGCTCACGTCGTCAGGGACTTTGCAGACCCTGTCACTGCAGATCTGTTTCATGAAGCCAGGGACTCAGCGCTCGGCTCCGCAGAAAGACCGGCAGATTTGTTTAAGACCCTGGCGGCTCGGGATCCGTCGCACGTCAACTATCGTCGTGGTTTCCGCTTCAACGGCGACTTGTACAAAGTCGGGTGCACCATGAAGCTGTGTATGTCGGCAGTCGATCACATGGAGATGCATCTAGTGAGCACAGGTATTGCTGATGACGGCGACGATACTCTTTCAGAAGCGATGTATGCCATACCGACGTCCCTTCGGGTGGGAGACTTCACTGCCTCCTTGTCGCTGTGCTCCACTTCTCGGTCACCGCCTTCAACAAAGACCTGCCTTGCTGGGGATGGTTCTTGCACCATACGCTTCACTCGGGATGTTGCAGTGTATATCCAAAGCGTGAGTCCCGAAACAGACGCTGTGGCAGGCAGCTGGCCAGAACTCTGCTCGGCTACGCAAATCACGCTGAGTTAGTCTCCGGTAGAAGTCGCTGAACAAAAGCCGGCGAAGGACCCGCACGTCGTCTACGCTACATGGTTTGCGGACGAGTACGGAGCTTCAAAGCGTCGCAGAGGAGACATAGAGGGGCACTACGGGTCGTACACCTCCTTTTGTCTGAAGAACAGACAGTATTCTGTTCGCCCTCTGTTTTACCTTCCACCTGAGGCGGACGCTCGGCCACTCGTGCTGCGAAATGTGGAGGATCCCCTGATGCTTTGGACAACAGGAGTAGTTGTGCATGATGCCTTCTCCAAGCAGGATGTAACCGTGCACGTGTATCCGTGCATCGGCATTTTTGACTCTCCCATGGCTGCAAAGTTTTCCAACACTATGGTAGCGCCCGGGGTGGAACACTGTACTAGCTGAGACATTATCAGCCAGAAGACAAGCAGTGTGCGACAGGGCCGCGCGATAAACAGCGCTCAAGTTTTTGATCTGCGGCACGTGAAGTACGCTCGCATTCAAGAGCGTACAGAAGTGATTGAGTCAACCATCGACCGCTCCTTCAGGTCGTCCAATTCGGCCAAGAGGGTTGCTCTCCACGCGAACGGCATATAAAAACATGTGGGCAATCATGCGAGACTGCTTGCTGGCGCTCGAGGTCCCGGGTCGTTCGATGTTCACAAGCACGTTATATCAACCCCATCACATCTCATCCTGTATGGACTTGCTCCCTGGCTTCTGGACTCGACGTCTACGTACCTCTCAGTCGCCCAGAGGGATCTATTCCTAGAGCGTATGCGAGCAGCTGCGACGCACGTGCCCTCCAACACCGTCCTGACCGCTTTTGAGCCGGAAAAGATGGGTGGCACAACGTTCTCAATGGCCGACTATGTCGTGGTCCTGAACATCGTGCCTACTGTTCTGGATGGGATTGTTTCCAGAGCTACGGCTGCGCCAGAGTTTCTGAGCACCTTAGTGGCGCTGTCGTCTTTGAGGGGCTTTGTCAAACGCTGTTCTATAGGCCTACACGCGACGCTGATGGAGAGGAGGCAGTCCGCTCGAGGCCAAATGTATCTGAACTTCAGAGTCTCGGACGTATCCTCATGAGCGACATTGGCACACTAGCGACTCTCTCAGGAAAGTGGGACAGACCTGTCGTCCACCGATTACTTGAGCTGCTGTATCGCACGCTGCCAATCGTACAGCTGAGTCCTGCACTGTTCGAGCTTTTGTTTGAGAAGGTCCATCAGCACTCCAAGCGAGAACTTCTTCTCAGCAATCACAAAGATCCAGCCGCGTTCTCCATGCTGCGGTGGAGAGATTTTGACGTGCTTGCACGGTTTCTGAGAGATGCAGCGGCCAATGGCGTTCCGGCCGAGTGGCTCAACAATCGAGACGGGTCACACTTGAAGACGGTGCAGCATCACATGCAAGGGGCCCGCTCGGTGCCGCCGCGTCCGGCAGACAGCGGATGGGTCGTCCGCAAGAAGTTAGATGCATAGTCTGTAGGCTTCCAGTGCCCACCGACACTCGCGACGTCTGGGGAAGTCGTGCAGTTGTGGCAGATGGCGCGCTCTGGTGGCCGTCTCAGGCTCAAACGGGGAAGCACGGTTGGTGTGCTCGAAAGTTCCTCCCGTACGCGAGTTGTTGTCCGCAACGGGGCAGTTAAGGAGCCGAGAAATTTCAGGGATCACTTTCCGGTGAAAGGCATTGCAACCGTGGAAGGTGTCGTCAAGCTCGTCTGCCAACGGTGGGTGCGGCCTGCTGGCCAAGCGGCCAGCGGTACGGGTCAACCCAATAAAGTAGTGCTCGAGGAGCCCAATGAGCTCGTTATACTTGTTGCAAAGCAAGTCAAGCAGGTCGCGCTGGTCCTTCCGAGTTAGTCGAAGATGTTTTTTTCAGAAGAAGTCGGGATTTCCGTTTAAGTGTGGGTAGGCATCTTCATCAAGCAGGTCTTCCCTCTGAGAGATTGTGAGGGAATAAAAGCATGGGGCATATACATGATAATGAACAACAGCAATGATATTGAGCTGTGAAAAACCCGCAAATGCAGAAAGCTCTAACTAAGAGCAGCAGAAAAAAGGGAAACTGCGAAAGAAATAAGAGTGCGACATGCAAAAGTCAATGGCGGACAGTCTCCAGCGAGCGGAGCAACTTGGAGACCAGATCTCTCACCCGTGAGGTGGAGTGGCGCCACAGCACCAGGGGCTTGTGCGAACCGTCCACAGGCCGGTCGGGCTTTCCCTCCTCCTGTATGACGTGACAGCAGCGATACGTGCTTTCGGCGCAGCGCCAGCAGCACAGAGGCGCCTCGTCTGGAGCGCCTCAGAAGAACGATATGCGCGTCGGGAAGACTTCTACGGACAGCCAGTAGACAGCTTAGCACGCTGAGCACGTGTACCCATCTCCAGAGAGGTCCACGCGCAGTCCGTCATTGACATCGACCTTCCGGACCGTGTCCGCCGCCAAGAAGGCCTTCATCTCCGGGCTGACGCTATGGATGGCCGTTGCCTCGCAGCCTGCCCCTTGCCCGCTGACAAAGCGGTCGTTCTCGAGCAAATACTGCTCCAGGTACGCGATGAGCACGTTGACATTGCGGACCAAAAGCGCAGGGTCGCAGGCTGCAATTGACCTCGCACTACAAAACCACCACTTTCCGTCAGCTAGCAGCTCGCTCGAGAGTACAAGGAGCTTCTCGAAAGGAAAGGGGACATACCGAAGCTCCAAATAGTCTTGGTCCATGTATTCAACAGCGCGCCTCAACCATGCCAAACACGTGTAATTGACGGCCGACGCTACGTTGGCGACGAGGTTGAGGACCATGTGTGGGGCACCTGCGGCTGTCACGACATAGGCGCCGACTTCCTGGCGCATCAGCGATATCTTCACGCCGTTGTCTAGAAAGACTTGAGGTGAACAGTGCGCACGCTTCGTTGCCAAGAAATTGCGGATACTCCGCCCGACGACAGCGAGCACGAGTGGGTGCAGGCACCGGAGCAGCGCGTCGAACATGTTGCAGACCTGGTCCGGAGGAGCTACCCACCAGAGTTTTGGGGCTCCTTCCTGGAGGAAGGACAAAGAAAGCAGGTTTCTGTCCTCCATGTGCAGAGGGAACATTGACCCAAGTGTTCCCTTGTAGAGTATATTGGTCGTCATGCCCTCGTAGGTGGATAAGCAGCGAGACATTCCGACGCAATTGATCGTTCTAGGACTGTCCAGGAAGTCTCCAGGGGACCGACACGTTCCAGTCCGCGCAGCGTCGGGATCCCCGGCGCTTCTACCGAGCCCATCACTCCTGGAAGTAACTGTGTCGTTCCGATAAGGAATGCTGACCTTGACGAATGGCGCCGCAGACAGCCTGACCCGGCTGCTGCAGCGCGCTGAGGATCGATCATCAGTGCGCACAGGAAACACCGACGGGTCGTTCGCACTGAGCAGGAAGCGCTCTTCTCCAAAGTCAGGGAACTGCATCAGCAGCTCGACGGCACTCGCCTTGCAGCTGGCTTCGTAGCTAGTCCTCGACACCTCTCGCTTGGTGCAATCGAGAAGAATGCCCGCAAAGGCATCCGCATCGCCATCGCATTGCTTATGAAAGCCGGATGCATCGGCGTGGCGTTGAATTTTGCTGACCACGGCTGGGATCATGGGGAAAGTTTGGTGTTGAACTTGTACCTTCGCAAGTTCTGGGATGGAGCTCCATTGCGGCCGGCTTGATGGAATTACACGTAAAATTACAGCTCCAAACTCTTCCACTTGCCGAGAGTGCGTACGAGTTAGGTACGGAAGGCCGTCGCGCGGCAAGTCGTCCACGTGAATGATGGGAGCCGAGCGAGCCACGCATCGCTGTGTTGGCCCGTCAATGCGCGCCGTCGCGTCAGCAGCCGTCTTCGCGTCAGCGGCCACCTCCACGGCCGCAGCACCCGCCGCGGCTGACGCAGCTCTGGCGCGCCGTGTGTGCCGCCCGCCGCGCATCCGCGCGTGCACTCTGCGGCGACCACCTCCATCTGCATTGCCCCCGCCGCCGCCTTCCAGGCCGACCCCTGGTTCCGCTCCCGCTCGTTCCCCACCCACGCCAGGGACGTTGCCACCTGCCCCGACACGCTCTTACTGCGCGCGGCCCCCTCCATGGAGCGACAACATGACACCGGCAGAATGCCGCTGTTCGAGTTCCACACTGTGAGGTGGCCGACCTGGTGCAGGAGCGCTTAAACCAATCTTTCCACCTCCTCTGCCCCCTCTTGCGGTGCCTCCACGACCGCGACGGAATTTTTCTTTGTGCTGCGGAGCTTCCAGAACTATATCCGTGCTTCTATAGCTATCCGGGCTCGCCTGACAGCGTCGGGGGTTGCGTCTAGCCAATGGCCGTCGACCGCGGCGAGCGCGGCGTGTCGGCGGCGTTTGCATACATGCTGCATACGATGATGAGCCACGTCCACTCGGCCGGGGCGCGCCAGCGACTTTGTCATCTCTATCTTGACGGTGCGCCGCCTGGTTGCTCAAGTTTCGTTCTGCAGCGACGTCCACAGCGGCGTTTAAGCGCCCCACTCGTGGTTCCAGTATCTTGGACGCGTCAGCCGCGCGAAACAAGGCTGCAACGTACTTTCCTATGCTCATAGGAGGCGTGCGTGACAGAACGACTGTCTCACCACCTGTGCGGGGCTGTCTGGCTCGTCCACGCGTCAAGGCCACACGAGGAGAGCGACCCGTCACGGAGTGGCCCGCCAGCGGCCCAGCGCTGTTTCTGTCAGAGTCGGCATTGGCGTCAGCGGCGCGTTGCAGCCTCTCACGATGCGAACCACCACTCCCGCGGGAGGAGCTCCTCCTGCGCGAGCCAGCAGAGCCGTGTCCGTGGCCGTCACGGCTGTGAATGCCAGACGCTTCGTCCGACTCAGCATTGTTGGCATTGTGTACGCGTCGTCCCCCACCGCCCACCGTACCCTCGTCCTAATCGTGCTGTCCCTGCCCATCGCTGTCGTCGTCGTCACCGCGGTTGTTTTTCCGCCCCGTCGAGCGGGCTGCGGCACATCGAGCGGCCGGGCTCCGCAGCGGTGGCCCGGCGACGTGCACCCCGACCTCGTCCCTGACCGTTGTCGCCGTCTTGTACGTGGTCCGCGAACGAATCGTGCTGTTGGTTGCGGTGTCTGGACGGGCCGCTCCAACCGAGCAGCAAATACCCCTGCATTGTCGGGAGGGACGATGCAGGCCCGTGGCGATGAGCAATGAGAAGGCCGCGCGTGTTTTCCCGCATACCCCTTGCGGTCAACACACCATCCCATTCCTCCCTTCCTCCATGTATGAGAGAGACCTTGTGCAGTGGATACTAGAAAGAAGACATGCGCCAGCATCGTGGGGCCAGTCAAATGCACATCCATTTCCCAAGCACCATCACCAAGGTCAATGGGAGTGAGAAGCGTCCGAACAGCGTGCCCTCGGGACTGCAAAGACGCCGTTGTCGTGGGCAGCCCGTGCGCGAGGCACGACGCAACCGTAAAAACGTCCTGCAGGCGCCGCACGGACTGGCTACGGAGACCCGCGCCCCGAGACGCCGGGTCAGCGAGTATGCCGAGGAGAGCTGGCTGCGTTGCTCGCTGCTGCGTACCCGTGCGGCACCTCCTGGCTTCCAGCATGTGGCTGTTGAGAGCCTCGGGAAATCCCGGCATGACGAGCGCGCAGCACTCGCTGCCCTCAAGAATGGGTACGACCAGTGTCCTCATGCGTAATCCACCGGCGGCAACAAGCGCCCTGGAAACGTCCATTGTTCGACCGCTTGTGTCCACGTCATGCGTAGATAAAGACCGCGAGCAGGGGCTCCTGCAGCAAAAAACGTCCGACAAAAACGAGCTCAGAACTGCTGTGGCATACTCAGGCGAGGCCCGGTTAGAGACATTGCTCTGCAACCAAAGCAGCAGCGCATCGACAAGCGGCTGCGTCCACCCGGCCAGCTCGGTCCCCGTTGATACCCCGACGAGATCCTCTGCCACAAGAAACGATCGTCCGACAGCGCCCGGTGGAAAGCTAAATGATGGGTCCAGGGGAGGAGTGAGACGACGAGGCGGCAGCAATGGTCCGGTACGTACGTTATGAGTGGCTTCAGGACGTCCGCCGTCGGCACTCACCGGGAAAGCAGCACGAGCATCAGTTCCATCTCGAGCCGAGGCGCCTGTTCCACTCTTGCATCGACTTGGAGGACCCGAACCGCGGCTTCCGACAGACCCGCTGCCAGACCTCGACGAAACGGGCACCTCTGCATCTTTATGTCCTTCCGCTGGCAACGTCCGCCGCTTTTTGTGCGACGCGTTGTTAGTATCGAGATTGTGCAGTGGGAGACCTTTTCTGCTTGAAGGCGAGCGCGTCGAAAGAGCCCTAGACTTGCTCCTGCGCCGCCGAGCAGACTGATCAGGCTCTGTGGCAGGAAACGTTACAGCCTCCAACACGGCAGTGGAAGACGCCCAGTCCAAAGTTGGTTGCGTCCGAGGTCGGTGTCCCGACCTGCCGACACCATCATTCGTCCCCGGCTCCTCACGGCGAGCAGAACGAGGCTCAGGCATTGTGCTAAATGCAGGCGCGGGTACCTCCTCACGGGACGACACGTCTTTGGCATTCGGCCGAGCAGTACATGACGTTCCCGCTCTCCGTCTGGTCTAGTCGTCTCTGCCAGCTCGCCCGTGCACGGTGCCGTGTACGCCACCCTGTCCATTACGATCACCGATGTGCTGCTCCCAAGTTCCGGAAATTCCATGCAGCTGCCCGTCTCCAGGGCGCGAGGCGTGGGGCTCATCGTCGGGTGCGTGCCACTGCCCTGGTGCTGCAACCATCGAGCCTGCTGGAGCGCGTGGACTTGCTGCATACACATGTGCGCCACGTTGTGGTACGTACTGGGGAAATGACCGTGGCAAAACAGGTGGTGGAGGATAGATGCCAACTGGCACCGATGGAGGTCCAAACGAGGTGGCGGCATGTCGCAAACTTACAGGGTGTCCATAGGACGGTGTTCGAGCCCCGCGGAGCCCTATCCCATGAGCTCCCATCGTTCCATGCGCCGCAGGTATCTGAATTACGTGGTTCATGCGCAGCTGCGTGATGGAGACGAGCTGCCCATTGATGACCACGCAGTCATGCTCCCCGCCAATAACAGACCCCAGCCCATTCCCAGGCTGCGAAACGTACGCAGGAGAAGAACTCACAGGAGCAGGACTTGCTTCACTGCCTTGTGGGTACGGCTCAAGACGGCGCGCCAGATGCTGTGGATGAGAACCGAACTCGCTGGGCTGCAGCGGCACAGCAGGTACATGCGGCACATACGACGGCGATGCAAAGCTCCCAGGGACAGCACCTGTTGCTTGTGGCATGGCCCCTTCGTATCGGTGAAACGCGAACGGCACCTCAGAACCTCCATCCGGAAAACGTGCAGTTGGTCCAACCGTACCACTGCCACGTCCACGAGATAGTGGCGCCCGAGGAGCTTTCATGGGTCGAGGAGCAGCGTCACCAGCACGCTCCGCTGCTGCCGCAAGCTGGCGTCTATGACGCCGTCCAAACGACGAATTACTCGGCACCTTGGCCATGACAGCCACAACAGATAGTCAGGAAAAGACCCGTTCCCACACCTACAAATGCTGACTGACGCTGACCCCCACGGCCACGTCAGCCAGCACCACAACCGCCGCAACGCGAAAGTGACGACAGCTGCACGCACGTTGGCGCGCTTGGCCGTCAACCCGGGCGCCACAACGCCACAAGAAGGTATGTGTTCCTGGGCGTTGGGCTCCTCAAGCCGTCGAAAACACCTCACACCTCGCCACAAGCGCCACAACGCAAGTGCGACGACAGTCGCACAAGCTTGGGCGAGTCTGGGCGCCAGCCCAGGCGCCTCTAACGCCACAAGAGGGTGTACCTCCTTGGGCGCTGGGCTCCACAGACCAACCAAGGATGCACGTCCCCACCCCGACGCGCCACACCGCGAAAACGACAACAGCCGCACGTGCGTAGGAAAGCCTGGGCGCCAGCCCGGGCGCCGCAAACGCCACAAGGAGGTGTACCTCCTTGGGCGTTGGGCTCCTCAGGCCGGCGAGCACTCAGAGTCCTCACCCCCACATCTCCACAAGCGCCACAACGCACAAACAACAACAGCCGCACGTGCGTGGGCAAGCCTGGGCGCCAGCCCGGGCGCCGCAAGCGCCACAAGGAGGTGTAACCCCTTGGGCGTTGGGCTCCTCAGGAAGACCAAACCTCCATGTCCTCGCCCCGACACGCCTGGACGCCAAAACGACAACCGCCGCACGTGCGTGGGCGAGCTTGGGCGCCGGCCTGGGCGCCCCAAATGCCACAAGGAGGTCTACCTCCTTGGGCGTTGGGCTTCTCAGGCCCTCCAACCATCCACGTCCTCACCCCCGACAATTAATTCAGCCCCCACAAGCACCACCACGACGCGTACAGGACACGAGCCGTACCTGCTTGGGCGCGCTGGTGTGGCGGAAAACAGCCGATCGGCGCGATCCTCTTGCCGCGCCACGCCACAAGCCGCCGGCTCAACCGGGGGCCACAACGCCACAAGAACAAAGACGTTCTTGGGCGTTGGGCACCTCGGCGCACAGATCCACGCCGTCAATCCCACGTCGGCGATCCGCCGTAGCTCTAACGGCGCGGGCACAGACGCCCGCTGCTCCCTCCCTCTCCGGCCACTCAATCGCGCACAGCATAGAAAAGCTCACAGTTGTCATCACCGGGTCGCCTCAGAGGGTTACCCTTTAGGCGAATCCGGGGTGCGCTCAGTGTGCGCATGTTGGGAGCCACAGGGTGCGCGCGCCAGTACCCAGCGGGGGGGGTGCCAGGTGAAGCGCAGCTGCGTCTGCAGGCGGCGCTCGGCCTGCCACGCAGCTCGGTGTGTGAGGCCCGGTCGGTCTTGTGACACAACCGACGACCCGTCGCGACCCCTCGTCGATCGGCCGACGGACATTGCGATCAGGCCGCCGACGGCAAGCAGCAATTTTGAGCGATGCACTTGGTCCTTACCTTACTGACAGTGGACAAATGCAAGTTCCAACCTCAAATATATACCAATTAATATCCAGTACTTCTGTTCAAAAAATGAAAACGTTCTTCAAATTTTGGCACATCAGTTCTGGACACCCTTGATCATGTCTCCTCTACGACGTTAGATCCAAATTCGGAGACGGGGCAAACGCTTTCATGAGCAGTTTTTGTGTCGCACCTAATCAGATGTGAGCGGAGAGTCCTGTCACTTCACATGGACTCCTTTTTTTCCACCGGCGCTGTCGACGGGTTTTAATGTGCCAGCCACACTTATGCTTGACACTAGCCTGCGACATGGAGGTACTGCCGGGCTGTGGAGCTGTTGGGCACGACGCGTCGTGGCACTGAAAATTAGTTCTTTGCCACTGGCAAGGCGAAAGACTTCGTCGCGTACGTGCGCTGACCTGTGTTGTGCGTTGTGATCTCGCCGGATCTGTGGCCTCTCGCCCTCCCCAGGCATTTTCGCCGGCTTGGTCGGTTTTCGCGGCGCACAGCCTTCCACGACCTGTACGATACGCTCCGTACTCGTGTTCTACGGGCCCGGCTTCGTGTTTTGCGACGTTCCCCTGACGAAGTCCTCCGTGCTCCGTCTTTGTGCTTCATACTCCATGCTACGTGATCCGCACTCCTTGCTCCCTTACGCTCGCTGTACTGCGACGCATGTCTGGCGGTAATGACTCGGAGGGTACCCCTTCGACTCCTCCATCAAGCCCTGGGAGTGTTCTTCGCGCCCAGCAGACCGTGTAAGAGCAGCACGTGTGGGCCACTCATGGGGTAAGACTGCACCGAACCACAGAATGTCTTGCCGTCCGAGTTGTAATATACAGGACATCTGTACTCCCTACGCCAATGCATTGATGTATAGACGACTAACGCGCGCTTTACTATTCATTTGGCACCGATGGCTTCGACGCATGCATCACGGATGGCCCCTCCACACAGGATGACGCATGCTTTCACTTTGCTCGCTATGGCCAAGTCATTGTCAAGAAGATACACAAGTCGAAGGTGCCCCCGGGGAGGCGCAGCACCAAGGAGGACGCCGCCGATCACGACTGCCTGACCTGGTTCAGCCCACCTGGACATCTTGAGGGTCCGCACAAGGATGCCACGCGGTGTCTGCGGACCGTCATAGACGAGACCGTCGACAAAACGACTACTGGCGTCTCGCAAGGGCCGAATGGCACCGTCATCAACAAGATCAGGTTCAAGAAGGCTCTGAAGAAAGGTCTGCACATGAAGTGCAACCGGCGCCGCGACTCTGCGCGAGTGCTCGGCTACCGGATTCTCGGCGTCTACCTCGACACAGCCGTGCCTCAAGCTAGCGTGCAGGGCATCGTTGTCACCAACGGCCTGGTGGCCAACAATGACGCGGAGGGGGCCCCTGCACCTTTTCCTGGCATCACGACTGCACACCGGCTCTTGTTGGACCACGACGGCACGCAGACGAAGTGCATGCTGGACCTGGACGCTACGGCTGCTGCAATACTCGGCGAGTTTCTCGGCATCGACCCTGTCGACGTGAGGAAGTCGGCACGAGTAGCCGGAGCCGCGTGCGTCCAAGACTACGTCGGTCACGGTGAATTTCCTCGTTGCCTGCACCCCGAGAGCGGCGAGGTGCGCAAAGCTTTCGTGCAGAACTTGAATGACGAGCTCCAAGACGCAGCGGCGCGTGACATCAACTTGTCGGAGGACGAGACAGACTAATGCTCTGCAGCACCGTCCGCCGTCGCGAGGGCCTTCCCGTGTACGCTTTGTGCGCATTATTATTACTTTTCTGTGTTCTACGTATTCTTTTTCGAAGAATTTTGCGTTTCATTGTATGGATAAAGCACCGTTTCGTACCCGCTAGCGTCCTCCAGGAGTTCCTGCTGTCTCTTCGGCTGACCTCCCTCGGCACCAACGAAGGAATTTTATGTACGTCTGTCATACGGATTATGGCACTGTTTACATCCGGGAGTGCCCCGCGTACTACCCGAGCGAGCGCCACGCAGATAGTCTCGAAGTCAGGATATAAACTGTACTGCAGAGCGGTGGGGAGCATTATCGTACTGCTCTTCTGTAGGCGTGTATTCTGGGCAGTCTGACGGACTGTACGCAATGGGTGCATACGAATGACCTCTAACGTGGCCAGCAGGATAGTCACGGCATTTTCCCCGTCGATTTCATGCACGTGTATGTTCTGGGCAGACTCTCCGACTGTACGGGATGAGTGCTTCCGAATGACCCGTAAGGTGGCCAACAGGATAGTGGTGGTGTTTTTCGAGTCGATTGCATGCCGGCTCGCGCACGAAAAAGACACACGGACGGCGTTCTGATCTGTACCAAATATGAGCGGCAGACCAGTGCACAGGGCGATTGCAAGCAATAATTTCCCTGCGAAACTTACAAAATATGCAAGATATTATTTGACGTACTGTCCTAGTTTCTTCAGCAAAGCTGTTCAGCCGCAAGACTCTCAAACAGTCCCTCAATAGACCCTGCAAACAATCGCCGGCTCTGTCCGTAGACCGATTCCATGTCCGGATCCTGGGCAATCTGGGAAATCCTTTTACAGTATATATCTGGGACGTTCCAATCGTGGCTCAGATTACTATCGTTAAGAGAGGCGTCCAGACATGTATTGCTGATCCCCCAATTTTGTCCTCATCGGCAGAGAACGGGAGTGCAACAGCGATGCAGGGACGTTTCTGATTGGCCAAGAGGATCGACAGCAGTGCATGTCGGGTCCCATCATTACAGCATGTGCCTGTACGGCCCGCAAACGCACAATCGGCGCACTCGCTTTTCTGAGATTATCTGAGAATCTCGAGGAAAATCTCGACAACAAACTGCTCTGGGCTACTTTACCCCATGAGACGACTGAGAAAGGAAGAATATCTGAAGAAAACGGAGAATCTCGATTCTGCACGGACCTGGCGGTTGAAGAGCCAATGGAGCGTCGTAGATTTGCACTCAGCAGCTGTTTGCTGCTGTTCTAGACCAATGGTTCGCCTGTTTTACAAAGCAGTCCCAGTCTTGGCCGATGAGGACAAAATTGGGGGATCAGCAATATTTGTTCGCTTTCAGATGGTCTCCAGGTTTGTCATGCCACCACAGTGCTTATCTTTTATCAAATTACTCTGCAAACAGTCGTGAATAGGGTTGCTCAGAACGCCCGGGGCGTCGTTAAGGGCGTCGTTAAGGGCTTCACCAGGGCGTCATTTGGGCGTCGTGCGCCCCTAACGCCCCAACTCAAAAGGGCGTCAGCAAGGCGTCGCGAAGAGAAAGCTTTCAGGGGGGTCTACATGATTCAGCAGGTGGCGGCTGTGCACCTTGGTTGGGGACAGGCACCCAGTCTTGACACAAAAATGACATATGAGAGCACAATATGGGTGCCACTTGAACCATATTGCGAATATTGAGGGTGCTACTTGGGGGGTCGTGAGGGCGTTTTGGCTGCCTAATGGGGCGTCAGTAAGGCGTCTTATCCGTCGCGCGCCCCTGACGCCCCCGAAATAGGGGCGTCGTGTGCAACCCTAGTCGTGAAGATACTGTTGATAACTGTTCGCTATAGATTGAACGTGTGTGATTCGGAGGACTATCTTCAGGATTAAATGACAACCCACAGTGTACCTGGGAAACAGTTGACGCAGCGCGCTTGATTTCATAACTTTAGTACAAACTGCAGAAAACAAGTTGATTGATTTCTAACAGAAACCCTTGTAGGGTGATCAATCTAAGTATGTCCGTGCTTACGAAAGTATCAAAGAATCTGACACATGAAAGACGGCTCGAAAGAAACACTGGACAGAGTCAGCCCAATCTTCATGAACACCAAAACGAACAACTCCAGAATGGCAATACATCTTCGCACGTATGGTGCGGGGTGGTTCGCGTTCCTTCTGAAAGCCTTATCTCCTGGAAAACGAGGTCAACAGAAACGTTTTGGCGTCCCTACTTTGAGAGGTCCAAGTGCCAAAGTGTCAATCTTCCACCTGCCGCTGAGAGGTTCTCAGAGGAACCATTTCATCTTTCAAATGAAACAGCCGGATAAAAACAGTGGCCCCCTATTTCCCATTCTCCTGCATTCCAAAGCCGAAACAAGGTACATGCATGGTATGGGGGCCCGCCCGCGCGCGCGCGCGGAGCTCGCGCCCCCCCCCCCCCCCCCCCGCGCGGTTTCACACTGTATTTATATTCCCATGAATGTCATGTGTACTGTCGTTACGCCAAAAAGTGGAGAGTCCAGGACTGTCCAAGAGGCGCTATTGTGCGTTTGATTGGCCCAAACGTCGATTCGCCTCTCTGGGACTGTCCAGCTTTTGGCGCAACGACCATCACCGTGGACGAACATTTTCTACCTCGTTTCTGAGGTGTGTCATGAATGGGACACAAGCTTTTAGTCCAGAAGCTCCGCAAGAAAGCACGGGACGCTCGCCCGCCCGCTACGACCCCTCCCCCCAGCAACGCCCGAAAAAAGAGGTCGGCTGCCACGCGTACGGGCACGCTCCCCCCCTCGTCGCCAGAACCAAATGCGGTGGCGACCGCCACGCCTGCCGCCGAGAGCCGCTCCGCCCCCGGCTCGGACGCAAGGGGCACTTCGACGGCGGGCGCCGCCGCTAACGCTGCCCGCACGCAGTCCGTGCCGTCGCCGCAAGCTGCCGCAGGCACCGTGCCCGCCGCCGAAATGGCGGCCGGCGGAGGTCGTGCCGGCAGCGGACGCCGGTGGGGCGTCAGCACCCGCGTCTCGTAATCGCTCAACACGAGCAGCAACGGCGATGGGCGGCTGCCGCTGCCGCCGGCCGCCGCCGTCGCCGCCGCGCCGCCGCCTTCCGCTAGCGGCGAAGGTCCCGGCAGGAACGTCGCCGACCGCGCCCAGCCGCCTGCCCCGAGCCGCACCGCCGCCAAGGGCACAGGCGACGCAGCGGAGAAGACCAGTACCGCGACAGCCTGGGGTCGCTGCGGCCGCGGCGGCACGTCGTCTGAAGATTCCGTCGCTGAGTAGCTGTCGCCATCGCTGGGCGCGACGCGGCCGCTGCCGCCGTCATCGCTACTGTCGGCTGCGCCGCCGTCACTCGCACCGCCGTCAGCACGCACGGTGGCAGCGGCGGTAGCGGCGGCGGCGGCGGCGGCGGCGGTGGCAGCGGCGGGGGCGGCGGCGGTGGCGGCGGCGGTGGCGGCGGCGGTGGCGGCGGCGGTGGCGGCGGCGGCGGCGGCGGTGGCGGCGGCGGTGGCGGCGGCGGCGGCGGCGGCGGGGTCGGGAACGACGGCCACCGCATCGCCACCGCCGCCGCCGTCACCGACAAGGTCCGGTATGTCGACGGCGACCGCGAAATGGTCCGACGCCGGGTCGGACGCAAAAACCCCTTGCGGCGGCAGTGGCGAGGCCGCCCCACCCCTTCCGTCGCCGACGTCGCCGTCGCCACGCCGCCCAGCAGACCCACCACCACCCCCAGACCGGGCGCAAACATCGCTGCCACGCAGCGGCGGGCCCATCGTTGCCGCCGCCAACGACAGGCGGACCGACCACCAGAGCGCACCTGATAGGGCACACCACACGTGTACCCCCCCCGCGGTGACGGCCACCACCGCCGTGTGGGCAATGGCCACGTGCACTACGAGTTCGGCGGCGGGCGGGTGCGCGCACGTGCGGACAATCTCTAAGCAAGGCGACCGGGGGGCTGGGGCGGGGGGGGGGGCGTCAACGGACGCGCCACCGTCACCGTCACGCGGCGGCAGGGGCCGATGGGGCACGCCCGTGACGGCGGCAGCCGCCACATCCCCAATGACGACTTTGTAGAGGACGACCACCGCGCCCGCGCCTACGGCCAGCATCGAGCCGTCGGCCGAAAAGGCGATCGCGCCGACCGGCAAGCGCCGGTACGTGGTCTCCGCGGCGCACGACCACGCCATGCCGGGGGGGGGACGCCGGCAGGCCGCGGCGCCGGCCGCCTTGCGGTCGGCATTGGTCTTAAGCGGCTCGCCGCCGCCACCGCCGCCGTCACCGTCGGCAGCGACATATTCAGCGGCGGCGGCCAGGCACGACTGCAATGCCGCGTCGGCCGCATCTTCCAATCCACCTCCCCCGTCTGCGTCTGTATCAGCTACCCACCGGCCGACCCACATCTTGAGCCTCCCATCGCCACCGGCCGTAATGACCAGCGGTGCGGTCGGATGAACAGCAACGGCCGTTATGGGCCCATCGTGCGGTGCCCGCACACGGGACAATAGAGCAGGGGGCGACGCGTGCACGGACAACGCCGCATCGGCCACCGCCGCCGTCGATGTGGTGAACAGGTCCCCCCCCCCCCCCCCCCCCCCCCCCCCCCCCCCCCCCCCCCCCCCC
>Ga0209093_1000425_pt1 | contig 22639 bp, 18 predicted proteins | sample SidtaG_4_FD_187450 | JGI IMG/M metagenome (GOLD analysis project Ga0209093, IMG submission 187450) | Marine algal microbial communities from Sidmouth, United Kingdom - Sidmouth_Male1 metaG (SPAdes) (version 2) | ecosystem: Host-associated > Algae > Red algae > Unclassified | place: Sidmouth... | reverse complement strand
AAATTGTTAAGATTAGTAGTTCCTAAAAAATGATGAAAGCCTATCAAAACTAAAAAAGGGATAAAATAAGTACCAAAAACTTTTAAGAAGTTTATTATTCTAACTTCAAAAAACTTGTTTAACAATGCTAAATTTACTCCAATTCCCAAAACAGCAGCAGTTGTTGTTGCGATGATGTAGGGATATAAACCGTAAAAGTAAGCAATAGGAATTGCTACTAAATACAAACTTTTTTTTATGATTTCTACTTTCAAAATTGCGTTAGATTTCCCTATGCTTAATATGGGTGCATTTAAAATAGTAGGAATGGTAAAAATAAAAGAAAAGACACCTAAAACCTTAAAGATAGGGAGACTCCCTAGCCATTTATCTGTAAATAAAATTATAATAACTTGCTCTGCATTTATAAACATTAATCCCGAAAACAAAAAAGTGGTAAAACAGACCAAGTGAGAAATTCGTAATAAAACTTCAGTTAATTTTATTTTATTTCCTGATAATTTAGATAGGGATGGAAATAAAACTCCTGAAAAAGAAGTAAAAGCATATTGCACTACTAGTTTATTTAAGGATTGTGCTTTGTAAAAGAAACCTAAGGTTGTTGCTGAAAATAGTTTTCCAATAATAATAGTATCTAGTCTAGAAAAAAAAGAGTCTAGAAAAATACTTAAAGAATATTTATATCCAAAACGCCATAATTCTGTTACTTGCTTTGCATCAAAAATAAAGCTAGGTTTCCATGTAGAAAAAGTCCAGATTAAGATAGTACTAATAACCCAACCTACTATTTGAGAATAAATTAGACTGTAAACACCGTATCCAGAACAAGCTAAACAAACCCCTAATACTCCAGAAAAAAATCCTGCCACAATATCTATTTTAAATGGAGTTTTATAATTTAATTCTTTTTTGTAAAGTGCGTTTTGTAAAGTAGACAATCCTTTAATTAAAAAAGATAAAGACATTAACTGTGTTATATCTTTTAACTTTACCATAATAAAATAGTTGGCTAAAAATGGTGCCGTGGAGTACATTAAAAAACCTAAGAATACTGCCATTAACATATTAATCCAAAAAACGGTAGAGAGCTGAACTTTACTAACCGTCTTTTGCTGTATAATTGCATTTCCAAAGCCAAAATCTACAAAAGAATCTGTTAAACTAGCAAACACCATTGCCATACCTAAAAGTCCAAAATCTTCAGGCATTAATAACCGTGCCAGAATGGTTGATACTATAAAATTTCTTAATTGGCTTACTAATATTTTAGAAAAGTTCCAAATTGCAGCAATTATAGTTGATTTTTTTAAATTTTCACTCACTAATTATTCAAAATAATTTAATGCAACATATCCGCCATCCTTAATATGTTGATCTTTTTTCATTAATTTAATATCAGATTGCATCATATCTTTTACCAAAGACTGCAGATCATGTTCAGGAATCCATCCTAACTTCTGATTCGCTTTGGTGGGATCACCAATTAATAAATCTACTTCTGTAGGTCTAAAATATTTAGGATCTACTGTGAGTACCTCTTTTCCTATTTCTAATTGATAATCTAGATTAAAGCAAGACTTTACCGTTGCTTTTTCATCTATTCCTATTCCTGTAAATTCTAATTCTATTCCTACTTCTCTAAAACTCATCCTTACAAAATCTCTTACAGTAGTTGTTTTTCCTGTAGCAATCACCCAATCTTCTGCCTCTTTTGCTTGCAAAATCATCCACATCATACGTACATAATCTTTTGCATGTCCCCAATCTCGTTTTGCATCTAAGTTTCCTAAATAAAATTTGTCTTGCAATCCTAAAGCTATTCTAGATGCAGCTCTTGTAATTTTACGTGTTACAAATGTCTCTCCTCTTAAGGGAGACTCGTGATTGAATAGTATTCCATTGCAAGTATACATTCCGTATGCCTCTCTATAATTTACAGTAATCCAGTATGCATACATTTTTGCAACTGCGTAGGGAGATCTTGGATAAAAGGGAGTAGTTTCTGATTGTGGTACTTCTTGTACTTTACCATACAATTCAGATGTAGAGGCTTGATAAATACGTGTTTTCGGTTCTAAACCTAACAAACGTACCGCATCCATAATACGTAAAGCCCCTAATCCATCTGTATTAGCTGTATATTCAGGAGTTTCAAAAGAAACAGCCACGTGACTCATGGCTGCTAGGTTGTAAATTTCATCGGGTTGAATGTCTTTAATCAGACGGGTAATATTTGTACTATCTGTCATGTCTCCGTAATGCAGAAAAAAATTGCGTTTATCTACATGTGGATCTTGGTACAAATGATCGATTCTATCTGTATTAAATAAAGATGTTCTTCGTTTCATTCCATGAACTTCATATCCTTTTTTTAATAAGAATTCACTCAAATAAGCCCCATCTTGACCTGTTACTCCTGTTATTAATGCTACTTTCATATTGTATACCTTGAGTTTTTTGAAGTTTATTTTAAAAAAGTTAGATTTTAACCTTATTTGATGTTCTCTATATTTTCTAAAAACCAGGTATACGTTTTCTCAATCCCTTCTTTTAACTCTACTTTATGTTTCCAACCTAAATTACGCATCTTGCTAATGTCTAATAATTTCCTAGGAGCACCATCCGGTTTAGTGCTATCCCATACCAATTCACCTGTATGCCCTACTACGTTTTGGATCGTTTCTGCTAATTCTTTTATAGTTAAATCTTGTGCAGTACCCACGTTGTATATATGCTCTGGCAATACATTTTTTAGTGCAAATAGCACCGATTTAGCCATATCGTCTACAAATAAAAACTCACGCATAGGGGTGCCTGATCCCCATAAAATTACAGGTGCATTGTTGTGTGATTTTGCCTCGTGAAATTTACGTATCATTGCTGGTAATACATGAGAAGTTTTTAAATCAAAATTATCATATGTTCCGTATAAATTCGTTGGCATCAAACTAACATAATCTTTACCAAATTGTTTTCTTATGGCTTCACAAGCTTTAACTCCAGTTATTTTAGCGATAGCATAACATTCGTTTGTAGACTCTAGAGAATCGGTTAACAAATACTCTTCTTTTAAAGGTTGGGGTGCTAATTTAGGATAAATACATGAACTCCCTAAGAAAATAAACTTTTCTACATTCTGACTCAAAGAAATATCAATTAAATTATTTTGAATCTGCATATTCTCCATTAAGAATTGATAAGGATAGCTATTATTTGCTAAAATACCTCCTACTTTTGCTGCGGCATCAATAACTACTTTTGGTTGCTCTTCTTTAAAAAAAGAAAGAACGGCATTGGTATCTCTCAAGTCTAATTCATTACTTGTTTTTCCTATTAAATTGGTAAAACCATCAGCTTCTAAAACTCTCAATACAGCACAGCCTACCATTCCTCCATGACCAGCTACGTAAATTTTTGTATGTTTATTCATGGTTTTTAATTGTAAAATACTTCTTTTTTTTAAAAGGCATTTTCTTCATCTTTAAAAAACATATTATACGCTGTGGTAAAGATAATTTTTATATCTAATAAAAAACTCCAATTCTCAATGTACCATATATCTGCATTGGCTCTGTTTTCCATATCTTTTACCTCCTTAGTCTCACCTCTAAAACCTCTAATTTGAGCCCAACCCGTTACTCCTGGCTTTGCAAAATGGCGTACCATAAATTTATCTACCAGCAATCTATATTCTTCCGTATGTTTTAGCATATGTGGTCTTGGCCCAACCAAAGACATATGATTAAATAACACGTTAAATATTTGTGGTAGTTCATCTATACTTGTTTTTCTCATAAAAGCTCCAAAAGGTGTTATCCTTTTATCACCTTTAGTTGCTTGCATCTTGTCTGAATCGTGGTTTACATACATACTTCTAAATTTGTAACACTTAAAAGACAAACCGTCTCTACCTGTTCTATCTTGTAAAAAGAAGATAGGTCCTTTACTTGTAGCCTTAATAATTAAAAAAATAATTGGAAACAACCACGAAAAAACAGTTACAATTAAAAATGTAGAAAACAAAATATCAAAAGTTCTTTTTATAACTCTATTTAACATACTCTGTAAGGGCTCATCTCTTAGTTTCATTACAGGAATATTTGCTATATAATCTATCCTAAAATTTTGAGATAAATGTTCTGAAAACTCAGGAATGATATTGACACGAATCATATTGTTGTCTGCTAATTCCATGAGTTGATTGATCATTGCACTTTTATGATAGGGAAGTGAAATTATAAGCTCATCAACGTTGTTTTCTTCTAAATATTTAAAGGTGTCTGCTATTTTTTTTATGTTAAATCTTTTAAAAAAACCATCTACAGATACATCTGTAAACAAGGCTTGAATTTTAAAACCGTAATTAGGATTTGTATACATTGTTTTTATCAATTCTTCTACTTTAGAATTCATACCAACAACAACTAAATTTCTATAGTTACCACCTTTTTTTCTAATTTTTTTTATATAAGAAATTGCTACTATTCTCCATACAACTAATAAAAATGAAAAAAAGAAAATTGCAATTCCAAAAAACAATCTTGAAAATTTAAAGTCTGTACTAAAGAAAATAAGTCCTCCACTTAAAAAAGAAAAAAGTATTAATGTGTATAGGTTTTGTGAAAGTATTTTGTGTATATATACAATTCTTGGAATTGTGTAATTCTCTAACTTAAGGCACATAAAAAACCAAAGAATTACACAACCAGAAATTAAGCCTGAATAAAAAACTTTGTTAGGTAGTACACTATCAAAAACATAATAATTAGCAAATAAAAAGGATAAAACCAGTAAAAGTGTATCCCCTACAGAAAAAACTAGAGGAATAAATTTTGAATTGCCTTTTTTCATATACTTATAATTTTACCTTATCAAAAGTAGTTATAAACTTAGATAAGGACAAACTTATATTTATAGATATTTTTCTAGGTACCACTGAATTGTTTTTACAATACCCGATTCAAAATTTTCATCTGCCTTCCAGCATAACTCGTTTTCTATTTTTGTAGCATCAATGGCATAACGTCTGTCATGTCCAGCTCTATCTTCTACATAATTTATTAAATCTTTATAGCTACCTTTTTGTTTAGGTTTAAGCGTATCTAAAATTTCACAAATTTTATCAGCAATGTAATTATTGTTTCGCTCATTTCTTCCACCTATATTATAAACTTCGCCAAAGATACCTTTGTGATAAGCTAAATCTATCCCCTTGCAATGATCTAGTACATACAACCAGTCACGGATGTTTTTACCATCTCCATAGATAGGAATAATTTCCTCGTTTAAAGCTTTTCTTATCACCGTAGGAATCAGCTTTTCATCGTGCTGTTGTGGTCCGTAATTGTTAGAACAATTAGTAATAATAGTATTCATTCCATAAGTATGATGGTAACTACGCACCAGCATATCGCTACTTGCTTTAGAGGCACTGTAAGGTGAATTAGGAGCGTAAGGAGTTGTTTCTGTAAACAAACCTGTAGCTCCTAAAGTTCCATATACTTCATCGGTAGAAACGTGTAAAAACTTACAAGATTCATATCCTTTTTTAAATGTAAAAGGTTTTTCCATCCAGTATTTGTAAGCAACATCTACCAAGGTAAAAGTTCCGTTTACGTTAGTTTGAATAAACACCTCTGGGTTAGAAATAGAATTGTCTACATGTGATTCTGCTGCAAAATGAATAACACCTTGTACATCGTTTTTAGAAAAAATTTCTTCTATCAAACCTCTGTCACAAATATCTCCCTTAATAAAAGTATGTCTAGGATGGTTTTTAACTTGTGTTAAATTGTCTAAGGTTCCTGCATATGTTAATTTATCTAAGCTAATAATTTTATAATCAGACTGAGACTCTATAAAATGATAGATAAAATTAGAACCAATAAAACCAGCTGTCCCGGTAATTAAAATAGTTTTCATTTAGATTTTTTTAAACAGTTAGATAAAGATATTTTCCAATGTGGAATTTCGATATCAAATGTATTTTTAATTTTAGATTTATTCATTAAACTAAACAAAGGCCTTTCTGCTGCTGTAGGATACTCTTTGGTTTGAATAGGCAAAACTTTACAGTTTGTATTGGTTTGACTAAATATTTCAAAAGCAAAATCGTACCAAGTACAAATTCCTTCATTTGCATAATGGTAAACTTCAACATCTTTATTGTTTATTTTGGGTAAAATATCCAGAATGGTTTTTGCTAAATCGTATGCATACGTTGGAGAGCCTATTTGGTCGGCAATAATTGTTAGCCGATCTTTAGTTGTTGCCAATTTTAACATCGTTTTTACAAAATTATTACCATATGTAGAATACACCCAAGAAGTTCTAATAATAATAGAATTACTAGGGTTGTTTTCTATCATTGCTTGTTCTCCTAACCATTTGGTTTTACCGTAAACATTAATTGGATTTGGAATATCGCTTTCTTTAAAAGCAATATGATTGACTCCATTAAAAACGTAATCGGTAGATGTGTGAATTAATTTGATGTTTAATTCTTTAGAAACACTACTTAAATAATCTGTAGCAGTGTTGTTTACTGCATTACACAAATCTGTTTCCTCCTCAGCCTTATCTACTGCCGTATAGGCTGCACAATTAATAATAACATTTATATTGTTATCAATACAAATAGTCTTTATGGCTTCTTTATTTGTAATATTTAGTGTTGTAGAATCTGTAAATGTAAAATTATATTGAGAGTATTCACTTGATAGTTCTTCAATCTCAGAACCTAATTGACCTTTGGCTCCAGTAACTAAAATATTATTCATAATAATTGGTGTTATAATCAAATAAATAAGACTCTGATAAATAGGGATTTTGTGTATCTTTTTCCGACAAAACCAATTCACTTTCTTTTATTCCCCAATCTATTCCTAAAGATGGATCGTTATAGGCCAAACCTCCTTCACTATCAAAGTTATAAGCAGCATCTACTTTATAACTAAAAATAGCAGACTGGCTAAGTACTACAAAACCGTGAGCAAAACCTTTGGGTACAAACAATTGTTTTTTATTTTCTGCTGATAATTTTACTGCAACTGATTTGCCAAAATTAGGTGATCCTTTCCTTAAGTCAACAGCCACATCTATAACTTCACCCTCTATAACTCTTACTAATTTAGATTGTGCAAACTCTCCTTTTTGAAAATGCAAACCTCTTAAAACTCCTTTAGAGGATTTAGACTCATTATCTTGGATAAAATCAACTGAGTATCCTATAAATTTTTCAAAAGGTTCTTTTTTAAAAGATTCCATGAAATAACCTCTATGATCTCCAAAAACTTTAGGCTCACATATTATAACTTCTGGAAGTTCCGTTTTTATAAATTTCATTTTTCACTTTTATTTATTAAGTATTGACCATACTCATTTTTATGCATTTCTTGCCCTAATTTTCTTAATTGTTCTTTTGTAATGTAACCTTGTTCAAACGCAATTTCTTCTATACACGCTATTTTAAGCCCTTGCCTCTTTTCAATAGTGTGAATAAAATTAGATGCTTCTAACATAGATTCGTGTGTACCTGTATCTAACCAAGCATAACCTCTGCCCATTAACTGAACATGTAGCGTTTGTTTTTTTAAATATTCTTGATTTACTGACGTAATTTCTAATTCTCCTCTATGACTAGGTTTCACATTCTCTGCAATAGAAATTACATTGTTAGGATAAAAATACAAACCTGACACTGCATAGTTACTTTTAGGACGAGAAGGTTTTTCTTCTATTGTTAACGCATTTTTATATTCGTCAAATTCAACAACTCCGTAACGTTCAGGATCATTTACATAATATCCAAAAATAGTTGCTTTTTGTTTTTCGCTTGCATTTTTAATAGCAGTGCTAAGAAGTGTAGGAAAACCGTGTCCGTAAAAAATATTATCTCCCAAAATAAGAGCTACATCATCATTGCCAATAAATTTTTTCCCAATAATAAACGCCTGAGCCAAACCTTCTGGCTTGGGTTGAATTTCATAAGAAATAGAGACACCTATTTGAGAGCCATTTCCTAAAAGGCTAATAAATCTATTTTGATCTTCGGGTGTTGTGATAATTAAAATATCCTTAATACCCGCTAACATCAAAACCGACAAAGGATAGTATATCATTGGTTTGTCGTAAATTGCCAATAATTGTTTAGAAGTTGCTTTGGTTAATGGATACAGTCTAGTTCCAGATCCTCCTGCTAATATAATTCCTTTCATTTATTCTATTTGGTCTACAAAGTAACATATTTTACATAAAGAATAAAAATTAGGTTTATAATTATTAAAAACTAAAGTTTATTAGTATCACATTCTGTTTAATTAAATCTGCTAAATTTTAGATATAATTTCTCTGTATTCACTGGATATTTTGCTCCAAGTATAATGGGTTGAAGCTATATTTATCATGGATTTTTTATTTATTTCAATTTGTGAATCATCAAGGTTGTTGAGTACGTTTTGTAATTCTTTTGCCGTACTAAAATATGTAGCTTTATTTTTAGTGGTTTCTCTATTTGTTAGCGCATCAAAAGATACAATGGCATTTTCTAAATTCATGGCTTCTACCAACGATGGTGCTGTTCCACACCTTGAATGTGAATGTATGTAAAGTGCTGCATTCCCCCTTACATAATCCAACTCATCTTTATCATAAATAGCATCTAATAAAATCATATTAGGATGATTTGTATATTTTTCTTTTAAATCTATTCCGTATTTAGAGATAGACCAATTAGAAACTAATACAATTTTATAATCTTGAAAAGATTCAAAAGCTTCTAATACAATATGAATATTATTATCAATTTGTGCTCTTGAAACACTAACTGCATATTTATCTTTAACAAAAGAATATTTGTTTGCAAACCTCTTATCTTCAGTATCTATTTTAGTGACATGATCTCCACCATATCTTATCACAGAAGAATCTGAATTAAAATTATCTTGTAAACTTTTTTTGTATAATATATTATCCGCAATATTTAAAGTTGAAAATTTAGCAGCTATTCTATGATTAAATTTTGCCCACTTTTTTTGAAAGGGACTTAGTTTTTCTCTTTCCCATTCATTTAATCCTCCATGGTTTACAATAACCTTAGTATTTGATAAAAATCTTAAAGGTGTGATAAAACCTGAACCTACAGGACTTAAATATAAAATAACATTTGCTGTATATAATGATTTTACATAAGTAATAAAATCATATACAATTCCCTGAACTCCACTAGCGTCTAAGCTAAGATATTCTAACTTAGCTCCATGATAAGACCTTGGTTTCTCTTTATATTTACTGGCATTGCAATATACTTTTATATCAAAATCATTTGCTAAATTTTGACATAAAAAATCTGCTAAAGTCTCAAAACCTCCATATTTTGCAGGGACACCATGTGTCCCTACAATATGAACTTTTATTTTTTTACTCATGCCAAATTAATCTAAATATCCTTGATAATAATTATCTAAATATTCTTTTAAAGCTTTTTTCCAATCTTTCATTTTATTAACACCTCTTAATTCTAACTTTTTAGTTAACAATCTTTCAGATGCAGGTCTCTCAGCATAATAAATATCTTTAAAATAGTCAGACTCAACTGGTGTTATTTTTACTTCATTAGACTTTCCTAACAAATTAACTAATTCAGTTGCAACTTCTAAACGACCTGTTTGCCCTCCACAAACACAGTTGTATAGCCCCCAATATTCTTTTTGGATCAATTCTTTAACTGTTAATGCAAAATCATGTGTATAGGTTGGGGTTCCATCTTTATCATTTACAATAAAAAGCTCTTTGTTTCCGTCTTTAATCTGTTTCATTAATTTCTGGATAAACTTTTTATCTTTTTTAGGTCCAGATCCCATCATCCAACCTGCTCTACAAATAACAAATCTCTTTGCATTTTCACACACATATCTCTCTCCCATGTACTTAGATCTTGCATATACTCCTAATGGATTGGGCATGTCCCAATCATCATACAAGTCTTGTTTACCATCAAATATACCCGCAGTACTTATGTACAACATTGGAATATCTAATTTGTTTGCAATATATACTGCGTTTTCTACAGCTAAGGTGTTGGTATCATAAGTATCGTCTGAATGTTCTTCACAAAACTCTAAGTCTGTATATGCTCCTAAGTGAAACAAATAATCTGGAGCAAAATCTTCTACATCTTTAATATAAGCTTCTCTTTCTCTAAAGTCTAAAAAAGATAGCCAATCTTCATTTACATCTTTGTCTGTACATTTAATTTCGTAATCATCTTTAAATTGAGCGTAAAATGCTTCTCCCAACATTCCCCCACAACCGGCTATGTATATTTTCTTTTTCATTATTTTTTATTTATCACTTTATTGTATATTGTTACTAATTTTTCTGCTACTTGATTTATTTCTAATTTTTGTTTAGCTAACTCTATTCTACCATTACAAATATTATCCTTTATTGATTTATCCACCAACATAGCAAGTTCATCCGATGAATTATTTGTTGAAACATAACTTCCTTTTACGTTAGAAAGTAATTCTTTAACGTTACCTACATCTGTAGATACTACCGATGTATTACATGCCATACATTCTTTTACCGAATTAGGAGAACCTTCAAAATCTGAAGTTAATAAATGGAGATTCACAGCATTTAAGTAAAATGGAATGTTTTCTCTTTCAACATTTATTATTTTCACTTCTTCAATATTTTTATAATTGTATTTAACTTTTAATAACTGTAATACTTCTGTAAATATATCATACCTTTTTTGAACTCTAATCTTATTTGAACTTACAAATAGAATATATATCTTATCAAAATCTAAATTTATTTTTTTTCTTGCTTCAGCTTGATTTATATCTTTAAAAAAATCAAAATTAACTCCATTAGGTAAATAAAATGAATATTCGTTTGAAATAAATTTTGAATTGTTTTTAAAAATCCAACCATCTGTAAAAAAAGTTATAAATTTAAATAAAAAAACTCCAAACTCATGAACTGGGTCATTTTGAAATGAGACTACAATCTTATTATTGATAAAACAACCAGAGAAAATTAAGCACAAAGCACTTAAGGCATGGTGACAGTGAATTATATCATAGTTCTTAGTAAGAGTTACTTTTCTTAATCTCCAAAGAGCTTTTATATACTCTAATTTCCCCTTACTTCTTCCATCAATAAAAAAAACATCATTTTCTTCTCCTATATAATTTAGAGAATCTATCTGTTCTTTAACAAATATACCAAAAATCGGAAATTTATCAGATGGATAGTTATTTGTTACATGTAAAATATTCATATTATTCGTTAAAGTTTTTAAAAAAAGTAATTAATTCATTAAATTTCGTTTGTATTCAATATTCAGATTTTCAACCATTCTTTTAACTGAATATTTTTCTATAACCACCTCTCTTCTGTAATAACTCTTTTTTACTTCTTTTTCATAATTATCATTAAGCTGTTTAATTTTAAAGAACAAATTTTCGGGGTTGTTAACTTCAAATAAATTTGTCAGTTCACCATTATCTGATATTTCAATATGTCCATCAACACTCGATATGATTGTAGGTAAACAAGAGGCTATAGCTTCTACTACAGTCAGTCCAAAACCCTCATGTCTTGATGCTTGTATAAAAGCATCATACTTATCTAGAGAATTTAATACAATTGAATTTGGTTGATTACCTAATACTTTAATTTGCTTATTTAGATTATTTTCTGAAATTAAATAATTTAATTTCTGAAAATCACTCCCATCACCAATTACATCTAATTCAATATTATAATTATAATTACTGAGTAATTTAAACGCATCTATAATAGTATCCTGACCTTTTAAGTTAAATTCTAATCGACCAACACAAACAATTCTCTTAATTTCATTATTAAATTGTTTTTTTACTTTAATTTTATTGAAATCTATTCCGTTATAACACAAAGTAACGTTTATATCTTTTTTAATATGTTCTATTTTTTCTTTCACTATCTTAGAGATAGCAATATAAGAATCTATCTTATGTCTATAAAAATTTTCTTTGATTATAGTTGTATGTAAAGTGCAAATCCACTTAGACTTATTTTTTAAAAGGAATAAATCTGAAATGTTATAAAAATGGAAATGTGTAATATCTGGTTTTAACCTTAAGTATTTATAATTTAGTTTTAATAGAGGTAAAATATTTTTACTCCCTTTGTTTCTATTAATTGCTATAACATTTACATTTTTGTTCAATGCATTTAATAGATTACAATCTATCTCATTATTAACAATAAGTATAGAAACATCATGTCCTAATTTAATTTGCTCATTAGCAACATTTATTAGCATTGTTTCTACACCACCATTTAAAAAAGTCCATATTACATGTAAAATTTTCATATTTTATATTTTTTGGTACTAGGATTGTAAATTAACCCCGCTAACGTCCATACCAAAAAGTTAGAAGGTGATGAAGTTTCTATTTGACCATTAGATAAATCATTAATTAAAATTGCTAAAAAAACCAATCCTACTAATTTGTAAATGTCGTTACCTTTTTCTCCTTCAGTTATTTTGTTATAAGATTTTTTTAAGAACATTACTAATATATAAATATAGAAAATTGTTAGTGGTACTCCTGTAAAAAGTGTGAAATATAAATATTTACAATCCGAAGAGAAAATTTCATAAGGCATCATAAAGCCATGTCCTTTTATTGCGTGACCATATATCAGCCTTGGATATCTAGTAATGTAAATAAACCTTTGGCCTAAGGAAGTTATTCTACCATCATCAGTTACTAAACGTAATGATTGCAAAAATCTATTAAATGGTTCGGGCAATAAAAAATAAAACAAAGATGTTATTACAATAAAAACAATAATTCCTTTTAGTAAAATAGGAAATGAAATTATTTTTTTTATATAATTAATTTTATAAATAAAAACACAAAATATAGTTATTAAAATAAGAGTAATGAATTGAGCTAAAAATAGACCAATAATAAAAATTAGTCTCAAGTATTTGATGGGCATTATCAAATATTCCTTTTTTGGGGATAATATAAAACTCCATAAACAAGCATGAAACATTAACACCGAAAAATCAGCGGAACTAACCAAGAATGAAAAAGGACGCAAACCACCTACTTTAGAATCTGTAAACTCATAAAAAGTGATATTGTATACAGACATTGTATTAGGAGTTACCAAACTAAAACCTAATTGTTTAAACATAACAGGACCTATCATGTACTGAAATAAACCAAACAAAGCGACCGGCAAAAAAATATAATTAAATATATCGGCGAATAACAAATCTAAATTAAGTTCTTTTTTTGAGGATACTAAAATAAGAGGTAACAATGAGAGACCTGTAAAATTAAACCCTTTAAACAAACTGGTATCTCTATATGAACGAGATAAAACAAACATTAATATTAAAAACAAAAGCCAAATTGCTAATGGTTTAATTACATTTTTGCTTACAAGAGGACTATACTTTAATACGTATACAAGTATCCCAATAAACATAACAGGATACTTTATGGATGCAAAAGTGATTGGAAGCCCTCCCATCCATCTATCTAAAGTAGGTAATAGTGTAGCTATTAAAATATTTGATAAATAAAAATTATTTATAGATGTTAATGAATATATAAACAATCCTAACACAACTAATATGGTTAATATCATGATTTAAACTTAAAGACTCTCTTAAAAAGATTAATTATATAAAAACTTTCTTCTAACCTAAATATAATAGTCATAAAAAATAAGATTATGACTGCTAAAACAGAATTAATAACTAAAATATATAGATCGTGAATATTTAAATTTATATGTAATGTTAAATATTTATGTATAAGTACAGTTAATATTAATACAAATGAATACTTTATTAAAACCTTTGTGATATCTTTTTTTTCAAATGGAAATTTCATATACATGATTAATCCACAAACTAAATTTGTAATTATGATAGAGTAAGGGATAATATAAACACCTATTTTTTTAATCAGGAGATAGTTAAAAATTATATTCAATACTTGCATGATTGTACCAAAAACAGCGTACATCTTTTCCTTTCCAGACGACAACAATGCCATACCGAAAATTAAATAAATAAAAAAAGGGAGGGTGGTCCAACTATACATCATCGTTAATTCACTTATTATTTTCATAAATCTTGTATCTATAGTACCACTTTGGTATAGTAAATTAACAAAGTATGGAGATGATGATGTAAATATTGCAATAAATAATGAAAGTATTAAAAAACCGATTTGTAAAGTTTGTAAAAACTCGTGAATAAATTCTGAATCTTTTTTTTGGGTATAACTGACCGACAATAAAGGTACTAGTATTGTTGCTAAAACACTCGTCAAAACCGAAGATAGTATTTCTGAAAATTTTTTTGAATAATCAAGAGCTGAAACCATACCTATATCAATTGAACTTACTAAGTTTTTTTCAATCACTCTAGATGATTGTCCTATAAAAAAGGGAACAAAAAAAGGAAGTGCATAAAGGAAGAAAATATAAAAATCTTTAAATTTAGGAAAATAATGATATTCAAAAATCAAAATTTTCTTTTTCTTTATTTGATAGAAAATCAAGATCAAAAAAAGAAAAACACCTATATAATAAGACACCAAAAGTGAATAAATACCCATGGTTGGGGCTAATAAAACTATAAAAACTAGGTTTAATATACTTGACAATAAATTTGAGTACTCAGGGATGTAAAAAGACTCGTAAGCATTAAGTACACTTACACCAATATTAGATAATTGATGAAAAAGTAAACAAGGAGCGACATATTTAATCATTGTTAATAATGACTTTAATTCGTCTTTTTCAAAAGTGGGTGCCACCAATTTAATGAATATATTAGGAAATAATTCAATAAATAATACCATCAAAATCGAAATAAAAAAGCTGTAGAACAGAAGACTTTTTGTTTTGTCTAATGCAATAACTTCACCTTCACTTTCTCTTATAAATAAAAACTTCACTCTAAAAGTCTCATTTATAGCACCCCAAACAGCAGCATCAAAAACTAGGACTGAAGTAAAGGATAAAATCCATATATCTTTTTCTAGTGATACTCCAAAGTATTTAGCTGTTAATGATAAATTTATAAATGCAACTCCTATTTTAAGAAAACGTAGTAAAAATAAAAATAAAGTTTTTTGTTTCATTGAATTAATTTCCTAATCACTATTGATTTTACTGTATAAAATTGTTTTTAATTAAAAAATTTATCTTTTTTACTCTCGATTAAAATCAGTAAATTTTTATAAAATAATAATAAACAACCAATAATAAAACCAAAGATAATCCAAATAACTAATTTTACAGCCCCACCAATTCCTTCTTTTTTTAGTGGTAACGATACAGGGTTTAAAACTGTAAAAACGGGAGTGTCTTCTTTTACCTTTATTCTTTGAGTTTCTAATTGTTTTGCTAGATTAGAAAAAACACTCGTCATTAAACCATACTCTGATTCAAGAACATCTATTTTAGCTCTAACTATTTGCGTATTAATATTTTGATTTCTATCTCTATAATTAGCTAATTTACTTCGTACTAAATCTAATTCTATCTTTTTTTCGTTAAAACGATCTTCGATAAAACTCATTTTCTCTCTTGATGACTTTACCTTAAAATCAATAATATACTCTTGAAGAAGTTCTAGTATAGAGTTTGTTAATTGTGCTGCCGCATAAGGATTAGGCATTACACAACTAATATTTACATAACCGTCTACAACATCAATATTGACATTTATCTTCTCTCGTAAGTCTATAATTAATTCTTCTTCATCTTCTGTAATTATTAATATACTTTTCTGCCCATCAATATTTTTAAAATCTTTAATTTCTTTATTTAGTAGCGTTTTTTTAATCAAACCTGGAAGACCTAAAGTATATTTTTTTAATATGGTGGCATATGAGTCTCGTTTTACCTCCATAAAATATTTTTCTACACTTACAAAAGAATCAATCTCTTCCGCATAAATTTGTGTTTTCAGAATTTCTTTTTGAAAAGGTATACTTGCAACAACTTGTGGGTATAGACTTGGAGTTATTCCAGAATCAATACCTGTATCTCCAGGTAATTTAACACCTGCCAAAGAAGCTAGACTCCCCAGACCTCCTGATAATGCATCACCCGAATTTTGAGGTAATACGGTAGTACTAGCCTTATATTCATTAGGTCCGGTAATAATTGTAATTACACCTATTACTATAAAGACAAGACATATTTTGAAAATAAAAAATTTGTTTTTAAGTATTTTATTTAAAATTTTAAATAGGTCTATTGGGTATTGTTTTTCAATATCTCCCATAAATATTTTATTATAATGATTTAATTAAAAGTACTAATGTTGCTAATGAAGAAGTAATTCCGATAATCTCTACTAGAGAAACCCTTTTTTTCATCTCTTTTTTAGGTACAATTATAATTGCTCCAGGTTCTATTTTTGGGTAGTTTTTAAAGAACCAAAAACTCTTTGTTCCTTTTACCTCTCCGTTTGCATATAAAACGTATGCTTTCTTCTTGTTTGCTGAATCTGAAAAACCTCCAGAATTGTTGATGTAATCCTTTAATGATTTGGTTTTATCATACTTAACAAGTACAGAAGGATATAGTATTTCTCCTTTAATTTCTACAGTTTCTTTTTGTGAAGGAACAACCAGTCTATCACCTTCTTGTAAGAGAATATTATACTTAGAGTTTTTATCAGCTAATACTTTATCCATTCTAATTCCTAACCTGTATTCATTTATTTTATCAACTACAATTAGCGAATCGGATTTTCCTAAATTATCAAGTATTTTTTCTTGTTCAATGTCTGATAAATTACTCTTCTTACGAATTAAAGAGATCCCTTTTACATAGGCATAAGGAGACAATCCTCCTGCTCTTCTTAATAAATCTGATATCTTTTCACTTTTATTAGTAATTTGATAATTACCAGGATAGGCTACTTCTCCTTCTATTGAAACTTTTTGACCTTTTGAATACCCTTTTAAATAACGAACTGAAACTTTGTCAAATGGTTTTAAATAAAATTTGTTAGCATCATTTAGTTTGAGTCCATTTTTAAGTGATTTTCTTATATTTGTACTAATGTTCTTATAAGTTCCATCAGAGGCTCTTCTTGAAACATCAACAACATTTAAATCAGCTCCCTCTTTAAATCCTCCAGCAATAATCACCAAATCCTTTAAGGTTAAATTCTCTATATAATCAACTTCTTTGGGTATATTTACAGCTCCATTTATAGAAACGGTGTAATTTTCTTTTAGTTTATTTTTGGCTAAAATTTCAATTCTATCTTCTCTTTTTAATAAAACATTTGTTTTCCCTGATAAAATATCATTTAAAGAAAAAGATAATATTTCTTTCTTAACACCATCTAGATCTCTATAAATAATGCCTCTATCTGTAAAAGCGTTCTCTTTAATTCCTTGTGCTTTTTCAATTAGACTTTTTAACGTTAGCTGATCTGTCAACTCATACTCCCCATCTCTATATACGGCTCCATAAATAGAAACTCTGTTTTTATACCTTTCAATAATAGATTTCACATTTAGTCTATCTCCATCTTGTAAAGCAATATTAGAATCTGGAAGAATTTCTAAAACCTCTCTTTCTACTCCATTTACTCTTTCTAACAGCAATCTTTCTTTATATGCATTAGAGGTATACCCTCCAAAAAAACGTATCAAATCACTTATATTTTCTCCTTTTTTCAATTCATAAGTCCCTTGTCTTTTTACATTTCCAACCACTGAGACTTTGTTTATATAGGGCTCTACAATAATAACATCTTGGTCTTGTAAAAAAAGATTTCCTTTTTCAGTACCTTGTAACAAGTAACTGTAAATATCAAAACTAGAGACAACTTTACCTCTTCTAATTAATTTTATAGTTCTAAAACTACCTTTATCGGTTGGTCCACCTGATGCGTACAAACCGTTTAACATAGAAGAAAGTGCACTCAATGAATAAGTACCTGGAACCTTAACTTCTCCTATAATATTTACTTGTATCGTTCTAACACCTACTAAAGAAACATCACTATATACTTTAGAATAACTTGAGTCAGACTCAGATAATCCTGCATATATTTTTTTTAAGTGAGATTTAATTTTAGAAGTTGCCTTGTTAATAGAAAGCCCATTAACATATATGGGTCCTATATTGGCTATACGTACATAACCTCTATTATCAACCTTTAAAGAATAGCTATTCTGTGCAGCTCCCCAAACAGAAACAAGTAACTCATCACCTATGCCTAATTGATAATTTGTAGGAGTTGCCAAATTTAAATTTGGTGTAAATGTAATATTCGGATTGTTAAAAAAATCATAACCAAACAAGTCATTCTTTTTAAATTCTTCAGGTGTATTTCCATCTAATCCAAACTTCTCTAAACTAGAGGTTTCGGATGGTTTTAACATCCTATCTCTATTCTCTTTAGAGGTTTGGTTAGTATTGATAGAAAACCGAAGAGCTGTAATTCTTTGCTTTAACTTAGCTATCTCTATTGCTGGCATACCTTTAGCTCCTGCAATTGTTTCTAATTGATCTATTGTATACCCTTTTGATTTAGCTTTTCCCCAATAATTTGAAATTTGTTCGTCAGACATATTATCTACATCTACACTTGATAAATCTTTTTCGAAAAGGATACTTTGTGCTGAAAGTTGACTAAAACTTAACACCATTATATTTAACAACAATACTAATAAACAATATTTTATTTTTTTCATTTCTAACTTTATAATAACAATTATGCCTTTCCTATTTGATAATATTCAAACCCTTCTTTCTCTATTTCAAATACTCCGTATTGATTACGCCCATCAAAAACAACTGGTGTTTTTAACAAAGATTTTATTTCCATAAAATCTGGGGATCTAAACTCTTTCCATTCTGTTAGTAGAATCATTGCATCTGTATTTTCTAAGGCTTTGTATTTAGAAGATACATACTCAACATTTTTAACATTTTTTAAATAAAATTCCTTTGCCTCATCTACAGCTTTTGGATCATAAGCTTTTATTTTAGCTCCTCTTTTCACCAATTCTTTTATCACATAAATAGAGGGTGCTTCGCGCATATCATCCGTTCCTGGTTTAAAAGATAGTCCCCATACACCAAATGTAAATCCTGTTAAATCCTCGCCAAATCTTTTGATAACTTTGTTAGAAATCACAAATTTCTGAGCATCATTTACTTCTTCTACAGAAGAAATTAATTTTGCACAGTATCCATGTTCTTCTGCTATCTTCTTTAAAGCTTTTACATCTTTAGGAAAACAAGAACCTCCATAACCCGCTCCAGGGTAAATAAAGCTGTAACCTATTCGGTTATCAGAACCTATTCCTATTCTAACTTTATTTGCATCTGCACCTACTTGTTCACAAATATTAGCAATCTCATTCATAAAAGAAATCTTGGTTGCTAGCATGGCATTAGCTGCATACTTTGTCATTTCAGCAGAACGTACATCCATCTCTATCAAACGATCGTGATTATGTGTAAATGTTGCGTATAATTTACGCATCACTTTAAAAGCTTCTTCAGAATCAGCTCCAACAACCACTCTATCAGGCTTCATAAAATCGTTTACGGCTGCTCCTTCTTTTAAAAATTCAGGATTTGAAACAACATGAAACTCTATGTCCACATCTCTTTTATCTAAAGCCTTTTGTATTGTTGCTTTTACTTTATCTGCAGTACCAATGGGAACCGTAGACTTATCTATAATAACTAACGGGCTTGTCATTTCTTCACCAATTTGTCTTGCTACAGACAAAACATATTGTAAATCAGCAGAACCATCATCTCCCATAGGAGTACCTACAGCAATAAATGCAACGTCAGAATTTTGTAAGCCGTCTCTTAAAGTAGTGCTAAATTGTAAACTACCTAAGGCTACGTTTTTAGTTACTAAAGATTCTAAACCCGGTTCGTAAATGGGAATAATTCCACTTTTTAAATTTTCTACTTTTTTCTGATCAACATCAACGCAAACAACACTGTTTCCCATTTCAGAAAAACAAGTCCCTGTTACCAAACCAACATAACCTGTACCTACAACTGTAATATTCATAAGTATCTTATAATTTTCCGTTAATTTTATTTTTTCCTAACACACCTTTCACGTCATAAACAATCCCATTTTCAGCTAAAAAATCATCCAATTCCAGTTCTAAAAATTCTTTATGTGCAACAGCCAATACTATTGCATCGTATTTTGTACTAGGACAAATTTGTGTTGTTGTTAAACTGTATTCATGCTGAACTTCTAATGGTTTTGCTAAAGGATCATAAATATCTACTTGAATTCCATAATCTCTTAGTTCCTTCACAACATCTACCACTTTTGTATTTCTAACATCAGGACAGTTCTCTTTAAAAGTAATCCCTAAAACTAAAACCTTTGAGTTTTTAACTTTTATATCGTTATGAATCATCAACTTAACAACCTGAGCAGCAACGTATTCTCCCATACTATCATTCAGCCTTCTTCCTGCTAAAATAATTTCTGGATGATATCCGTATTCTTGTGCTTTTTGTGCTAAATAATAAGGGTCTACACCAATACAGTGCCCTCCTACCAAACCTGGTTTAAATGGTAAAAAATTCCATTTTGTTGCCGCTGCTTCTAAAACGTCGTTGGTATCAATATCCATTAAATTGAATATTTTAGACAATTCATTAACAAAAGCAATATTGATATCTCTTTGAGAATTTTCTATAACTTTGGCAGCTTCTGCTACCTTAATTGTTGGTGCTAAATGGGTACCTGCTGTAATAATAGATTTGTAAACATTATTTATGACCTCCCCTATTTTAGGTGTAGAACCTGAAGTAACTTTTAGAATTTTATCTACGGTATGTAATTTATCTCCTGGATTGATTCTTTCTGGTGAGTATCCAGCGTAAAAGTCTTTATTAAATTCTAAGCCTGATACCGCTTCTAACACAGGAATACAATCTTCTTCTGTAGCTCCTGGATATACCGTAGATTCATATACTACAATATCTCCCTTACTTAAAACACTCCCAACTGTTTCGCTTGCTTTAATCAATGGAGTTAAAACAGGTCTATTGTTTTTATCTACAGGTGTAGGTACTGTAATCACGTAAAAATCACAATCCATTAGATCCTTTATATTTGATGAACAAAGAAGTCCTTTCTGATTTTTATTCGTTTTTTTTTCTAAAAGAACTGACATTAAAGTTTCTTTATCGACCTCTAAGGTTACGTCTTCACCTCTATTTAATTCTGATATTCTAGTAACATCAATATCAAATCCAACGGTTAAATATTGGGTAGCGAACAGTCTAGCCAAAGGCAAACCCACATACCCAAGACCTATTATTGCTATTTTCATTTGTTAATTTTCTAATTACCAAATATAATTTAAAAAAGTCTAAATACAAGTTAAACAAACATTGATTTTATGAAAAGGGATGTTTTGTTTTTGGCATAAAAAACATTCTATGTGTTTTATTTTCAATAGAATCTTTTAACTCGCTATTTCTTATCTCATGAACTATCTTAATTGAAGTTCTTGCATCCTCTAAACCATAGCCTTTTCCATTAAGAATTGCTTTGTAACTTTCTGTATGCAATTCTGTAAATCCATGGCTAAATTCAACTTCATTCCCATCCACAGTAATAGATCGATAAGTTCTTTGTCCTTTATTTTTAACTTCTTCCGGAATTAAATTATAATCAATAGACAAGAACCACTTTACTCTTGCTCTTTCAAACTCCAAATACCCCGTAGCTCTATCATGAGTATGTTCGTAAACAATATTTCTTTTCAACGCTCCAAAAACCCAACTTAGCATATCAAAAAAATGAACGCCTATATTAGAAGCTATTCCTCCTGATTTTGAAATATCTCCTTTCCACGAAGCGTAGTACCATTTTCCTCTCGATGTTAAATACGTTAAATCAACATCAAACATCTTATCTCGTGGAGACTGCTCTACTTTTTTCTTTAAATCTAAAATAGCTTGATGATGTCTTAATTGAAGGATTGTATAAATTTTATTTCCTGTTTCTTTTTCTATCGCTTGTAAAGCATCAATATTCCATGGATTTAGCACTAATGGTTTTTCACAAATTGCATTTGCACCCGACCTTAATGCCATTCTAATATGCGCATCATGCAAATAGTTAGGCGTACAAATACTAACATAATCTAATTTAGTTTTGTTTTCTCTTTTTAACTTTTCTATATGCCTATCAAATCTTTCAAATTCTGTAAAAAAAGAAGCTTCTGGAAAATAGGAATCCATCACCCCAACACTATCATTTTTATCCAACGCAGCTAACAACAAATTATTAGTATCTTTAATTGCTTTTAAATGTCTTGGAGCTATATATCCAGCTGCACCTATCAGGGCAAAATTTTTCATATTTTATTTTTAAAGTCTCAAATATATAAAAAACAACAAGGCTAGATAAAATCGTTAGGAAATAAAAAAGCCCATTTTAAAAATGGGCTTAAGTTGTGTGGGCAATGAGGGATTCGAACCCCCGACCCCCTCGGTGTAAACGAGGTGCTCTGAACCAACTGAGCTAATTGCCCTATTTTTTGAAAAGGAATAAGGAATCCTTTGTGGGCAA
>Ga0209093_1000423_pt1 | contig 22648 bp, 27 predicted proteins | sample SidtaG_4_FD_187450 | JGI IMG/M metagenome (GOLD analysis project Ga0209093, IMG submission 187450) | Marine algal microbial communities from Sidmouth, United Kingdom - Sidmouth_Male1 metaG (SPAdes) (version 2) | ecosystem: Host-associated > Algae > Red algae > Unclassified | place: Sidmouth... | reverse complement strand
AGCGCCCTCGCGTGCCCGCTCCCGACGGCGGCGTGTGCGGTTCGCCTTAAGCCGGCGTCGGCCGTAGGGGTGGTGGCTCGGAGTGCGGTGACAACGCAGCGGCGTCGGCGTCGGCGACGGCGGTCGAGGTAGGTGGACCGGGAACTCACGCCGGTGCCTCGGCAGGACCGTCGGTGGGTGTCGCAGACGAGCCACCGCCGTTGGCTTGTGTTGGGGGCTGCACCCCCTCGGCGCCGGGCGGCGGCCGGGTGCCGAGGCGCGGGCCGACCATGACCATGGGCGGGGTGGCGGCGGCCGCGCGGAAGCGTCGGGCCGGCGCCGCCAGCCTCTGCCGCTCGACGGTCGTGGGCGCGCTGGTGGCCGTCGTTGCCGCCGCCGCCACGTCGCGGGCGGGGGTGGCCGCCGTGCCGGCGCTCGGCCCCGCCATTGGCGCGGCCACCGACGGGTCGGACGACCTGTCCATCACCGTTACGCATCTGAGCGGGGCGGCCAAGCAGCGGCTGCGGACGATGCGGGCGGCGACGGGCGGCGCCGCCGGTGGGGCGGCCACCGCCCTTGACGGCGGCCTTTTCGACTCGTTGCTGCGGCGGCCGCCGGGCGCCTCGGCGGGCGCCGACGCGCCCGCGTCGCGGACGTTTGCGCGCGAAAACGCGCTCGACACGCCCTTCCGCCGCGCGTCCAACACGACCCTGTCGGACCGCAGCTGCCCCTCGTACAATGTGCGCCACACGCTGGTGCTCGACACGGACACGCCCGGCGTGTGGCGCATGCCCTTTGGCAGCATCTACATGGATGGCTCCAAGTGCTCCCGCGCCGACATGAGCGTCCCGTCGGACATTGCGCTCGACCGGTACACGACGCTCGTCACGTCGTCGATCATCAATGACGCGTCGGCGGCGGCGGCGGCGGATGTGGGCAACATTCGCCGGGCGGTGCTCAACGCGCCCAACGTGCGGCGCACGTATGACATGCTGCGCGCCTCGGGCGAGATCTTTGTCGGCTATGAGCGCTGGGCGCGGCAGTGTGGGTCGGGCGGCATCTTCCTCCGCGGCACCGTCTACCTGTTTGTCAAGTCGGACTCGAACACCATTAGCTTTACCGACAACCGCATCGCCCTCGCGGAGAACGAGCCGTTTATGGTGTCGTTCAACCCGGGCGCGTGCATCTACCGCACGGGCGAGGAGGGGGTGGCGGCGGACAATGGGGGGCTGCCGCCGACGCCGCCAACGGCGCCGCCAACGGCGCCACCCACGGCGCCACCCACGGCGCCACCCACGGCGCCGCCGACGGCGCCACCAACGGCGCCACCAACGGCGCCACCAACGGCGCCACCAACGGCGCCACCCACGGCGCCACCAACGGCGCCACCAACGGCGCCACCAACGGCGCCACCCACGGCGCCACCCACGGCGCCACCCACGGCGCCGCCGACGGCTCCCCCCACGGCGCCGCCGACGCGGCCGCCAACCGCCCCTCCAACGACGCCGCCGACGCGGCCGCCAACGGCGCCGCCGACGCGGCCGCCAACGGCGCCGCCGACGGCTCCCCCCACGGCGCCGCCGACGCGGCCGCCAACCGCCCCCCCAACGGCGCCGCCGACGCGGCCGCCAACGGCGCCGCCGACGCGGCCGCCAACGGCGCCGCCCACGGCACCGCCAACGCGGCCACCGACGGCGCCGCCGACCGCCCCTCCAACGCGGCCGCCGACGGCCCCCCCAACGGCGCCGCCGACGAGGCCGCCGACGGCACCCCCCACGGCACCGCCCACGCGGCCGCCGACGGCGCCGCCGACGGCGCCTCCGACACGGCCGCCGACTGCGCCGCCGACGGCGCCGCCGACGCCCCCCCCGACGCAGCCACCGACGACGCTGCCAACGGCCAGCCGGTCACCGACTGCCCCCGAGGGTGGCGGCGGTGGCGGTGCCACGCCGAGCGCGTCGCCGCGGCCGGGGACGTCCCCGCCACCGGTGACGGGGACGCCCACGGATGGCAGCGGCGGTGGCAGCGGCGACGGGGACAAGGGTGGCGGCACCGACGCGGGTGGCGGCGACGGCGACGGCGGCGGCAATGGTAGTGACGGCGCTGCCGGTGGCGGTGGCGATGGCGGGAGCGGCGGCGACGCTGGCAGCGGGGATGGGGGCGACAGCGACGGCGGCAATGGCAGTGGCAGTGGTTCCGGTAGCGGTAGCGACGGGAATGGCGGCGACAACAGCGGCAGCGGCAACGGCAGCGGCAGCGGCAGCGGCAGCGGCGGTGACAGCGGCGGTGACAGTGGCGGGAACAGTGGCGGGAACAGTGGCGGGAACAGTGGCGGGAACAGTGGCGGGAACAGTGGCGGGAACAATGGCGGGAACAGCGGCGGGGACAGTGGCGGCAACAGCGGCGGAGACGGTGGCGGCAACAGCGGCGGCAACAGCGGCAGCGGCGGTGACGGCGGCGCTGGCACGGGTGGCGATGCCGGTAGTGGCAACGAAAACGACAAGGGTGAAGGGAGCGACGCTGGCACCGGAAGTGGCGACGGCGGCGCTACGGACGGCGGCGCTGGTGGCGACGGCGGCGCCACTGACGGCGGCGCTGGTAGCGACGGCGGCGCTACGGACGGCGGCGCTGGTGGCGACGGCGGCGCTACGGACGGCGGCGCTGGTAGCGACGGCGGCTCTACGGACGGCGGCGCTGGTGGCGACGGCGGCGCTACGGACGGCGGCGCTGGTGGCGACGGCGGCGCCACTGACGGCGGCGCTGGTAGCGACGGCGGCGCTACGGACGGCGGCGCTGGTGGCGACGGCGGCGCTACGGACGGCGGCGCTGGTGGCGGTGGCCAGGGCGGTGGTGCCAACGGTGGTGATGGCGGTGCTGGAGAAGGCAGCAATGGTGGCAGCTCGGGTGGTGACGGCAGCAACGGTGACAGCTCGGGTGGCGACGGCGGCTCTACGGACGGCGGCGATGGTGGTGGTGGTGAGGGCGATGGTGCCAACGGTGATGGCAGCGGTGCTGGTGAAGGCAGCAACGGTGGCAGCTCGGGTGGTGACGGCAGCAACGGTGGCGGCTCGGGTGGTAACGGCAGCAACGGTGGCGGCTCGGGTGGTAACGGTAGCAACGGTGGCGGCTCGGGTGGTGACGAGCAAGCCGACGCGCAGTCGACGGCGACGGCCACCCCGCGTCCGGCTGGCGGCGGGAGTGGCCGTGCGGCCGATGACGACGGCCCGTCGTGCTTTCCCGCCGGTGCGCGGGTGTTGCTGGCCGACGGCACCACGGTGGCGGTGGAGGAGCTGGCGACCGGCTCCGCCGTGGCGTCGGCCGCCGATCAACCGCCAACGACCGTGTACGGTTGGACGCACAAGCGGGCGGGCGGTCGCCGCGCGTTTGTGCGCCTGTCGGTCGACGGCCGCGCCGCTGCCTTGACCCTGTCACCCGGCCACTATGTGGTCACTAGCGAGCGGCTGGTCGCCGCGGCAGCCATTGCCGTGGGCGACCGCCTCGTCAACGCGACAGGCGGCGCCGCCATCGTCACGGGCGTGTCGCGCGTGTGGGCTGCGGGTCTGTACCACCCGCACACCACGTCGGGCACGTTGGTCGTCGACGGGCTGCTCGTGTCTGACCTGACGACGGCGTTGCCACCGGCGGTCAGCCGCGCGCTGTTGCAGACGGTCCAGCGGCTGGGCGTTGGCGGCGGCGGCGGCGTCGGCGGGTGGCTCCTCGGGCGGCTGGAGGGGGGGGTGAGCGCCCGCCTGGGGCGCCTCTTGCCGCCGGGCGCCGCCGTCGCACCGCTCATGTGAGTGGTGCCGCCGTGCGGTCGTCTCGCTGTGTAATTTTTACTATCTGATCAGAGGACTGCGGAGAAAGAGTAGCGACATGCGGAACGGGGCTGACACGGTGGGTCGCCCATAGGCAAAGAGAGGACTGCATTTTGTTGGTCCCAGTTTCGTGCACATATGAATCCGAGTGACTGTTTTTTGCGACCGCGCACAACAAGTGCTTCAAAGCCAAGGACGCACCACGAGAGGCCGGCCCGGATGGACCTCTATGGCATGTGGTGAAGAAGCAAGGGCCCACAACCCACAATAAACAACCTCGCCAAGAACCAAATGCATGGAGCAGAAAAAAAAGAAAAGAAAAGAGGACGAAACACACACACAACATTGCTAACGCACAGCGCCCCACCCACGTCGAAAGCGCCACGTCCAGCAGTCCCCCCAGAGTGCACGAGGCTGCTCACGCCTTTGCAGACGGCGCCGCCTCTATCGCCCCCTTCCCCGGCGATGCGACCGCGGAGGCGGCAGAGGCCCCCCCCGACGCCGCCTTGACCGCCTGCCGCCGCATCGCCACGTCCCAATTGTACACGCGCGTCATGTTGACCTCCACCACGTTCATCTGGGAGCGCAGGAAGGCCAAGTCGCCCTCCATCTCGGCCAGCTGCGACTGCGCGCCGGCCAGGTTCTCCCGCAGCAAGTCCATCGCGTCGCTGAGCTCGTACTCCACCATCACGGACGCGCCGAGCCAGAGGCACACCGACCGGCCGGCCTTGACGGTGGCCTTGGCAAAGAGTTGGGTGGACAGCTCAAAGTGGGTCTCGAGGGTGTCCTTATCGCCGCCGCCGCCGGCAGCGTCGGCGGCAGCAGCGTCGGCGGCAGCGTCGGCCTTGGCGCCCCCTGCCCCGCCGTCCCCATTGGCGCCGCCGGCCTGTGCCTCCGCCGCCGCCTGCAGCGCCTGGATCACATCTACCGCCCGCGTCACGTCCGGGATCTTGGTGGAGAGCGCCGCACGGCGGCGCTGGAAGCGTTCCTCCCAAAACTTGTACTTGGCGAGCAACTGGTCGAGCGCCGCAATCGTCGGCGCCGCCCCGTGGGCGGCACCAACCGCGGGGACATCGTCAAAGAAGACGGCCTCGGGGATGCCCCGGTGCTCCTCCTCGGTGGTGGGGTTGGTAAAGAGCAGGGGGGCGTCGGGGGCAACGACGCCGCTGCCGCCACCCGTGGCAATGGCCATTGGCGCGGGCGTTGTGGCGGGCGCCGCGGTCTCCCCACCGCCGCCAGAGGTATCCATGGCGGTGGCAGGGGCAGGGGCAGGGGCAGAGGTCAGGCGGTTGCGGCTCCGCCGCGGGGGTCCGCACGAGAGGCGTGCGAGCGCGCCGCACCGCCCGCTGCACCGGGTCTGGGGTCAAGGTGGGTGGGCGGGAGGCCAGGATAGAGAACAAAAAGGGCAGGAGAAAAAGCGGCAAAGACCGAGAGAGAGAACACAGGTATGCCAGGAAAGCGGACGAGCGCATGCGCTTCCGCCGGGATGACGGGCGGCCTTGGCAGGGAGCAAGAAGCTGGCACACGGCGGTGCAGAGGCAAGAGGGGCAAATGATCCGCCGGAAAGCGACGTCAAGACGTGGTTCGTCGGCGACAAAGAAATGTGCCACTCATTCGATCCTTGGTCAAAATACATACGTTTTTCAAGACTTGTGATATGAAGTGATAATTACTCTTCGAGCGATTATCAAGTACTCGACTTCGCCGAATGAGATCATTGCGTTTGTCACGTGACCCCCAGTTTGTTGATGTAAAGAGTGGGGCTGGGATTCGGAACAGAGGAGCATCTCCACCAACGGCTCCAACCGTCCAAACAGCCAAGCATGGCACCGATAGGGCCGTTTGGACGGTTGGAGCATTGGTGGCCGAGATCCGCTTCAAGAATTGAAGTTGCATCTCACGCAATAAGACAGATGGCGGGGACGTGACTTCAGGCTGACGCACAGCCGCCAACGACGCACCGTATTCGCACCCCACGCGGCGATCGACGCCACATATTCCGAGGCGGCCGATGCCGCACCGCCCGCAGTGGCCGGCGGCTGCGCAAGTGGAGGCCCTCCTCCAGCACCCGGTGATGGAGGCTCCGCCCCAGTGCACGCCTAGTGAAGACCCCCCCTCTCCGGACTTCTGGGTTGATTGGTCGATGCTGCTGGCAGCACCCGAATACTAAAACTCTATTGGTTGAGCGACCTCATGCAAGGTGTTATTTGAACAAGACCAGAACATGGATCAAAGTTCTTGCCGTTGCCACGATTGACGCTGCCGTCCAATGAGACATCGATCCCTGCTGAAATAGCAGCCTGTGGTTCTTTTCTTCAGCCTTCTCGCAGGCTGTGAGATTGCTTGTGGCACTAAAACGTTGGGCTGGGTGGCCCCTGTGTCCAATTTGACTTGGCGTGCGAAGGGTGACTGACGCCGCCATGTCACCTGTCGTGCGACGGAAGATTGCGGCCAAGTCGATGGCAGCCTAACCCATCCACCACAGCCCTGGACTGGAAGTCACTGATACACTTTTACTGTGCGCTCTCCAACTATTGTGCAGCCGGCGACCCACCCAACATCATCCAGCATGCCGCCTCAGCCGCCTCTGCCGCCAAATAGGCCTCGTGCCAGTCCCCCTCCTCCAACGATGCATCCCCCCCAGGTGCGGGCGCCTCAGTCGAGGTCCAACCAATCCGCCGTCGGTGGGCATCAATCTGCCTCACGGCTTCGCCAAGATTATCCCGCGCCCATTTCTCGCAATTCTCGGCATGCTTTAGGGCACACGCCTCCGAATCGAGACGTGGGCACCCCGCCAATGCCCGTCCAGCCACTGTCCGCTTATCATCTGGACGTTTCGCGTCGCGTGCCCCGGGGCCCGCCCGAGCGGGCTGGCGCCGCTTGCCGCGATTTTGTTCGTCGTCGCCAGGCGCCCGTACAACTGCCGACCGTCGCACATAGGTTAGGTAGCTAGCCAGGAAGGTGTCCTCGGTGCACAGCCTCGAATTATGGTTAAAGTGTGCGTGCCACGACTCCAGGCCTTGTTCACTGTATCGGCCAATGCTCCCAAACAGCTCCGAGAAAGCAGGGGCGTGGCATCACAGAACGTGAAGTTTGGGGGTGACAGTTGACCACGGGAAAAAAGCTGTCATGCCGTCCACAAATGTGGCGGAGTCGCGACGAAACGCCTCCGTCTCGTCGTCCGACGCCGGTCTGGTCCGGTTCAGCACAGGGAGCACTGCTTGCCACGCCTCACACGCCGCGCTGTACGCCTCCGCAGCAGCCACCGGTACGTATCGTGACAGCAAATTGCAGACCATCCCCAGCCGCTCGCCAATCTTGTGGCACGCCCGCCCTTCAAACGAGCCGCCCCAATACGGTGCTGCATCCACACCCACACCGTACCGCAGCGTCCGAGCCAAGTTCTGGGAGTAAACGTCTGCCAATGGGAGCCCTCCATAGAAGTAAACAGCTTCAATCCCCAGCCGGAGCAGGTACAAAGTTATTCCCAGCGTCAGGTGTAACGGAGCCGGTGCAATATGGGTGGGGTCGACAAGAAGTAATGGGCGCTTGACAATGCATAAATGGGCATCTACCGAGAGTGGAGTATCCAGTGTGGCATTCCCGTCATCTGCATATCGCACGGCCGCCTCCTCGTAGTCCGACAGTGTCCGTAACGTGCCGCGCGCCTGGCTTCCCGCTTGCATGTCGCCCCATTGGTCCACGCGCGACCCGTTCGTTCGTGTCCGTCGGAGCACCACTGTACACCACACACAGGGGTGAGTGCTGGAGTGGCCGGCGTGCCCAAGCCACGTCGAGATGAAACGCAGGTCGCCCGTCAGGATGAGACGCACGGCGCGCGGCAGGCCTCCCACGAGCAGCCCGCCCTGCCGAAGACCGTCCAAATCCGGGGTGTAGACGGCAGCCATCGCTGTCAGCGCCTCGTAGTCATCTTTCGAGGTCGGAAAGACGCCGTACAGAATGGTGTGGCCGCGGCTCGATGGATGGGCCTGGTTACAGTTGGACAGAACAGCTTTACAAGTGCTATGTAGACCGCCCTTGTCCAATCCAAAGCAAATCTGCACGTCCCGCCCACCAGGGCAAGGCAGCGCCGCCGCGCTATCTTGGCCATCAAACGTCTCGTTCGCCTCGATCTGCCGCCCGTCAGCGCCCCGTAGAAGGCGCTCCAGAAACTGGCCTGTCGCCCCAGCGTGGTCAAGCATCGCCTGGAGGGCGGCGCGCGGCCTCAGAAGGTGCGCCCCGCCGCCATTAACTCCCGCCGCGTTCTGCGGCTCCGCCGCGGCCAGAGTCCGGTCGGCGCGTAGGCGCTCGCGGCTGGCCAAGCCAGCGGCGGGGCCCAAGAGAAGGCGCACCCGCTGAAACAGCGCCCCGCTCATATTGTTGTCAATCATAAACTGGGTTTGGAGACGTACTGGGAGCGCGCTCAGCGCGGCGGCCGGAGCTACCGCGACGCCGCCGCAGTGCATGGCGCGGCGGCAGATGTCACTCATCGCCGCCGTATTCAACTCAGGCTCCAAACCAAAGATATGCGCCACCGCCGCCGAGGCATAAGCCCGCCGCCGCTGCATTTGGCGGTCGGCCACCACGATTTTACGTGACTCGAAGACTGGCTCGTACTTCCGCACCCGCCCATTCTTGAACTTGACCAAAATCTTGTTCGGGCGGGTTTTTGCGAGGTGACGGCTCAAAAACTCTGCCGTGCGGCTACACGAAGGGGCCACGTCGATCCCCGCCGCTTTAGCAACCTGAAGCCTGTCACCAACGCTGGCTGGGCTGAGGTCGGCAGGCTGCTTGGGAGTGGGGGGTGGTCCTGATGGGAGCTCCTGGCAGGAGGCAGTCCGGGCACTAGGCGATGCTGGCGTGGCCGTTCTGCTAGAGGAAAGAGCAATACAAGACCCAGAAGCACGTCGGAGCGGTGCATCGTTAACAGATAGTGTGTCAGCAGCGGTAGTGAGTTTTTCCCTTATTAAGGGCGGGGTGATACATCTCAAGCACAGCCATGCTCCCATAGATCGAATAGAAGGACATGTACAAGCATGCGGACCAGCAAGGGTATCCGTACCCTTCAAGAGCATCCACCGTGCTCACCAGGTCTGGCTCAAGCACGATTCCTGCGGCTGAGGAGGGAAGAGGGGGGCGGAGAAGCTGGATTGTCGTTGGGAGCAGCTACAACAGATCTGTGGGTGAGAGAAGGCTGGTGGCTCTTCGCCAAGCCCGTGGCCCACTGCGCTTCCTCAAGACAGGGATGGATCTGCTCGAATCATTTTCAGAGGATTTCAGAAAACGTCATGTGGCGCTATAATGTTCAGACCCAGAAGTCCGACCTTAACTAGGCGTGAGTGGTCGCACCCCACGCAGCGGCCAACCCACACCTCCCGCGGCGGCCGCGACGCCGCAGCGTCCGCACTGGAGTAGCCCTTCCTGGATATGCGTGCGACCAGCTTCAGCGCACGCAGACGCTATTGGTGATAGAATGTGCTGCCGACGATGCCGTGATTGAACACGGCCAGGCAGACGAGACTCAATTTCTGGGATTTTTTCTTAGTGGGATCGGAGGAGTTGTAAGCTTCCCCTCCCGAAGTCATATCAGCCTCTGTCGTACCAGAATAGAGGTAGAACGACGCGCAAGCATGAATACGTAGAGCAAAGCAAGTGAGATTCCAGATGAGGCCGATAGGCGTGCGACAGCGACAGGACCACGCCCAGATAAGGCTCCATCAATGCGGACATTGGGATTCTCGACCATCCATTGGTTGGAAAGGTGTCTGTCAGGTCTATTCCAAACTTCTAAGTACGTGTGAGGGTGAGAGTGAACTTTCAAAAGCCGTGTCACATCTTCGCTGAGCTGTTTCACGCCAGGAGCCTCCATCGAGTCTCGGGCGACTGTCGTCCGCACGTGTTGCCAGAAATGCGCCAAACTGGCGTCCGAAACGATGCACCCGCTTTCAAACCAAGTAAGGGCGTCGGGATCACGTCCGCGCGATCCGTCTGATCCGGAGCACGATTGATCGACTGCTCCACCCAGCGGAAACACCCCTCACGCAGCTCCTGGACCGGTCTGCACGGACATGGATAGCTCCGTGGACAGCCACTCCTTCAAACGTCTGTGGCCACATTTGGACAGCGGAAGTTGGCGCGGCTCGGGGCGGCGAGCGCCGCAGCGCCTCGGCTTCTCCCGAGATTGCCCCTCGACACCATTCTGTGCGAAAAGATCTATGGATCGCAGTGTTGAGACGCAGTGCAGCGTCCACACCTCGAGAATTAAATGAGTGAGGATGCAGCCCCCTGCCCAGTTGATCCTACGCTTCTCAAAAAAAACTACGGATTCAGTTTGTCCACTCCTCTAGTAAAGCGTCCAGACACGTCGCCTCTGCCCGCTCGAGCAGCGCCTCATTCTCGGCGGCAGCCGCCGCTTCGGCAGCGGATGCGGCGGCCGCGGGCCCAGCCGCATATCCGGGCCCAGCACGGTATGTCACAATATTAGAAACCGCCGCCAGGTACACATTGGTGGCCCATTTGTCGGCGTTGGTGCTGGAGGTAGCCGCACAGAAGTCCGACTGGCGGGTGCCGAGACCGGCGGCCTCTCGGGCCCGAGCGGTGCGCATATCGCTTGGGCGCTTGGCGCAGCGAGCGTTCGGCGCAGCCGAGGCCCGACGCTTCCCGCGGTTGAAAGCCGACTCGCCAGGGCCCCGGCTGACAGCTTCCCGTTGAACCAGCCGGACATAGCTCTCTAAAAATGATCCCACTGCATAGACCGTGGCATTTTGGTTGAAGTGCCCATGCCAGGCCTCGAGACCTTGCTCTGCAAACAGCCCCAACGACCCGTAGCGTTCTAGCCAATCAGCAGCGTGGCACGCGAGGATGTGCAGTTTGGGCGTGATTCTTTCCCACTCAAAGCTTGAACGTAGGACATCCACGAATTCAGTCGCTTGCCGCCGGAAGGTGACCCTTTCGGGGGCTTCAAAAGTCGCCGCCCGGTTCAACACCGGTAGCAGTTTGGCCCAAAACTCGCAGGCCCGACGACAAGCCGTGGCACGCGCAGGAGGGACAAACCCGTCGAACACGTCGCAAACCGCTTCAAGGCGCCGCCCAATCTTGTGACACGCCCTACCTGAAAACGTGCCCGCCCAATGAGGAGCCGGTGACACGCCCACATTTAGCCGGAGGGCTGTTGTCAGCGCAGCCGCATATTGTTCCGCCCGCGCTGCTCCCAGATCAAAAGCAACGGCCTCCACCCCCAGCGACAGCATCCATGGGCTCACGCCCAAGGTGATGTGTAAGGGCATTGGCACAATATCTTCGGGGGCAAACACTATTAGCGGCCGCCGCTCATACGATAGGGTGATCGAGACGGACGGTGGATCCACCAATGTCGCCAACGGACCGTTGGCGTAGAGCGTGGCCATTGCCGACTTACGGAAGATCGTTCGTGGCACGCGCCCGGCACGGCTACCGTCTTGAAGAGCGCCATCATCAGCAAAGTTTGGAAGGAGCTTCTTGGTGGCAGCTGTAAGTCGAGCAAGGCCGCAGCAGTAGCAGCAAGGAAAACGACAGGTGGCGCCCGCGTGACCGTCACACGAAGTAGTGCAGGAATAGTCGCCCATCAGTATCAGATGAACTGGTCGCGTGACCCCAGCCACTGTGACTCTGTTGGCACGTAGATCCTCCAAAGCTGGAGCATAGAGCTCCGCCATAGTAGCCAATGAGGCGTAGTAATCCTTCTCGCACGGGAAGACACCGAAAAGAATGGAGTTGTCCCTGCTGCAAGGCTGCGCTTGGTTAATGCACGATAGGATTGCCTTACAGGAGCTCTGCCGCCCGCCCTTGTCCAGGCCAGAAGAGAGGAGCACCTCCCTGGCTGGGCGGCCAACGACCGTCCGTTCAAGGAACTGGTTCCGCGCCAAAGGATCCGCCACCAAGGCCTCCACGGCTGACCGCACGCTTTCCAGCAAGGCTCCCTGAGCCGTAGATCTAACCAGATTACGCTATTCTGCGAAGGCCGCCTGTCCATCCGTGCGCATCACCGAGGCGCTCGCCAGTCCGCTCCGAGCCCCCCCCGTCAGGCGTCGAATCCGCTGCCACTTCTCGTAGGAGATATTGTTGGCGACAACGAATTGCGTCTGTAGCCGCACTGGAAGCGCCGCAACTGCTGCCGACGGAACCACCGCCATAATCCCAGCGTCCCTGGCCCGACGGCAGGTGTCCTCCCGGAACGACTCCATAGCCGCCTCGTCATCGCGGCACAAACGTGCAACGGCTGTCAACGCCTCGAGAGACCGCCGCCGAGCTTGCCTGCGCCCCACGACAATCTTGCGGGGCATGCTCTCACGAGTGTACAGCAAGTCACGCCCGTTGCTTGACTTGGCGCGCCATTCCTTGGGCTTTTTAGCCGCGAGATGTAAGCTGACGATATTCCCGACCAACCGCTGTGGGCCTCGTCTGGCGTGCTAAAGGCCCCGGTCACAGTGACAATGGCCATGTCAACGCTCGGCCTGACACGCGACGCAGCCTGATCCGCGCCACTCCGAGTGCGTGCAGCGGGTGCGCCTGCAGAGGCAGGTGAGGCGCCAGCCCCATCACCAGCACTGGACAAAGCGGGCCCGTCTGAGTCCGCCGCCCGTACGAGGGGGCCATAGGCCGCAAAGACTGTGGAAATTGCCAAATCGACGCTGTCCCCATCTGCCGCAGCGGCAGGGACCGCCGCATGTGCAGTAGGAATCACGGCTGCAATATCTCCACACGCCGTGGCGCCAGACGCAGCCCCAACACCACTCGTTGTGGGGTTGGCCGACCCATCCGTGCCTGGCGCCGCCGCCCGTGCCTCCTCTGCACCGCTCGCAGTGGGGACGGCAGGGCCGGGTGCGCCATCGGCTGCGCTCCGTGGCCAGCACGCGTCAGGCGGAGTGGGCGAAGAGAGCGCGGCCGCACCCGCCACCGCATCGAGTGCTGGCTCGGCACCAGCTGCAGTGCGCGCAGCCGGCCCAGGTTGACTGTTGACTTTGTCCGGGGCGCCGCCCCGAGGGGCAGAACGACTGCGCTTGTCCGCCAACGTCTTGCACGCGGCGCAATTCGTCTCGCGACTCCGAGGTGAGAGAGAAGCCTGCTCCTTCGCCTTGTCAGCGGGCCACAGGATACCCAAGATTCCTGGACCAGGATGTGCGTTTGGAGTTCGGTCGGCAGACACATCGCCATGAATCAGGGATCCACATGTGGTCGGGGCCCGCGTAGGAGTTGGGCGACTCATGAAGTGGCATGGTTGACAACGACCACGCGTTACTCCATTTGTGTCCGTCGAGGTCGAGACGGTGCATCGACGGCGAGGCATTTTGCTGAGAATCCAGATCTTCTCCAAGTTGGTCAACAGCCCTCCGACACGCAGCAACAACCACTGGTCAGCAGCGCAGTTGTACCGCAGACAATCCTGATGGCACCCCTCGCACACAAAAGTATGGTCCAGACGCGGGAATAGGGTGCGGAGGGAGGAGGAAGCAGCATCTCTGTACAACGCCAGAGGCAAGGTACCATGAAAATTGGACAAGACAGCAGCGAGCAGTGCAAAATAACTGCAGTCAGGATCGAGAGGAAAACCGGGCAGCATTGTTCTACACGAGCCACTCTATCACGTGGTGCAAGAAACAGAAACACAGCGGTCTGCTTTCTACTTGCTTCTCTCGCAAACGTGTACGTACCACTGCGGAGAAGGCGGAGGGACGGTCAGGGCGGACAACGACGCCATGCCAGTGCGCCGCCCAGACCCAAAAAGACCAACACAGGTCAGATGATCAACGAAGAGGACACCACAACAACCACTCAAGCTGCTGTCTGCTGTACGTAGAGGCGCAGGGGGTGTGTGGGAGGGGGTTGTACGCGCACGTCGCCGTCGATGCACAGGCGGTACAACATTTCTGGAAAAGCCAAAAGAGTGATTACGTGTGCACTGCATGCACTGTAATGCCGAAACGTGTCTGGATCCTAATGTCCGCCCTTAACTGGGCGTGGGACACGGAAAGTTTGAGATGTACGGGGACCTACCTGCCGCGGCCGTTTCCATTACCGTGATCGGTATCGAAAATGGAAGTGGGGGTGGCAATCACGCGGCTCGTGGCGCTGACCAGAGGTACCTGCAGGTCGGGCCGGCGCAAAATTCGCGGCCATTTGATAGGCCAGAAGTGCACGCGCAGCGCGGCCGCTCCTTGAGGCGGCAGGCTGGCCGAGCAGCGGGACCTGAAGGAGGTGCCGGCGGGGTGTGACGGAAATACGTCATTTTGATGTTCCACCGGGTGAGGCTAGTTCCGGACCTAGTGGCATGTTCAAAACGAGAGCGAGGGTATGCCCCCGGTGCTTCCTGCGGCGCACGACCAGACTCGGCGCCAATCCCGCGTGCACCCGTCTCACCCCTGCCTCCCGAAGCAGACACGGTGCAGGAAACCGGGGTACGCGCTCTGACGTCGCCACCCTCACGCAGTGCGGCGCTGTCGGTTTCGAGAGAGAGACCCAGACTGGCACAGTCAGCGCTCTTTGTGCGGCGCGGGTCATCTCGCGCCAAGCTCTCAGGCAGCCGCGTAGATGAAGAATGGCTCGGCGCCATCCTTCATTCTACCGTGCGAGTGACCTTTCCAAGCTGTGATGGATTATGCCAGTCGTTCTCCCTGGGTGCCTCATTTTTGCTGATCCCCCAATTTTGTCCTCATTGGCAGAGAACAGGAGTGCTACAGCGATGCAGGGACGTTTCTGATTGGCCAAGAAGATCGACAGCAGTGCATGTCGGGTCCCATCATTACAGCATGTGCCCGTACGGCCCGCAAACGCACAATCGGCGCACTCGCTTTTCTGAGATTATCTTAGAATCTCGAGGAAGATCTCGATAACAAACTGCTCTGGGCTACTTTACCCCATGAGACGACTGAGAAAGGGAGAATATCTGAAGGAGACGGAGAATCTCGATTCTGCACGGACCTGGCGGTTGGAGAGCCAATGGAGCGTCGTAGATTTGCACTCAGCAGCTGTTTGCTGCTGTTCTTGACCAATGGCTGGCCTGTTTTACAAAGCAGTCGCAGTCTTGGCCGATGAGGACAAAATTGGGGGATCAGCAATAGTCCACCAACTGACACCGTTGGCTGCAAGAATGTCTTTGAAAAGATGCGAACCCGGATGCGCGATTTCATTGCGAAAGTACGTACTCTCATGCACGTACACGACGGGAAAGAACGTGCGCGGACGCGCGTACGCGTTTCAACAAAACGTACGCCGAAAACATGATCGCCTAACGCCTAGGCGTAGCCTGCCACGTCGTGCATGGGATAATCCTGGAAGCGGATTCCGTCAGACCTCGTAGCTGGAAGACGTGGGACGCCGATTCGCCACAAAGCGGCCAAAGCGACAACCCGGAATTAGCAGCACCATTGAACTAGCATCAGAATCCAGCTGGCGAGAAGATGTGTCCTACTCCCCATGCAAAGCAGAGATGTCCATCTCAAGTGCGTGTGGAAATTTTGTTGACTCCACCTAGCGATGGGCGACTGTTGACGGTTCAACTGCCTCCCATGCCGCCTTGGCGATCCCGACGCGTCCTGTAGATTGGAGGCCACACCATGGCGGGGGCCGAGGGTCATGGACGGCGGAGCTCGTGCGCGCGCGGACTGATCTCTGGGCATTTGAGAATCTGGGGCTGCTGGCCGGTCAGACGAGCATCCCCAAGTGCCCTGTTGGGGCGCCCTGGCCGACATATCCACAGAAAGTCCACTGTTAGCAGAAGGCACGGAAGCGCACTTTAGTGCGGCATCCGTGTCCCACTCATGTCTGTGCGACACTCATTCGGCTGCCGCCACAACCGGCTGGCCACCAGCGCGCGTCCCAGCCGCGTTTTCCTGTGCCTGCGTTACGTTAGACGTGGAAAGTTCTGTAGCGGCCGCAAGGCTCTGTGCACTGCACCCCGCCCGCAGAACCAGGTTCCGCGCGGCGTGGCGCGCGGTGGCACTTTCCACGCCGGTTCTCGGCCCCTCAGATGCAGGGATCAGTGGCTGCTCGTTGACTACGTCGCCTGGTTCTGGCCACCAACCGCCATCGAGCAAGCGGCTCCGTCTCCGTGAAATGAGTGAGACTGTTGTAACCCTGAACGTACGCACCCCGCCTATTCAAGACGCAGTGTACCGGCTCTTCTGGGTCTCGACAGAAACGGCGACGTCCGATTGGCTTCCCTGTCCTAATCCATTCATCCATTGGTCACTTCAGAACGTTTTTCTGCTAGTCCTCTTATCGCGCGGACGGCCTGTCTCTTTTCTTCCGAATCGCCACGCGGAACAGGTCAACCGCACCAGTGAGGACTTGAGGTGGGGTGGGGGGGTCCCCTTCCAGGACCTGTGCGTCAGGTAATCGGCAGCGGTCCACCCGTTATTAACGGACCTCAGCCATTAAAGCTGCTCGACATCTTCCCCAATGAAGCTACCATGAACAAACACGGAAAGACAATTGCACTTGGTCGTCGGGAGTGCTCTCGCAAGCGTCCCTCGTACATGAACATTGTCTCAGCCGCCATAGAAAATATCTGACGCGCCCACCACACCCTTTCGTGCGCGGCCTTCTTCCGGGTCTGGTAGCAGACGGGCACCAATGGCTTGTTTTCAGGTGACCGCTTGTCTCTCGTCGTTTTCGCCAAGTGAGCCCCCTCCTTGGCACAGGACCGCCTGTGGGAAGCCCGGATGCTCACGGTCGGGCTTCCATCGCCAGCTAGTGCCATGCCGGTGGTCTCTTTACGAAAAAGAGAGCCACAATCGACGCACTTGTGAGCCCATAAAGAATCTTCAAACGCGGAGGCGACGTCTTCTGCGGTATTCCTGAACGAGAAATGGAGCGGGAGGACAGCATCAAAGCCACAGAAGCACTTGGAGCATGAGGGAGCGCAAGCGACCATCAGCCACATGTGTCCGCAGCACAGATGAGACAGATGGCGCCTTGATCGGGTGCCAGAGAGGCGTGTATTAACTCTGTGCACAACACTCACCTCCCACAATAAGAGTCAGATTCATGACTTAAATGCTTGAATCACTCGTGTCGACCACTTTGCGAACCTCCGATGGCCCACTGTTGCCGGGGAGAGGTGCGAGGAGGCCGGTGGTACCAGCAGATGGCGCTATTTGGGAAGTGTGATGCAAGCCATTGCTTTGCCGAGCGACTAGTGATTCGGATCTTAATCCAGCAGTGTCGAACCTTCGTCAGAGAGGCTGGTTTGGCGGGGTCGCACTTGCGTCGCGACCCAAATGATTCGTGACCTCTCATATTTCTGCTCGTTGAATCCTCGTTTTCAATGGGTCACTCTCATTCCCAGACCCAGAAGAGCCGGCTTGACTAGGCGTGTCATACGCTGGCTAAAACATTTACCAGAGATTGCCCTAGGAAAGTTTCAGCGTACATGATGAGCTCAAACATTGTTGAAGGCGGCGTGGCCATATTTCTCATCGCCCCTCTTACTGACAAGCAGCAGCATAAGGGCCCGGTTCAGGCAGGGGGGATGAGTTCGACTGGAAGTGACGTTGGAGAGGTGGATGATGGAGGGTGGCGATTGAACACATGCGAGAAAGATGCGAAAAAGTTGCAGGCACAGATCAGTCGAACATAGGGAAAGCCATCGCACGTCGAGCAGCACGGCAGAAGATGGAAGGTCAACTTCTCACTAAAGCACTCACTTGCGTGCATTGGGCACAGGTTCCCGTGGACGACTGTGAGCAGGCACATCATGTGATGCCAAATCATACTCCTCCTCATTCGTCTGCCTGCTCCCCGTGCTCGGCCCAGACCCCCGTGACAACCGAAGGCACTGCGTGCAGCACAACATCGCTTGATAGTGGACAACGATGACACGGACGTTGAAGATGACCAGTTTTCGGGGATACGGCAGGTGACAGTGGTTGCAAGAAGAACGGCAACGAATTCCCGCTGGTATCTGCATTTGTAAGGCTCGCAATGACATGCACGAGTGCCTTCGTGCATGTCATTGCGAGCCCCACAAATGCACAAGTGCCTTCGTGCAGTTGTCACGCCTAGTTAAGAGGCAGTGTACATGCTTTTCTGGGCTTTCAAGAGAAACGTCGGTCACGGTTGGCCCCTGCTTCAAATGTGACAGCTCATTGGTCCGCCTCGCCGTTGTCAGCAATCACTTCTGTCCTCCATATAAGGCACACTTGTCGCATGCTGACCTTCACCGTGTAAGGGATTTCTTGCTCAAGTTGGCAATCAGGGGCCGGTGCGGATATAGCGGCTTCGCTTCTGCTACGCGCAAGCAGGCGGGAAGTGAGTGCCTCGCGGACCACGCAAATGTTCCCCAATGGACTCTGTCGTGAAGCGGGAAGGAAGTGGGCTGAGTAACGACTAAGATGCTGCGCTTGCATTGGCAGTATTCACAGTGTGCCAAGTACGGACACCTCCTGACCTGCAGAACCCCCGAGTCGACAACGCGAACTAAAAGGCACACATGACTACAAGCAGCACAAAAACTTGCCACTGCGCGAGCGCTCCGCCGTCGGAGATCCAGAAAGGCTCAACAGACCTTCTTGACTGCAAACAAAGGCTGCCAAAATTAGAGATCACCCTCAATCGCATAGGGAAAGCTTCCCAGTAAGCGAGCTGAAGCGTGCTCACCTACCAACAGTGCACTTGTAGCAGGACGCTTCCAGTGAGTAGGTGAAAATCTGACATATCTTCGGTTCCAGAGATGCGTTTGGAATGTTCTTTGGCGCGTTTGGTAGGTCTCTTTGAGAGAGACGCTGAGAAGCTGTTAAATGGTAATTCCCACTTTGCACAAGAGCAGCCAGTCATCGTTTCTATGTAACAGCGGCACACGATTGCACATGGCCACCAGTGCGTCCGCAGCGCCCAGATGTACTTTACTTGTTGCATACTAGTGTGTGGGTGCGAGTTCGTTCTGGCACATGTGGGGGCTTGGGTGGTGTGCATCATGATGGTGGAGTGGACTGGTCCTTTGTTCATAGCGCGCAGTGCCAGTGGCCGATTTGTCTTCGTCGAGCATATGAGATGCGTTCCTGCCAGGCAGGGCGCACAAATGATTTACCGTCACGCAGTTGTTGCTCTCGTGCTCTCTATGTACGCTCCAATGGTTGTGGCCGACTCACGGACAATAGATGTGGCCCACTGCTTGCGCTTCTTGAAAGCCGTAAGTGTGTCAGCGTGGCAGACTGGCTGCTGCGTCGTGTTGTCTCGGCGCCGCTTGTCACCAACCGTGGTTGCGTTGCGACATCCAATCTTGCTGGGTCTTCTCTTTGGCTAGTGCAGCGCCAGCACGTCGGCCCCTGCCTCCCGTTCCAGCGCCATGGCCCTCATAAAGGCGGCCGACCGCTCTAGCTCGGTAGCCCCAGGGTACTTGACAGCGTTCTGGCCATAGCGACCATGCCACGCCTCTAGACCCTGCTCTCCGTACAATCCAATGCTCCCAAAGCACTCCAAGAATTCAGCGACGTGGAACATCAGGATAAGCAACTTGGGCGAGATGGAAAGTCACGGAAAACTGCTTTTCAACAGTGTCACCATCGCCACGGTGTTGGAAGTAAAACGAGCACACTCTTCGGTAGGAATAATCGCCGCACGGTTGAGAGTTCTTCGTACCCTGTTCCAAGTGGAACAGGCACGCTCGTACTCATCGAAGTGGGCCGGCGACATCTTGCGCTTCAGAGCGGCGCACACGACTTCGCTGTTGTCGCCAATTGTATGACAGTCTCGGCCGATGAAGAGACCACCGTGGAAGGCGGTGTGGCGTACGCGCACGTTTTCGTGTCGCAGTTGTACCAGCTTCTCTACAAATTCGGCGCCCGCCTGCCTTCAGGCATGAGACCCATCAGTCGCACTCCGATGCACAATGACCATGTCAATTGGTAGTCGCAAAAACCGATACTTATCTCCTTGCGTTGTGTGGAGTGGAACTGGAACAATTCCCCTCGGATCGACGGCAAGTAGCGGACGCCACTCCACAGAGCAGTGATACCTGGGGGTGCCAGGCTGGCCAACGAAGGGAACAGCGCTCTCAGGGGCCATGGGAAAAGAGAAGTGCGTCGCCTCTCGCAAGGTCCGGCCGACGACTATATCTTGTAGGATGTCATACGCCGCGTCCAGGACGCTCCGCTTCTCGCTCGATGACCGCGTAATCAGGAAGTATAGGCCGGGTTGGGTTGCGGTTGTTCCTTTGTGGTAGACGACGTTGCACTGTGCAGCGTAGTCACAGCCCAAAATCAGGGGACCGGTCAACTCACTCCACGCACCCGGACCCCGTGACGAAGCAGGGAGTCGATTGGGGGAGGGTGGTTGTCCAGTATCGCGGCGAGGTCGTCGTACTTGTCTTTTCGGAATGGGCAAACAGCCACCAAAATGGTAATTGCAGGGCTGTTCGGGTGCGCCCGGTTGATGACCATGGCTACGATTTTCACAGTCCCCGGGTCGCCACCCTCATCCGTAGTAATGGTGACTTGAGAATCCAGCTGTGAAGAAGGTAGGCAGCCCGTGAAATACACCAAAGGAGGAGGCTCTGCCGGCCTAGCAGGCGCAAGCCGGAAGCCACGCACTGGCCGCTCAACAAATTAGTCCTGGTTGCATAAGTCCGACACTCGCGCCTAGATTGCTGCTGAAAGTGAGGCGAGGTGTGCGCCCGATTGAGTCACTACAACATGGTTCCCTGGTAACAGGGAAAAATCTCGTAGAGCGTCGAGTACGGCCGGTAGACTGGCCAGGCCGCTGCGCCCCCCGCCCAGTTTCATGTGTCAGCGGTTGCAGCCAGTGTGGCTCATTGAAAGAGCCTCCACAAGGCCCACCTGCTGGACTATAGTCAGACGCAGAGGATTTCCGGACGGCCTTGTCCAGCCAGGGCGTGGCGTTGCCTGATGATCGCTGTTTTACACCTGCTGTCCACTCGCGGCGGCACGACGCTTGTTGGCCTGACTCATGTTGACCAGCTCCTTTCTTGGAGACAGCTGTCGCGCGTATACGCGCACTTGCCCGTTCTTGTGCTTCATCCGGATCTCGGGGCGCTCGCCGCGCAATAAAAATGCGTTGGCAATTGCCTCCAGCACGGGCTTGTCTTGCACCCCGTCGAAATTCCCATCGAGAAGGCTGTCAAGGAACTGGCGGCAACTAGGAATTTCGGGAGGCCCTGTTCCCAGAGTAGGCGTACAACCGAGGTCTTCCAGACCCGGGGACGACGCCTGTCTGCAGCGTCAGTCCGCCACAGGCTACTCAGGTGCTGCCGCAGACTCTGCGGGACTGGAATTGATGGCGATTCCACGCTCACGACGTACAGAGAGCTGAGCAGCTGCTGCCCGCTCGCCCGAAAAGGGAGCCGCCAGTGCCGAGGCTGCAAAATCATCACACGCCACGCTTCCGAAGATAAACTCCGTCGGCACGACGCTGACCTCGGTTGAAGCGTCCCTTGAAGGGGGGGGGGGGGGGGGGGAAGCGCGTGGTGAGCAGGTGCCGACGTGCCCGCACACCTTCCCGCTGCAGAGGGAATACAGGGAGCCGTAGGCAGGGGACTGAGAGAGGCGGGGAGCGCCGTCCTTCGACCAGCCACTCGTTTGCGCCGAGCGCAGCAAGTATCGCATAGTTCCCGGGGGGTCCCTGACGTGTCCCTCCCCAAAGCAGCCTCTCCCTGCTTCCTCGGCACTACGGGAAGAAGAGCCACGACGGCTGGTGGCGAGCCAGGGGGGAGCGGGCAGGCCCACTCCTGCCATGTGGCCATCCCCGCAGTTGGCTTGAGCAGCAGGCGACTGCAGTAGACGCATTGGTATGCTGACACCCTGCAGTGAAACGCCTGGGCGACATCTGCTGTCGTTGCCCTGTTATTTTCTCGAGAGAAAAAATCAAGATGGGGAATGGCAGTGGATGACCAGTGGAGCCAAACTGCGAATGGACGGAGGGTAGGGAACGGGACGTGAGATTTTTCTCTCTCATCGTATCTGCAGCGTGCTGCTGTGTATCCCTCATCACCTGCTTTCCCCGCGCCCCCCGCCTCAATTGGCATCTTGAGCGGGTGCACATCGACTAAGCTTACGTCCTGTTGTCACCGTCATCCACCATGTTAAGCCCCACAGCCGTCAGACGGCCACTACACAGCGACTGCGAGGCCACCTGTGAAAGCGCCTGCAAGCGACAGACGCAGCACAGCGCGGGCAAGACGTGATCCGCCCCAGATCAGGGCACGCCATCGGCGGATCGTCCTGGATTTTCAGCTACCCCACTCACAGAGCTACCCCTCTCATAGAGCTACTCCTCGCACAGAGAAGCCGTGAAGGCCTGTATAATTTGAATGAGTCCCAGAAATTGGGACGCGCCCCCACTCGCTCTCAACCACTGAAATATTAGCACGTTGCTGTTTGGCTTTCATCTGGCCCGTGTAAATCTCAGACCCAGAAGAACATGCTTGACTAGGCGTGGCTTGTTGCAGCGGATGCTCGCCACGCGCAGCGGATGGGCCGCAGAGGCTGAGTTCCACTCGAGCCCCCCCGCCACCCGGGTACTCCCATAGGTATATTTCTCGCGCAGGATGTGCAGGTTAGGATTCAAGGGGATTGGGTGCGGGATCCTTGACAATCCTTATCCTGCGTGCAACGTTCGTAACATTAAGCACATTCAATTGCCAATTGATGTCGATCGCTCGTGAGATACTGGGATCTCGTGCGGTATCTTGATTTCCACGAGATTCGTGACGCAGCGCGGACGGGCATGTTGAGGCGGCCCCCCAAGCCCGCACTGGTAAGTCGGAGTTACTGCGGACTGCCTGGATAAGTCCAGGAGTACTTATGCGGTGATCGGCTTGTTTGTCTGTACCTTTGACATGCATTGCTGTATGAGGGTGCTGT
>Ga0209093_1000422_pt1 | contig 22648 bp, 27 predicted proteins | sample SidtaG_4_FD_187450 | JGI IMG/M metagenome (GOLD analysis project Ga0209093, IMG submission 187450) | Marine algal microbial communities from Sidmouth, United Kingdom - Sidmouth_Male1 metaG (SPAdes) (version 2) | ecosystem: Host-associated > Algae > Red algae > Unclassified | place: Sidmouth... | reverse complement strand
CTCCGCTGAGACTGGCCCCATGTGCCCTGAGGGGAGGGTTTTCTGAGGTTCCTTTGAGGGTGTCTGAGATGGGGTTTCCGGAGGGTTTTCTGAGGGTCCCTTGCGGGTGTCTGAGGGGGGTTTTCGGAGGGTCTGAGGGGAACGGACGGGATAAGAGGGCGAGGCGCGAGTGTCGCCTCGAGGCCCTCGACGCGGGCAAGTAAACTTCCGGTCACACAACTCGTGTTTGTCGCTCGGGGCGTCGTCCCCCGGTCGTCGCCGTGCGTGTGTGCTCTTCGGGGTTTCCTTCCGGGGCGGGTATTCCCCGACAGGACTACCCGGCGACACGGCCTGGCTCGCCTTCCCCCCGACTGGGTGGGGTAGGCTGGGCGTGTTGTCACAAGCAGTGCATTGCGCGCTCCCTTGTTGCTCAACATACCGTCAATCATATCTTGTTGGGACCCGGTCGCTACAAGGCGCTGTAACGTGCCAAGCGGCGCCTCATCTAACGGCTGCGTGGTGTGACTGGAGTTCTTTAGAAGGAAGAAGAGGTCGATGCCACGTCCCAGTGCCCGTTGGATGCTTTTGGGCTGGCGGTGGGCCCCCAGTTGCTCCCCGAACAGTAGCGAGGTAAGTCGGGGTTGCGGGCGGTCCACTCCTCCGTGATCTTGTCCATAACAGCCTGAAATGAATCCGCATTCAGGAACCCAGTGTCTGGCCAAGAGTAGTACGTAGGATGACAGTGCCGAGACACCCGGGGGGCGCTCTCAAGACGAAAGTCCACCGGGGCCGACGACACGTCACCGAAATTGGCTTTCATGACGTAGACGCTCATGAAAACCGCCCCCGACGCGCATATAAAGGAGAGCAGGGTGGTCACGATAGACGTGCGGGTCGAAACCGTGTTTGTCTGGATCTTCGAGGCGTCTTGGACTCGCTTCACGGCCAGCTTCCCGCCGCGCATGGTGACGCGCGTCTCATCGTAGTTAAACACGGCGGAGGGGGTCAAAGAGTGGGTCTCTAGGGACTTCTCCAGCTCCCCACAGAAGGCCTTGGCCCCATCGAGCACCTCAGGTCCAGCCCGCTTGTCTGCCAGAGCCGTTTATACCCGGAGGGAGTGGTGGTGGCGATTGCGTTTCACCCAGCGGGACACCCACGGCGGGGAGACGTCCACATCCCATCGCCGCTTGATCACTGCGCGTAATTGGGAGTTGGTGAGTGGAAGGTTGTTCAGGCCGAAGGCTTGGGAAAGGCGTACGAGAACCTCCTGCTGGTGGAGTTCCAGGAGGGAGGCGCCATGGGCGCGGGGGGTGCCTTCCCTGGAGCGGTGGTAGGCGCTCCGCAAGGCGGCCGCAGTGATGCCTGTTTCGAGGGATACAAGGTCCAGGGCGTCCCTGAGGGTACCCACCGTACCTACTGTGTCCAACAAACGCGCCACGGCCACCTTAGTTGCCATAGTGGGGCGTGGGGGGGGGAGGAAGTAGATGGGGATGACGAAGGACGCGGCTCAGCGAGATGTGATTCTCGATCAAATTTGCGATTCTGTGAAACTGCCTCAAACTCATTATCGCATGATCATCTGTGCCGGTCTCCTGCCTGCCACTGTACATACTGTGCGCTTTCTCATCCGCGCTGTCTCTTCAGCGCTACGCCAAAGCTCTGAAAGCCTCGCTCTCGGAGTTCCCCGCTTGTCAGCTGCTGACGGTTGACTGCTTGTTGCCAAGCATCGGGACGTGTACGCCTGTCGAACCGCTGCAAACGTACGTTCTTATCAAGATGGCCTGGCGAGAGGCGAGCATCACGAAGATTTGCAAGTGTAGTAGATACTGGTCCGCTCCGAGCTACCGCCACCCACCACCTCCGTGTCGCCACCGTGCTGAGACCCATGCTCATATCAGTACCGTCGCTCCCGCGTTCGGACAGGTCATCGGCAATGCAGCGAGCGCTGCGATAGTGCCTCACCTTTTTGGCGGCCGCTCTGTGCACAAGCGGCCGCCTTTCGCTCGCTGCCCACGAGGTGTCGGACTGTGCGAGGACCGGCCGTTGCGGCATCATAGTTCTTCCCGCGCCGCGTCCGATCTCAAAAACGGAGCGCCGGCGCGGTCTGCGGCAGTTCTGCCGTATATGCCGACGCACGCTGGGCGTCGGTGACGATCATCCCCTGTGCGTGCCATCCTGCCCGTGTCCGTGGGCGGCGCGCACTCGGCCCATTTCAGAGGCTCCACCACGAGCAGCTGGAGCCGAGGCGCCACCACCTCAAGCTGTGCACCCTCCTTGCCTCGGTCCCCTGCCGTCGCGACCGCCGAGCCCGCATTGTCAAGAACCGCGTCCCCCCGCGTGGCGGCCGCCGCCGACGCGGCCGCCCAGCCCATCCCGTCAAGGCCCGGGTCCCCCGGACAGGCGGCCGGGACCGTGCCGGCCGCCAAGCCCGCCCCACAAAGGCCCGCGCTTTTCCGAGAGGCAGCCGCCGCCGCAGCGGCCGCCGAGCCCGCTTCGTCAAGGCCTGCATTCCCCCGATTGGCTGCCGGGACCGTGTCGGCCGCCAAGCCCGCCCCGTCAAGGCCTGCGTCCCCCCGATTTGGGGCCGGGCCCGTGTCGGCCACCGAGCCCGCCCCGTCAAGGCCCGCACTCTTTCGACTGTCGGCCGCCGCCGCAGCGGCCGCCGAGCCCGCATCGTCAAGGCGTGCGTCCCCCTAATTGGCGGCCGGCGCCCGCGCGGCTGCCGAGCCCCACTCGCGCATGCCAGCCGTCGCGAGGCTGGCAGCCACAGGCGAGCCCACCTCGAGGAAGCGAACCCCGTACCCAATTCCGGCCGTCACCGTCGGGTCCGGGGAGCCCCCCTCGTCAAGGCGCATCTGGGTCCGCCGGGCGGCCGCCCCCGGCGCGGCCGCCAAGCCCACTCGGTCAAGGTCCACCTTCTGCAACCCGGCGGCCGTCGCCCGTGCGGCCGCCGAGTCCTCCGAGCCCGCCGCGTCAAGGACCACCTGCGCCGACGTGGCTACTTGTCGGACCATCCAGTCCGCCAAGTCTCTCGGAGCGAGCGCGGCCACCAACTCCACCGGTGGCCGCGGGGGAACTGCGGGAGCTGCAGGAGCTTGCCCGCAGAGCGCACAACGGGGACCGGACGGCGCAATGGCTGCTGCGGGAGGGCAGTCCGGACTCCCTGGAGGAGAGCAATTGGTGGGAGGCGCAGCGCCACGGGCGGCAGCAGATGAGACAAGGTCGCTTGCCGCCTCCTCGGCCGCGGCCGGCGGGGCCGCTGATCGGGCGGCCCCCGACGCCGCCGCCACGGCCGCAGACCGACGCGCTGACAGAGATATCGAGGCCCCTCCAGGCCGCAGCGTCGCAGGCCGCGGATACAACCTCGTCGCGGGGGGTTCAACGGGGCTTGGGCGAGGCTGCGGACGCGGACATGCACTCGGCGGACCAATCGGCGCCGGCGGACGCGGTGAAGGCGGCGTCGCAGATACTACCCTCGACGCCGATGCCGGGCTTGCAGTTAGCGGCCGCGGGGCGGTCAGGCGCGGAGCACTCGGAGGGCGCTGCCCTCCCGGCGGCCGCGGTGCAGGGGTTGCAGGGGTGCGAGGGGCTGAAGACGCTGTCGCTGCAGCCACCGCCGGTCTTCCGGCCCCTGACGCTGCACGAGGCGATGGCGGCGCCGCACAGTCCCGCAGCTCCGCGTCGCCCAGCCGATCAGGTCACGGAGCGGCAGCCTCAGCGGCCGCTCATGGGAGCGGATCTGGCGACACAGCCGGAGCCGCGGCCGCCGACGGCGGCCGCGGCGGCAGAAGCGGAGTCGGCGATGGAGGGGGTGCACCACCCGCCGACCCAGGTGGGGTCGGACATGGAGGGGGTGCAGTGGCCGCCGGTGGAGGCCGGGACGGCGGCGGGCCCCCTTCCTCCTCAGCGGCCGCTGCCACAGCCGACGCCGTCGCCACCGGCGACAACGAGTCCCCCACCGCCAGGGGCAGAGGACGCGGCCGCGGATGGACAGAGGCAGAGCGAGTAGCACTCTGCCAGGCCTGGTTGGCGGTGGCGCAAGACCCGTTGGTCGGTACCGACCAGAGTCGAGCAACCTTTGCCGCTGCAATTGTCAACGGGTATAAGTCCCATTGCCCGATGGGCCCTGGATGCAGGGCGCGCACGGACACCGCCATCGACCGCGAACTGCGCTATTCAGTTTTCAAGAACTTTCAACGCTTTTCATCCTCTATGGTGGCCGTCGGGCGTCGCCAGATGACGAGCAATTTGACCGACGAGGACCTGGTACGCATGGCCACCGCGCACTTTGACGCCGAGAACCTGTATGAGGCCGTGCAGGTGGACGACAACGTCGAGGACGCGCCGGTGTTGGTGGTGAAGAAGGGCGGCACGAGAGGAGCCGATTGGGTCAAGTGTTGGAAGGTCATGCGCAAGTTGGACAAGTTCAGCGGCGCGTCGGGGGCGGCCGCCACGGCGGCCGTCGCTCGCGGCCGCCGTCCTGTGACAGACGGAGGCGTCGAGGACATTTCGGACGACGACTCGAGCTCCACGGTGGGCAGGCGGCGCGGCCTCCTCCAAAAGCGGCCTATCGGTACGAAGGCCGCCAAAGCGGCGGCTTCGACTGACATTTCTATCCAAAGAGAAGCCGCCACAACGGCGGCCGCCCTCAAGTCCTTGTCTAAGACGGCCATCGAGCGCGCCGACATCGACTTTTTGAAGGCCAAGGACGTACGTGAGACGGGTGAGGCAGAGCAGTGGCGCAAGAACGAGATGGAGCGGCGGCTTCTGCTCTCCAACGAAAGACTGCGCAAGGCCAAGGCAGGGGAGTCACGGCTCGCTTCCCGCTCGACAACAACGGCGCCGTCTATGTCGGGCACCTCTGCGGCCGCTACCGCGGCCGCTGAGGCGGCGGCGGGTGCGGCCGCAAGTAGGGCTCCAAATGCGGCCGCATCGCCAGCATCTGCAGTTTCTCCAAGTGGCGGTGCGCCCGCGTCTCCCGGGTCTGGCGGAGCGCCCGCTACTCCCGGCGGCGCGGCTGTGAACGGCCGCGAAGCGGCCCCGTTGGCGCCGGCCGCTGGCCGCACGGTCGGGCCTCCGGCGTCTGGCGCGGCCGCGAGTGCGGCCGCATTGCCTCCGTCTGCATCTTCTCCGAGTGGCGGCGTCGACGCGTCGCCGCGTGCCGGCGCATCACAAGCCGCGGCCGCAAGCGCGGCCGTTGCCCGCCGCGCTGCGGCCTCGGCCGGTGTCGGCTCGGTCAGGCGGAGGACGGGGCGAGGCTGGAACTCGTTGCAGACCAAGCAGGCCCGCTTCACGGCGGCCAGGAACACCGTCTCGGGTCCAGGCCGTTTCATGACGCCGCGGCCGCATATTGCGGCCGCTGGCGAGCCGGGCGACGACGAGGAGGACGCTGCCTGTGGTACTAGTGGCAGCGATTTCCCGGATGGTGACTTGGCTTGAGTTGTATCTCTTTTGACATTTGTGATGGTGGGGTCCCTGCGCGTGTAGAGTGCTCGACTATTGCATCGACTATTGCACGAAAATCATACGCGGTTCTTTTTTCCCCTTCTCCGGTTTTTTTTTTTCCTACACACCGACTCTGTCCGACCCCGCGACTCCGTCCGAGAAGCGAGCACGGCACGATCTCCTTAATTGTACACCAGTCATACTGCAGCATGAAAGAATAAGACACTCGCGGACGTCCGCCTACGCCAGACAGAGCGGCGGCCTCGCCGTTCTTCCTAGACAAAACGGAGGCCGTCCAAGGGTCTTTGCTATCCCGGGTCGGCATAGTGGCCGCGGCCGACGTGCAAATGTGTGAGGAAAACAAAAAGCCATGATGGAAAAAAAAAAAACCGTTGAACGCTACAGATACGGCTCCAGAAGGGGCCCGCGATCAACGAAGATATAGGCCGCCAGGTCTTCGCGGAGAGAGAAGAGCTCAGCTCCATCCGTGGCGATCTGGCGCGCCCGCAACTAGAACAGAAAAGAACCTGGCGGAGGGTCCGCGCCGCCCAAAACTACGGGAGCATGCGGCAAAGGCGCCAAGCGGAGAGCTGCGGCCGCCGCGGCGGCCGCATCAGCGGCCGGTCCAGCGGCTGTGGAGCCACCTCCCGCGGCCGCAGGAGGACGGACAAGGCCGGCGGCCGCGGCGGCGGCGCCCGCACCATCAGCTCCTCCGCCGCCCCCCACGCCCGCTGGCGAGACCCCGCCGGTGGCCGCCGCCGAACCAACAAGACAGGCGGCCGCGGCGGTGGCGCCCGCACCACCAGCTCCTCCGCCGCCCCCCACGCCTGCTGGCGAGCCACCCCCGGCAGCCGCCGCCGAGCCTCCAAAGTGGGCGGCCGCGGCGACGGCCCCCGCACCTGCAGCGCCTCCTCCGCCACCCACGCCTGCTGGCGAGCCACCGCCGGCGGCCGCCGCCGAGCCACCAAAGTCGGCGGCCGCGGCGGCGGCGCCCGCACCGTCAGCTTCTCCTCCGCCACCCACGCCTGCTGGCGAGCAGCGGCCGGCGGCCGCCGCCGAGCCAACAAGACCTGCGGCCGCGGCGGTGGCGCCCGCACCATCAGCTCCTCCGCCACCACCGACGCCCGCTGGAGATCGATCGCCGGCGGCCGCCGCCGCGGCGCCAAGGCCGGCGGCCGCGGCAGCGGCGCCATCGACACCAGCTCTTTCTTGCCCAACGGCGCCGGCGAAGGGGTCTCCGGCGAACATCGCCAACCGCCTGTCGGCGTTCATGCCATTGCAGACGGAGACACCGAGGTCGACGCGATCGAACATCCGGCCGAAGCCGTCGAGGACTCGACAAACGTGTAGGCCGGGTGCCCGACTTAGGGTTGCCCGGCGGGATGCGAAAGCGTACGGTGACGAGATTGTTGCGCCGTGCCTTACGGCACTACGAGATCGCCGCCACACTTGGACCGTGCATGCGTGTGATGCGGAGCTGCTGCCCTGTCCTGGAAACGGGCGCCGGGGTGAACATAGTGCGAACTAGTGCTCTCCCTACGAACTGGATGGCTTACGCTGAGAAGTTGACTACGCTTCCACGTATCCGAGATGCAAACAACAACCGTCTCGTGAAGAAGTATGCCATACATCTGTATGTAGACACCGCAGGTGTACGTCTCTTTGACCGCTTCCTCGTTTCCGACAACTTGTCAGTCCCGTGCATCCTTGGCACCGATTTCATTGAACAAAACATCGAGGCGATCTTGCCGCGTTTGCGTAAGATCGTCTGGCAGGAATACGTGCGTTGCACGGAGAAACTGCCTCGGCCAACGCCGATCTTAGCTTGTCTAAATGACAGTGCCTGGGACCGCCACTTGCAAGATAATCCCGCGAGGGTGCGAGCCTGCAAACAGGTACGTGTCAACGGACACCAAGAGGAGTGGATCATGGCGACATGCGATACCCCCGGTATGGATATCATCACACCGAACGCTCGGCTATGCCGACATAAGTCAATGGCAGTCGCCCGCGGCCTGGCCATCGTCAAACCTGACGAACCCTTCTTAGTCAAGTTATGCAACTTCGGTAAGGACCAAGTCATCGTTCGCAAGAACTCAACCTTGGAGTTTGCGGAACCCTACTAAGGGCCGATGTTCTCCGTCGTCTTGGATGACAAAACTCCAAAGAATGGAACCGATACTTCATCGGCCGACACTAGTCGTGACCCACTCGAGGACCTCGACCTCAGTGAGGCTCCAGAGTACCTGCACAAGCAGATTCGCGACATGCTCAAGACGCATTCGTCTATGTGGGATGGAACCCTTGGCGTCATCCGTGCTACAGAGCACGCTATCGTCACTCCTCCAGACGCTCTGCCCATACGGGCTCAGCCCTACCGGATCGGGCCGCTCAAACGGCAGATCATCTCAGATCAGATCAACAAGATGTTGAAGCTCAACGTCATTGCCCCAAGCAATAGTGCTTGGGTGAGCCCCGTGGTAATCGTACCAAAGAAGAACGGCAAAGACCGATTCTGTGTCGACTATCGTCGGATGAACAACATCACCCAGAAGGATGCCTATCCCTTGTCTCGAATGGAGGATTGCCTTGACTCCTTGGGGGATGCCCAGGTGTTTACGTCTCTCGACTGCACCGCGGGGTACTGAAAAGTGCGCTTACGCAAGGACGACCAAGAGAAGACGGCGTTCACAACGCACTGTGGTATGTACCACTGGTTATCAATGCCTTTCGGCTTGACGAACGCACCTGCAACCTTCCAGCGTGCATTGGATGTTATCCTCTTGGGCTTAAAGTGGCAGATATGCCTCGTCTACTCAGACGATGTCATCATCTTCTCCGCGAACGCGGAACAACACGTCAAGGACGTTGACACGGTTCTGCACCGCCTCCGCGAAGCTGGGGTTACCCTGAGGTTGGAAAAGTGCACATGGTTCTCCGACGAAGTCGAGTACCTTGGACACATTGTCCGCCCAGGGCAACTGCACGTGCATAACAAGAACGTTGATGCTCTGAAGCACGCCAAGTTTCCCACGACAAAGACCCAGCTGAAACGCTTCTTGGGCATGTGCAACGTCTATCGACGTTTTGTCAAGGACTTTTCCAAACGAGCAAAGCCCCTGAACGCCCTGTCTAGGGCCGAGATCCCACCGGATCTACCACCGCCTACGGACATGGCCGTCGCCGCCTTCGAAGACCTTCGCAGCGCACTATTGTGCCCACCGGTACCTGCCTTGCCAAAGGCCAACCGGAAGGTCGTCATCGACGTTGACACATGTGCGGACCAAGTCGGGTGTACCCTCCTCCAGGAGGAACCGGGCGAACTGCTTCATCCTGTCGGATATTGGAGTCGAGGACTCACTGCTGCAGAGAAAAACTACTCCACCACGGAGCGCGAATGCCTCGGCGTCGTGTGGGCTGTCCTCAAGTTGAGGCACTTCCTCGACGGGCAACGGTTCCTCATCCGAACGGATCATCAAGCACTAAGCTGGATCTACAGCACGACCGACTCAAGCGGACGCTTGATGCGATGGCTACTTCCCCTTTCCGAATACACATTCGATATGGTTTATAAACCAGGTGCATCGCACCGTTTGCGCGACTTCCTGTCGCGTGCCTCTACGGTGGCGCCGACATAAGATATCCATGATGATATACCTTGCCTGGAATTAGCCGAGACGGCCAACGTCTTAAAGACGGGGAGGTACACGGGTAGCGACACACCCGAACCGGTGGAGTTCGACGACGTTGTCGAAGCACAACAAACGGACGACTACTGTGTCGAGATGTCCACTTGCGTGGAACGCGGAACGGCCAAGGCCTTCTTCCGCAACGAGCATCACGCTCTATATCGCCGGGCGCCTTACGGCAACCAATTGGTCATGCCAAAGTCATTACGCGAACGCGGCTTGACGCTCGAGCACCACGCAACAGTGGCAGCCCATCCTGGTATGAACTGGATGTATTACACCGTGCGAAAGGCATATTACTGGCCTTTGATGGTAACGGGCATCCACACCACCACCACCAAGTGCACACCTTGTGCTCAAAACCGCCTCGCCTTGCGGTGACACACCACGCCCCTGAAGCTGTTCCCGGCTACTAAGCCTCTCACGGAACTGTCCGTTGACATCTTTGGGCCCATACCGGCCTCCAAGAAGGGCAATCGCTTCATCTTGGTTATTACCGACCGCTTCGCCAAGCTCGCCAAGTGTGTCGCCTTACGACGAATTACGGCCATGTCCGTGGCGTCAGCCATTATCGACGCGTGGGTGTCCACCTACGGGCCCCCGGATCGGATCCTATCGGACCAGGGGCCCCAGTTCATGTCGAACTTCTTCATCGCTGTGATGAAAATGCTTGGCATTAAAACGGTTCGCACCACGGCGTATTATCCCCAAACCAATGGGCAAGTCGAACGGTACAACCGTACCATGGCTACTCAGCTCCGACACTATGTCGCTGATGACCCATCACGATGGGACGAGCTACTCCCGGTAATCACCATGGCATATAATATCCAACCGCACCGGTCTACGGGTATCGCTCCATTTGAGCTTGTTGTCCCACGACGGATCCCCAACCTCACGTTTCGCTACTTGCCCCCGGGCACTCCGGTGGCCAATAAGGGAACGCTCAATGATGGGTCACCCCTGGCTCGCAAACACGAGTTCATGGCCCGCCTTCGCAGGCAGATCCCTGTCGTAGTTGAGGCCTTGCGTAAGACGCAACAACGTTACAAAAGTAACTTCGACCACCGGGTCGCAACCCGCAATGCGGACGTCAAGATCGGCGACTACATCTATACGACCAACCACGATCGGCGAAACAAGCTGCAAAGCACGGCCATTGGACTTTTCGTGGTCGTTGACGCGGATGCGGATGCCTCCACGTTCGTCATTGACATTGACGGGGAGGAAAAACGCGTCAGCAGTGACCATGTCACCCCAGCTCCTCGTCCAACGACGACAGACACGGTACCTCACCCCCTGCTAGACGGCCTGGACCAGCGCAAGCCACCCTCGGCAACCGCCGACGAGTCCGTGATCTACAAACTCCTAGGCTTACGCCAGACAGGTGACAAATGCAGAGCTAACGTGCGCTGGTTCGACTTCGGGTCGAAAGACGATACGTGGGAGCCCCTGGAGAACCTCCCCCGCAATATGGTTGTGCGTTTTCTTCGACAGAAGAAGAAACATGTACAGGGGTACGATTGGCAAACGCCTACACGGCAAAGTCGCCGACAAGCCGGGCTCACAACCGTGGCCAACATCGTCATGGACCCCACGTCGATACCCACTATTCAACATGTCCATCTTACCGGTGATGAAGTTATCCATGCCAATGTCTCGTGGACAGATTTAAGTACCAAAGGCCGCAAGTAAGGAAATAATTCCTGTCGCGTTGCTGAAGTCGCCTCTGCCCTCTATGACGCGCAACTTTGCGTACGACCCCCAACTTGCCTTGCGGCATTTCCCTCGGCTGAGCCATGAACACGGCCCGTACACATATGTGTGGCCAAATTCCGCGCAATCAACGCTGATCGGGAGCGCTCCGTCTATGCCAGTGCTCCCCAACGGGTATCTTTCACCCCAGTTACAGCACTTGGATTACATCCTTCGACGCCTGGTGGCTACCACAGAGGAAGCAACCGTGGTCATCCCACAATGGACCAACACCAGTTGGTACGCTACCGCCATACGCGCATGTTTCGAGTACCAAGTACTTTCATCAACAGATGCGAAGGATACGAATCCCACACCATGGGCCATGCTGGCCTGATACTTCTTTCATCGCTATGGTGACTATCAGGAAACTGAGAAGTGGATAAGAACATGTCAAACGACAAACAACAACAAGACGAAGAAACAGCAACACCGGAAAGGCGCAAGCCTCCGACATTAACACACCCTCCCGCCAGGGTCAACCGAGCGAGTCACTTCGCAGTGAACCCTACTCCTCCTCCTCCTCGTCGCTGCGACGCGAGTCGCGACGGCAAAGATGGCGAGAGCCAACGCTGGCCCCCGACTCCTGGGATACGCTACGCGCTCGCGTGTTGCGCGCCGAAGGCGGGGCCCCACCCGATGGCCCCCCGTCTGCATGAGGCCGACGCCCCAGTACGCTCTGAGCGTTGAAGCGCGTCGGCGCGGCCGCCTCCTCTGGCTGAACAGCCTCGAGGTGCTGAGCAAAGCGCTCGTAGTTGGCATTATCATCAACGGCGCGAGCCACGGCCTGCCCAATGATGGACAAGGTCGACTCGACCCCGCGCCCATCCGCCCGCTCCACAGCGCGGCGCAAGCCGGTCACCTGATCCACCCAGGCATGCGCCACCGCCGACACGGCAGCCCCACAGGGCGCGCGAAGGCGCACGTCGCGCACGCGCGCCGGTCCAAACAAGGCAACCGCCGCGGAGAACGATGCGCGCGTCGGCCAAGTGGCCTCGATGGCACGCGGCGGCGATGCCGACCGCGAGCGATCACGACGCGGCGACCACGAGCGATCGCGACGCGGCCAACGCGGGCGGTGGTAACCACCACGGTCGCCACCCATGGCATAGGCCCCTTCCGGGTGGGTCTGTCGACCGCGGTGCCACACCCCGAGGTGGTTCGGAGGAACCGGCGCCACATCGTCAGGCGCGTTCGGGTCAGGTGCCCAGTCGAAGTCCGCACACAAGTGTCGGAGGCAAAAGCCGTATTCCTTGATCTTATCGACCGTCACGCGCACGTGTCGCGCCTCACCGGTTTCGGTGTCGCGCCGGACCACGTCCTTGAGGACAACCCCCCACGGGAACACGTCCATGGCCCGGCGCATCTTTCCATACAAGGCGTATGCCGCCTCGTCGTCAGGCGCGTCACTCAGTTTGGACGTGTCTAAGACGTCGGAGTGACGAAGCGTCTTCTCGTCCAGACGGACAAGGATCTTGTCCTCTTGAAGGGTGCGAACCCACGCGGCAATCAGGTTGCAGTAGTACTCAGAGTACACGACCTGCCAAGCAGAGCTATATTCCTTTCGCAACGAGTCCGCTAGGTACGATACAACCACCGGGGTCGCCACCTAAAGATCCGTCTTGGGCTCCCAATCGGGGACTGGCGGAAGCCAACGGGAAAAATCAAACGTACTCGGCGCCCGAAGAAATCCGGCTGACCACTCCGTCGGCAGTAGCCCGAGCCCGCGGAAGAACCGCGTGTCCGCCACTCGACGATGGTCGGTCGCAAATCACGGCAACCGGAAGGGGTTCGGTAGCTCGCTCATGCGAGGGCTTCGGTCTATATCGACCGCGTCGTTCTCCTCCGCCGCCACCAGCGTAAGCTGATCCAGGTACTCCGCCAGACCGGCGTCGTGGCCAATCGGTACCTCGGGGTCCGTGGCCACCGAGCGCCCGAGGAAGACGGCCTTTGGCCAGTTCCGCAACATGCAGCAAAACGAGTTGGCCGCCGCCTCGAAGGTCTACGTCCCCCTCACGGGGAACAACAGAGCGTTGCTATACACCAAGCGGTGGAACGGGTGCAACGGCACTTGGTAACGAATGACCTCGTTGCAAAACGACATGGCCTCGTAGATACGGCGCTGTGGCCCCTGGTTCCCGAAGAACGGTTCCGCATGGACCTCTGCCACGCGGTCACCAGTATGGCTGGGCGTGCCGGGTTCGGCCAACACGTCGATAAAGCCCGGCAGGGCCTCGTACCGCGCGCGAATACGCCGAGTGTGCGCACGAGCGCGGTTGCGGACGCAGACGTCGTACAGACTCTGGTCAGCAATGACCGGGATCCCATCGACCACCTCGATCGGGCCAACGTGCGCGTAGTACAGGCCGCTAGGCCGAAACTGGCGCAGCATCTCCGGGTCGGTGGACCGATCTACATCGGGTCCTTCACCCGCAACGGCGTGAGCCACGTGCGCCTCGCCGTTTGCGTTGCCGCCGTCCACCGCCATCGCGGCGGGATCGACCCTGCTGGTGTACCTGGGTGCTAACCCTTGCCGCCTCCGCACGTAGCCGCCGGGCTTTCCGCCCACGCCGCCGGGCTAGCCACCCGCGCCGCCAGAAAAACTGCCCGCGCCGCCGGCCCTTGCCGCCCGCGCAGCCAGGCAAGCCGCCCGCGCCGCCGGCCCTTGCTGCCGGCGCCTCCAGGCAAACCGCCCGCGCCGCCGGCGCTTGCCACCCTTGCCGCCCTTGCCGCTGGCCTTGCCACCTTACCACCTTTGCGCGTGCCGTCGCCCTTTCCGCCCGTGATGCCGGCCGTGCCGCCCTTTCCGCCCTTGCCGCCGCCGCGCTTAGCCGCCGGGCTTTCCGCCTACGCCGCCGGGTTTGTCGCCCGCGCCTCCGGCCTTGCCTCCCTTGCCGCCTCTGCGCTCAGCCGCCGGGCTTGCCGCCCGCAGCACCAACCGCGCCGCCGTCGCCGCCGCAGGGCGCGCCGCTCCCCCTGGCCACCCCGCCCACACTCACAGAGTCCCCACCCAACCTTGCGGTTTCCACCTCACGGTGGCGCGCCCCAACTCAAGCAATGCCGTTAGGCCTCAACCTGTGCGCGAGCACGATGACACGGGGAAGCCCCGTGCCGACAATCCGCCCGCCCGCGCAAGGCACGGTGTAAACCGGCCGCAGGGTACGCACCTCCTCGGCACGACGGACCCGCGTCACGGCTTTCGCCTTGTCGCGGGGGTAGTCAAACCCTGACGAAGCTGGCGCCTCCCGGCACCGACGACGGTAACTCCAGCACGTGCTACCCGACACGCCGCCGCACCCACGGGTCTTAACCAGGGCTAGTCACGGGTATCGTATTTGGCCGAGGGTATGGTATTGCCACCTGTAGTTTGCGAAGGGTATCATCTGACAGCGGTCCAATTTATTGCCAAACGTATGAACATGAGTGGCGCTCGCCAGTGGTATGGTATGTGGGTATACGAATGACCCACAATTGGCCGACAGTATTACGAATACTTTCTGACCAATCGTATGGCTACTCTTGTGCAGAGGCCACTTGGGACTAGCAGGTTCGTCCGGGCACGGAGTGCCCGCTCTACACCTTTGTCTTCCCCACACACGCACGCACCCCGCCCCCGCACCCCCTCCCCAACATTTTCCATCTTGTGTATCTTGGTCGCCGCGCCCACTCGCCGCCACTTATACACCGCGCCACGCAATACCTCCCGCGAGGTCACGTACCGCTCAGAAAGGGCATCCAGTGCAGTGTCTGCAGAACCTGCTCGCGTGCCAGATGACGCCGCAGCTGGGCCCAGGCGGTCTCGATCCCCCCGCTGTCGCATTCAGGGCCCCTCCACACGCTCCACCTGTGCCCCACCCCACCCGGTCCGCTCTGACACTGCGTAAATCCCGTCAGGAGTGGACGCAAATGCTTGAGCATCTGCCTGTTTGAATGCTTTTTTGAACGAGTTCGCGCCGTGGGACATGCTTGGCCTGCCTCATGTGCTGTGCAAGTTCAAACGCGCCGGACTAGATGAGCGACACCTCCCACATACAAGTACCCAATAAAAATTATATCATACCCCTGTCTTCTCATCCAGTTGTATCGTCCATACCATTGGGAGGGCTTTTTGACCAGGAAACAGTATGAGCGAGAATTGCCGGTTTTTGGCAATGGTATAGATAATACTATTGATTGATACTATTGTACTACCCTTCCTCCCATACCCTTGACTACCCCTGGTCTTAACCCCGGCACCCGGCACCCGCACCCGCACCCGAACTCACGCGTAGACCCGCCTGCGCGGGCGTGCTTACGCGTAAGCGCCGATCTGACCCGCAGCGCAAGCTGCTCGCCGCACACGCGCGCGCGTGCGTGGTCGGACGGTCGCGGCCGACGCCGGCGATCCGCCACCTCCCCCCGATCGGAACAGATCGGCGCCCCTCCACGACTCCCGCCGCCGCGGCAGGTACGCCCGCGCGGGCCCGTAAGAGTCCACGATCGCCCAATCGGGTGTCACCATCCTCGGGTCTCACTGGAACGGTTCGAATCTCGCGTTAGAGGTATGTAGCATATCTTCGCCCGCAATTGGCAAACTGCCACCGGTAGCCCCCTTGACTGGCCAAAGCCCACGTACTGGGCCAGTTGGCCTGTGGCATGCCCTTTGGGGGGTTACTTCCGCATTGTTCATTTTTTATTGTTTGTTTGCTTGCCTGTCTTATCTGTCTGCCGGCACTCATTACGATCGCTTATGATCGAACGGTCGATCGACCAGTGCCCTCGTTTGTATTAAATCACCATGGGTCCGGGGTCGCCGTCGTGGGCACCACCCGGCTCACCATCGGATGCCCTTCAACAAAAGGTCTTTCTTCCTCGCCGCGACGGCGATAGAACTCGCTTTATTGCTCGGCTACGGTCGGTCCCAATACACTGGTAATTTAACCAACGTTATTAATACCACAGCGGGAGGACAAGACAGATGCTCACGCGGCCCGATGGATGGCTGACTTCCTCCGGTGGGGTTTGGAGATGAAGCCGGTGGTGGCGCGCACCCTCTGCTTCGTCTTAGACAAGACGGATGGCTTTACGCCGGCTTTTATTAACCTCTTTGCCACGGGCGTCGCCCAGTGGTACCCTCCCTCAAGCCGTCATCGACTGGCCCCTTGATTTGCGGCCGCCGTACTAGAGACGTCTGCCAAGTGCGGCATGCTTCGGGGCGCGGGGGCGTCTCTCATGCTCCTGCAGAAAGTGCACACGGCTTTGCGGGCTGCTTCTCGTTTTTCATCAACGCCCCATGCCGGATGACGCGGGTTGCTGAGCCGGTCGGCTGACATGACGCGTTTGGTGGGCGTGTCGCGAGGTGTCATAGACTCACTGACTCGGAGCCTGGGGAAGGGTCGTTTGCAGCGTGGGATTTGCTTTGAGGCGGCAGGGTTCTTTACGTGTTCATTTCATGCTGCCTCGTTCAGTCGCTATGATACTCGTCGCTCACTGTCGCCATATTGCACCATTGCACCCTGCGCCCCGCGCCACGTCACATTTGGCACATTCGCCTACGATGCTGCTGCTCGTAGGGAACAGCTGAGGCTGTAAGGAAAGCCGCATCAGGCGTCACGCCGTCACGGTGTGCTTTGGTACACATGAGGCTGGAGGGACGAAGTGCATCTTAGTACAAGACATTAAAAGCTGGTAACCTTGCCGAATGCCATTGACCATTGGGATGGTGTGCTTGTCTTCGTGCCTTGATTTACTAACATGCACATGATGGAAATGCCACCTTTCGACTCATGCTGACAGCCACCCTCTCCGCCGAGCGCCTCGTCCTCGTCGTGTTCCGCGGCAACAAGGCTGCCCCCTGCGCTCCCAGGACAGACTCGACGGCGGCCGCAGCCGGCAACACGCCTCCAGCTACTGGTGGGATCAAGCACAGCACCCCTCTCGCGCACGGCACCACGTCGGCCTTCCCCGACACAGCGACCAACTTGGCGGCCGCAGCGGCCAGCAGCAAGCCCCTCCCCGCCTGCGACAGCACTCCCAGCACCACCTTCGCGCGGGACACCGCGTCCGCCACGTCCGCTTCCCCCCTGCGCGACAACACGTCCGGCACGTCAGCCCCTCCACCGCGCGACACCACGTCCGCCACGTCCGCCCCCCCCCCGCGGGACAACACGGCCGCCACGTCCGCTCCCCTCCCCGCCTCTGCCAGAACGACTGACTAGGAGGCCGCCGCAGCCGACAAAGCGCCCTCGGCCGGCGGCGGCAGCACGCCTAGCGCCGCCCCCGCGCGCGGCAGCATGTCCGCCCCCCCCACGCCAGTACGACCAACGTGGCGACCTCGGCAGCCGGCAGCGAGGCCCCACCCAGACGCTGGCGGCCGACAGCTCAGCCCCGCCCTCGCACGCGGCACCACATCATAAGGTACCGCGCGCACATACGCACATACGCACGTATGCACATACGCACATACGCACATACGCACATATGCACATACGCACGTACGCACATACGCACATACGCGCATACGTACATACGCACATACGCACATACGCACGTACGCACGTATGCACATACGCACATACGCACATACGCACGTAGGCACATACGCACATACGCGCATACGTACATACGCACATACGCACATACGCACATACGCACATACGCACATACGTACATACGCACATACACACATACGCACGCTCTTCGGGCGCTGTTCGGGAGCTAGAAACGCCCTACGCCCATGTGGAAAGCGCGTCGCTCGGGCGCACTGAGTTCATAAATTTGCAGAAGAAACAGGAATTAATTGCTCTATAAGGACACCCACGGCGCAGGGTGTTGACAGCGCCCTATCAGAGCCTCGATGTATCAGCAGCCGACGCAAAGTCGCAGCTTGGGCGCCCTTTACGCTCTGCCTCCGCGAATTCGGGATCAGATCAGGTCCCATCTGGAATGGGCGTCTGCATGTCCAAGGCCGTCATGACACCTTTCGCCGGTCAGCCAGCGATAGGAACAATTCCAGCTCGGTGGCGCCGTGCACATCCAGCTCTTAACGTGGAGACCAAGCCCGTACGCTTCGTTGCACATAGCCCTGCTCGAGGTACAGGCGGCGCTCCAGCGTGTCTCAGAAAGCGCGGCGTCGCGCATGCACCGCCACGGCCGTTTTATCGGGACTTCATTCCTTGGAAGCATGTGGTGGCCGCAATCTCATTCAATGACGGGTGTGGTGCAGTGGAAGCGAGCTCATCAAGTAGCCCAAGAAGTACTTGGACTTTAGGCACATCGAAAGTATCCGCCCTGAATTGGATGTATGTTCAAGATGGCTAGAGCAAAGACCTCATGCAGGCCTATTCTCGGCACGAGACGTGAACCGTAAAGTCTCTTGCAGCTGCGTGTTTTCGAACACTATGCTGACTGCGAACGACTTCATGGTGGCTTGGCGGCGGATTGCTGTCGAGATGCCGTTGCATGTCCCGGTTGCAGGTGAACAGCGCGTGACCAGTACTTAGCCAGGTGTTTCGATTCCGGCCTTGCAGCTGAGCTCTCATGCGGGATTCTCGTGGATATTCTCCATGATGGTTGTGAGGATGGCGTACTGAATACAGGCCATGGGCGATGCGCTGCGTTCTGCGCTTTCATGAATTTTTCGCCATTGTGCAAAACCACGGGACATACTGAGCCGCGGGCCCGTCGAGGTCCTCCCACAGCGGCGCGCGACAGCCCCATCCGCAGCGGCCCGGGAGGTCGCCCCACCCCCGCCCCGTCGAGCACACCCGGCCCGTCGCGGTCGGCCGCGTCGCCACCGCCGCAAAAAGCGGCCGCCCAGCCGCCGCCGCCGCCGCCGCCGCTGCCGCCGCCGCCCGGCGAAACGCCGGCCACGTGGCGCGCGGAGGCGGCGGCACCCCGTCTGCCCGCCCCGCCCGGCGCGGACGCGCCGTCATCGTCTAGGGCGTCCGCGGCGCCGACGCCGTCGCCCCTCGTAGGCGGCGGCGGCGGCAGCGCAAAAGCGCGCTCGCAGCAGGCGGAGCTGCCTGGCGGTGACGGTGCCGTCGGCAGAGTCGAGCGTAGCGGCACGCGTAGCGCCGACCACAGCGGCAGCCCAGGCGATGGCGGCGGAGAAAACGCCGCCGACGGGCGGGGGGGCACACGTAGCGGAAGTGGGCGGCGGCGACAGGGCGGGGGGGGGCTGGTGGGGCCGCCCTATTGGCGCAGGGCAAACGGCACACTGGCCCCTATAAAGTGAGAAGTGTAGCTAGGGCTGAAGCGGCCGGTGGCGACAGGCGCGAGAGGGGCGGCGCGCTACGAGCAGTCGGGCTACCGCCGCCAGCGGAGGTGCCCTGTGATGTGCTCTGTCAGGTTCCCCTGACGACTGTGGCGCAACTCCGGAGCGGCCCCCGGCCGTTGCCACGGCCGCCACCCGACAGTGACGGGGCGGCGGCTGGGCCGGCGTCATCGGCGACGACAGCTGTGGCGGCGGCCAGCTCAGACGCGCTGCAGCCCGTCTTTTAGGTGTGTATGAATACACCTCGTGTGTGACGAACCGGCACACCGAGTCCGGCAACGCGTCCACCGCAACAGCTGGAGCCGCGGACGCAACCTGCAGGACATAAGCCTTCGCAGTCCAGTGCAGTTGAACCTGATATTTAGCAGTAGGCTACATGCTGAAACACGTGTCGACAAGCAGAAAAATGTATTTCCTGGCCTAAATTTCCGAATGGTGCACTTCACGCATATGCTGGTCAAAGCATCGCCGACCTGTCTTGGGACCACAAAAATACACCTCGCCGCCCTCGGTCTCGCGGCAGCCCGAGCAGACATGCGACGTCCTGCCGCGCTTGCAGCCCCGGCACGTGTGCTGCGCGCGATGGTCACCGTCATGCGCGGACTCCCCCGTACGCAGCTTCAGCGTGGGGGTCAAGTGGATGCCAACGCCGAAGCGCAGTGGCGGAACCCCACGGTCAGCTGATTCCACAGCCGGGGCAACACGTGCCCGGAGCCCCACAGTGTTGAACGTGTTGTCGATTAGCTCCGCTGCCAGGTCCTTGTAGAACTAGTTCTGCGTGAGCTCTGCCGCCGTCCCGTGTGCGCCCGAGTACAGCATCCAGGCATCAACGACACACATGCCCAACAAGGAGAGGCTCACACGCATCGACCGATCGTGCGTAATCAGCTTTTGCTCCAGCTGTAGGTCGTTCTGCCGACATCGGTTGAGACGATCGATCTAGGCACAGCATTGGTAGTCAATCTCGACGACCTGCATCTGCGCCACAGTGAGCACCGCGCGCTCAGAGTCCTCCCCCACCTGCCACCACCGCACGCGATCGTATGGCGTCCGAGGTAGGGTGGTCGACGCGGAGGAGATGAAGTAACGCCGCTTCCGGTCCACCCACAGGACGGCCATTATATCGGTGACCCCGTTCGCCGTGGTGTGCACGTACGAAACGTGCTCCCCCCGCTCCTTCAGCGGTAGCACCGACAACGCGCCTATAGGAAGCCCGTTCGTCCCGGTTTTTACCACGCCGATGAACCGAAGGCCCATGCTCAGGAGCTGTTGCGTGGCTGTCACGATCGCAAAGTACGAATCAGCGCACACAACCCGCTTGGTGCCAGCCCAGGGGGCTATCAACTTCTTGAGCACGGCAGTGCCGTGAGGCAAGTCGTCCTCTTCGCCCGTAGCGTCCTCCTGGCGGTGCTCCGCCGTTGTGACGACGCTCAGCCGCAACATAATTCCGCTCTGTCCGCATACCGCATCTTGGAATTCACAACCGTTCTCGGGCTTGCGATCAAATACCACGTGCATCGGCAGGCCTCGGAGAATCCAATGACCCCTTTAGCCATACCATTTGCACATGGACTCGCTGACGCAAGTTAAGTCGCTGGGCGACACGCGGGAAGCCCGGTGGTCGTTGATGGAGGCGATAAAACCGTTGTTGAGTTGCCACCCACGCTTCTCGGAGACGTCGTCCGTCCCGCCAGTCTGCTGGCTGAAGGTCATGCATGACCACAGGGCGTCAAAGCGGCGTCACGACATGCCTGTGCGCTCTCCGAAGGCGGGGGCAAGCATACACTTGCTGCGAGCCAGCGTCGCCCACAAATCTGCACGCGCGCCGAACTCGTAGCGGGTGGCCAACAGCGTCACGCCAACCCACTTGAGGACCTCCCCCCCGTCGATGGGCTGCATGCCGCGGGCCTCGAGCTTCGAGGAGGTCAGAAGCACGATCCGCGTCAGCTGATCCATGGGAAGCATAGCCCAAAAGTAGTCGTAGGGCCGACGCGTCTGCCCAGGACCCGGCACAACCCCGCCCTCCTGGATGACCTCCCCGCCGGGCGACGGTACCGACCACATCTGTCGAGGTACGGGACAGCCGATGGGCTCACTGACAGCGCGTGGCGTCCACGTCAGCCCGTGGGCGGTGGAGACAGCCGGTGTCACGGGGCGGCGGGGGTGGGGAGAGGCACTACCAGCCCCTTGCGGGAGAGTAGTAACTGTCGTGCCCGTTGGGGGTGGGGGGAAGCCTGCTCGCGCGGGGTGGGGGGGCGCGGGAAGGGCTTGACCACCTACGGCGGGCGGGGGGAGGGGGGCACAGACGTTGTCGACGGTCTGGGTACAAGGCGAACACGTCTGGTTCGCCGGAGTACCCAGCTCGACAGCTGAATGGTCAGCCAGTAACTCATGGGGAGGGGCCGGCCCCTCCCGCACGCTGGCCAACCCCAGCAGCTTCTCAACCGTGCGCCCGCGCAAAACCCACGACGTGCGCCGCTCCGTCTTGTTTCGCCCAACCTTGCCCTTGCTGCAGACCACCTGCAGCACAGCTCCGTCCAGGTGGAAGGTCCTGGCCGAAGCACCGCGGAAGCGGCTCAGCTCAGCCAGGTTGGTGATGTGCACGGCCTTGGTGTGGACCGTCGCGCCCACTGCCAGTCGGGCATCAACAGCCTTGCCCGTCTGCTGGCGTCGACGGCGGCCAAGCTGCGGCACCGCACGCTGGCCAGTCGTGCCCGCAGAGGTGCTCCCCCCCCGCTGTCTCCCTATGAGCTGTGGCGCGTTGTGTCTGTTGAGGCGGCCGAAGTGGGAAAGCAGCAACTGCGTTGAGTGACTCATCTCCGGGGGAAGAGGGGAGGGTGGCGGGCTATTCGGCAAACCTTGTTGACCGTCATTGAATTAGGTGCGGCAGGGGGTTATCATTGTGGCGGGGGAGTGCGGGAGCGGGCTTGCAGGCACATCGTTTACGCTTGTGTTGCAGTAGCACTGCGGGGTGCCGCGCTGTGGCCAGTCGTGCTCTCAGGGGTGCGCCCGCCCCGCTGTCTCTCAATGAGCTGTCGCGCGTTGTGCCTGCTGAGACGGCGGAGGTGGGCAAGCAGCAAATGCGTTGGGTGTCTCGTCTCTGAGGGGAGAGGTGAGGGTGGCGAGCTTTTCGGGAAACCGTGTTGACCATCATTGCACAAGGAGCAGGAGGGGGTTGTCATTGTGGCGGGGGGGGGGGCGGGCGCGGGCTTGCAGGAAAATCGTGTACGCTTGTGCTGCAGTAGCACTGGGGGGTGCCTCGCTGTGGCCAGTCGTGCTCTCAGGGGTGCGCCCGCCTCGTTGTCTCTCAATGGGCTGTCGCGCGTTGTGTTTGCTGAGACGGCCGAGGTGGGCAAGCAGCTAATGCAACGAGTGTCTTGTCTGTGGGGAAGAGGGTAGGGTGGCGGGCTGGTCGGCAAACCGTATTGGCCTTCATTGCAGGAGGTGCAGGAGGGGGTTGTCATTGTGGCGGGGGGGGGGGGCGGGCGCGGGCTTGCAGGAAAATCGTGTACGCTTGTGCTGCAGT
>Ga0209093_1000421_pt1 | contig 22652 bp, 19 predicted proteins | sample SidtaG_4_FD_187450 | JGI IMG/M metagenome (GOLD analysis project Ga0209093, IMG submission 187450) | Marine algal microbial communities from Sidmouth, United Kingdom - Sidmouth_Male1 metaG (SPAdes) (version 2) | ecosystem: Host-associated > Algae > Red algae > Unclassified | place: Sidmouth... | reverse complement strand
GGAGCGTGCCTGCAGGGTTGGTGGCCGTGTCGGCGGCGGGGGGGACGCTCCAGCCCGTTGACCGCCCGACCGGTGCACTGCCACCCGCGGCGTGGGCGCGCGCGAGCGGGGCGCCACTCCGAGCTGGGCGCCCCCTCGCAGCGGTGGCGCCGCAGGCCGGGCGGCGGCCTCGCCGTCGGCGAGCGCGTCGCCTCCGACGTCAGGGGCGGCCGCCGGCGCAACCGGCCGGCCGGTGCGCGCGCGGCGGCGGTGGCGTGCGGCCGCGTCAGCGGTTGAGCGGCGGGCGGGCGGGCGGACCCTGCAGAGGCACCGTTGCGCGGGCCCGCGCACGCTTGCGGCGTGAGTGTGCCAACGCGCTCTTTCTGGCGGGGCCGACGCGCACCCCTCCGCACACTCGCCGTGGCCGGTGCAGCGGTGCGCTTTTTTCCAACCAGCTAGACGTTGGTGGGAGGCATTCTCCCCCCCCGCGGGCGGCCGCCTGTAGACGACGTCGGTTGCGGCGTGAAGGCGAGCGGGTCCCTCGGACGGGGCCGAAGTGTGGGCGGGGACACCGCGCTTCACGTGAGCTGCTCAGCGCGGGAGCGAGCAGCGGGGAAGTGACCTGGCCGACCCGATATCGTGGCTGCTCGCCAGCACGGCGAGTGCGTGCACCCACACAGGAGCCAAGAGGTTTAACAACACGCCCGCATGTCACTAGCGTTTTACCAACACCCCGAAAAGAATCAAGGGCGCAGCGCGGCCGCGGCCCCACGCTACCACCCCTTTGGTGGACATGGGATCACGTGAACTCCTTGACGACCAGCGTCTTTGGGCACGTTGTCTCGATGGTCACCTCCACCAGCCGGCGGCACTGCCCGTTGGGCGCGGCATGCACCGGCGCCGCGCGCCCAAACGACAGGGGCGATGCGACACAGCCGAGCACCAGGTGCTGCGCCGTCTCGAGGCACGGCATGTTGGTGACGACGAGCCGCGGCGCGCTGCACGCCTTGCACACTACCGGCGGTGCGGCGGGCACGACCGCGACCGGCGCGGCGCGCCCAAACGACAGGCGCGATGCGACACAGCCGAGCACCAGGTGCTGCGCCGTCTCGAGGCACGGCATGTGGGTGACGACGAGCCGCGGCGCGGTGCACGCCTTGCACACCGCCGGCGGTGCGGCGGGCACGACCGTGACCGTCGGCGCGGCGGTCGGCGCGGCGGTGGCCGAAGCCACGGGCACGGGCGTCGCCAACGCCGCTGGCGCGGCAGTCGGCGCGGCGGCGACGCGCCGCCGCCGGCGTGGGGACGGCCGACGGCTTTGGGGCAGCCGACGTGTCGGGGACGGCAAGGACGGGAGGCGCCGTATTGGTGGGCATGACCGTGGATGGCACCTCCGACTTGTCGGGGAGGACGACGGCAGCGTCACCCGACGCGTCTGGGAAGACAAAGGCAGCGTCGTTTGACGCGTCTGGGAGGATAATGATGGGGGCGTCCGACTCGGCCGGCAGCACGACGACGGGAAGGCCGTGGCCGCCCGCCCCTCCATGCTCGCCCATCCCGCCGGGCGCGCCCGCGCCGCCGTGCGCGCCTGCCCCGCCGTGCACGCTTGCCCCGCCGTTTGCACCGTGGCCGGAAATTACCTAGAGTACAGTGGTCTTGGAGTGGTGCGCGGTCGCCGGCGCCGGCGCGGCGGCGCCAAAAATGGAGCGGGCGACGGTGCCCGACGCGGCCGCGAAGTGGGTGGCGGTGGCCTTTACGGCGACCGCCGTGACGGCCACCACTCAGGCGAGGCGTGCCTTGGCAGCGGGGAGTGGAGAAGATGGGGGCAAGGGGGGAAATACGGGCGGGGGGGGTGGCGGGGTCGGAAAACGGGAGCACGAGGAGGTCTGCGCGCGGCTGCAATCGTGGTGCGTGTGCGTGCTTTCGATGGGAAGTGCAGAGGGATGGGGGCCGCCACCGCCGTCGACGTCTTGTAGCTCAACGGCGACGGTGGTGGCAGTGAAGGCGGGCGCGGCGCACGCCCCCGGAGGCGCCTCTGTTGCTGCCGCCGCCGTGGGCCGTCGCCGCTGGCCGCCGCCGCCACCGCCGCCACCGCCGCCATCGAGTGCTACCTGGCCCCGAAGTCGTCGCGTAGGATGCCGTGTACACGGCAGATCGCGACTGACACTGACCATTCCAGTGGATCACATGGTGCCTCGTGCCTGCCCGGCATTGTACAATCCAGAGTATTGCAGGTTTGCTGCCTCGTTCGAGCCGAACACTGCTCAGTCCAGTTGATTGCGTGGTTACGCTTCAGAGCTCTGTAACAGCGGTTACCACGGCTACTTAACGAAAAACAACCCGGTGCCGGTCTCCCAGAGGACGCTTTGTGCTTGTTTCATGGTGCATAAAGGAGCGGGAGCTGTCTGGTGGCAGCACTCTCCCCGCCTCTTTCCATCTTTCACATGCACGACTGAGGCATGCGTCGCCCTTCTGGGTGGAATACGATTGCACCACAATTTTTCTCGACAGTCTGCTACTGGGTTCCTTAACGCCTCCATTTTACGACCATATGCGCCGTTTTGCTCGCCCATGGTTCCTTCTTGCGTTTTCTGCCCCTGAAAGGCCACAGGGGCCAGCAAGTACTACCACTGCAACGGCCCCCCGTACCCTTGAAATGAATAAGTAGTTGGATGCGTTGGCTTCCGAACATACTACCCTAGCAAGCCAGCACGGAAGACCGGACCTGATCACCGATAGGAACACCAGAGTACGCATTGCCCGTGGGGCCCCTCCGGAACGATCATTTTGAGCGTCCTAGGCCTTGTTGTTAAGTTACGCGCATGGTAAGACTGAAAGAACAGCGGAGCAGGTGTGATTGTAGGCGGAACCGCGCCGTCTGCCACGCGTGCGTACAGTCGACCCCGCGTGCTGCCCCGCTGGGTCAGCCGTAGGGTTGAGGCGCCTGTCGGTCAACGTTCTCTCCGCACCTGGGGCTAGTCCCCGGGCGTGAGCCTCTCTATACGCTCCGAGGCGTCCATCGTCCCGAAGATGGTTGCACGCCTGCGCCCCGCACCGCACCGCAGCATAGCCAGCTTGGCGCTGACACGGCGTCTGACTGCGAGCTGACCTACCCGGCCCCGAAAGCCACGAGGAAGGCTCAGCTTTTAGTACCGCGTCGCGGCTCGCACGACCGAGAGGCGGCACAGTCTCGCCCCATACGGCATCGAAACGGACAGCGTCAACCGCACGGTACGCTACCGGCGCCGCAATCGCCACAGTTCGCAGCGCCGAAGGCTCTTAGCACCGAAGACTGCAGCGCCAGCGACGACAGACCGCAAACGGCTTGCGGTGACAGCCGCTGTCGAACCCTCATAGCAGTGAAAGATTGGCGGAAAGGGGAAAGCGGGATGTAGGCAGCAGCCCCTGTACCCTCCCTCTCATTATTGCTGTCTTCCCAATTTTGGCCGATCCCGTCGATGTCAAGAAGGGTGATCAACTGTGCGAAACTGTGTCTCAGCCATCCATTCAGCCGGATAAAGTGGATCCGCCAATGGGCAGTTGACCGAGACACTGTCTTGACTTCGACCACATCGGCCAAAATTGGGAAGACAGCAATACTGAGGCGTCGAAGCAATGTCCCAAGAGCTTCTGAACTGTGTGAAATTTGCAGCACTGAGTCTTTCCATGTTCGTGGAAAACAAAAAGGTTGTGTTTCACATGTGATGAAACCGCCTGACATCGCTCCCGGTCATTCATCGTCATGTTGAACGGAGTGAGCAGTCAAGCAACACTGATGCTGTCTGGCACAACAAACCGCCTTGATGACACACGATAATGCTCGATGGCCGGCTGATTCCTACGTGACAGCACCAATGCCATGCTCGAGCGCTGTCTCGCCAGAACAGCGACTGTTAGCCACCAGCGAGCATCCTGAGCGGGGGTTCTCAGCCACTCGGATTACGCGACGAGAGTTCTTTGTTGAATTTGAAGGAACTTACAAGGCGGCACGCCTAAAGGTGGATCTCACGCATTAAAACCTCTGATGGCGGCACATGTTCTCGCCCACGTGAGAGGGACGCTGACCAGTGCAAAGCGAAAAACGTCGCAATGGAACGAAAGAGTTTCTCAAGAGCTTCTTCGTGATGACATCGTTTCTGGTGTCAGGACCATTCTTCATCTCGTTATACGCCGTCCAAAAAACTTAGAGTGCCAATATCGGGGTACTTTTTGCGCAGTTGTTGGCTCCTTGTTCGTGCAGTGGTCTTGTGCGGTGTGCTCGACCTGGGAAAGTTGTAAGTATGACTATGATGAGCCTTGCAGCCAGTCGCAAGTTCAAATGGGGCATTGTGGAAGCGGTGGTGGCCGGGGCAACACGTGAAGCGCCGGTCTCTTGTGGATGCCGCATCGTTGCACGTACTCAAATCATGAAACTGGGGTCACTGTTCAAATTGGACGTGCCCGTCTTTTTTTGCGTCAAGCGACTGAGCGCATGTGATCCGGCATCGTTGCCTGCCCGCGATTAAATCAGCTGTAATTTGCAGCGGCAATGTGTGATGCAGCAGCTGTTGCAGAACAGCGAATCCGACCGTGCGCGTCACGGGAGACACGCGACCCGGCCTTACTCAAGCGTTTCCGACGTCCGAAGCTCGATATTTCGTGAGCATCACCGGAACCCCAATGGCTATCATCTGTTGAAGTTTGGAGGATGAGGCTTCAACACTGACTGGCTCACATCGACTTGCGAAGAGGCTTTATTGCACGAGATATACCTTTAGGCGGCACGCCTGAGCTCCGACCATTGAGCCCTCGGCATGGGCATTTTTTGTGAGGGCTGACTGCCATGGTCCTCGCGGTTTTTGTGGAGAGACGTTTGTGCCCTGATGCTTGAGCTCCAGGCGTCAACCTCGACGCGACCTCACTGCAAGTACGACGATGGCTTTATGACGGGTGCTTTCAGCAAAAATGGGCACTTTCGCGGCTTGGAGCAAATCTGTGTGCCTTGTGTCCTGCAGCCCTTGCATAAAGGCAGACTGCGGTGGCCGACACCTGCTCATGTGACGGCTGGCGTCGTGGACCTGACATGGTGGCTTGCAACGAGTGCCTACCATTCCCCTCGTGTACCCCCAACGATATGTCTCACGCCGCGCTCACATGCGGGGGCGCTCTGCTCGATGTTGCCGCCATTGACGCCGATCTTGCTGGCAAATTGTGTCGCGCCCTCCCTGTTCCTCTCCTGCCGGCTTCCCCGGCTTCCGACGCTTGCCGCGGACGGCACCATTGTCCGCTTCCTCGATACGTCTTCCCCTCGCTTGTTCTCACCCGCCACTGGTTAAGAACTCTGCTCAACGCCTCTTCCCTTGCATCAGTGTCGGCCGGCCCCCTATCCTCAAACTTTTCCGAGAGTGCCACACCTCCTTTGACCGTGCAGTGCTCGTGCTGCGTGCATCCCACTCCTCCGGTGTCGGCCACAGCCGGTCTACATCTTCTCGGCTTTGGCGTGCGCGAACAAGCAGCGGCGGTGGATGTTGTCGTCGGAATTGTGCGCGCGGTGGCGCGAGGCGAGGGGGTGCCGCGTGACGGAGCAGCAGCAGCGGCGTCAGCGATGTTTACTGGGGACGGGGCCCAGCTGGGCGGGAGCTCGCGCGGGTCGTCATGTAGCGCAGGTGAAGGTGCACCCGCGGACGACGGCCTGATCTTCTTTTCCCTTTCAGTTGACGGAGGGTGCTCGAAGAGCGCGGCTGCGGGTGACGAGCAGGACGGCAACGCCTCGGCCGACGCATCTGCGGATGTCGTGACGACCTCGGCGGAGGATAGAACGGCTCCAAGAATGCAAGTCGTTCATCGAGCGGCGGCGCGGAGGCTCGGGCTGCACGTAGCAACAGCGCTGGATGCTGCACCCGGTCTATGGGGTTTGCTCTTCCCTGGCTTTTGTGCAGAAAATATTATTTGCTCAATGGCGGCGCAAATTGGGCGAGGGGTTGTGGCCAGTGCAGGAGCAGTCGTGGCCTCCCGTTCTGAAACCCATGATGATCTAATGGCCGCGGACTTCCAGGACCCGAGCGCGTTACGCGAGCGGCTGGACGTTCCGCAGCGGCTGATGCACACACTTCTCTCTTCTTTTGGTGTGAATGGTGATTGCCAAGACGGCAGCTGTTCCGCGGCGGCGTCCTTCACCGGATTGGCGTCAACCATTTGCCTGTCCTCGATTCATGACGCGCTGTACCGGGAGCTTATGACTTGCTCAACCGTTGAGCACATGCGCCTAGTGCTGGACACATTGCGCTCTCCGTCAGAGCGATTGCGCCTCGCAGAGTGGTGCCTCTTCGACATTTTTGCCATCCCCGTAGTTCAACATCAAGGTGCTGATGACGAGTGGTCTTCCTTGTGGCGCTTCGAGAAGTTTTCTGCGGCGAAGTGGATTCTCGCGCTGCTCCCTCGGCTGCCCGTCGTTGAGTTTCCATCAACGCACGACATTGACCTTCTCGGTCTGATGCTCGTAACGTCGTGGGCGTCTTTTATCGAGTCGGCCGTGCTGTCGCAAGCCCACGGCGAAGAAAGTGGCGTGGACATTTTCCCGGTGTCACGTGCGAGTCCCGATGTTGGAGGTCTCAGCAACCCCGGCGAGAGAATGTCGCAGCAGCAACCGTCGGTGAACAGTGCGCTTGACACCGCAAGAGGTGTGCTCGTCAAGACAATGTACGAAACATTTGCTACGCGATGTGCGGTGAGTGGTGCGTGGTCTGTTTCTCCTTCTGTCGGGGCCATCCTGAAAATGACATGTGACGCCCTGGCCGGTATTTTAGGGTCGTAGGAGTGATCCTATTTGTAAGTACAACCGGCAGGCTCCATGCATCGTGTGGCACGATGAGAAAGCGTTCATGGAGGCATCGAACCAGAAAAGACCCCGGCGTAGCACTGCGCACTCAATACGGAAGCTTCATTGTGATGTACACTGCAGCGTGGGCTGCTTGATTCAACACTGAGGTGGAGGCCACGTGGCGAAAATGTATTTGCAGAAGAGATCGTGACAGTAAGTGGAGAAACAGAGAAAACCTGGTTCTTGAATTCGTCGATAGATTCGTTGCATGCTCAGACACCAGACATTAAGAGACATTGCGGAGCCAAGGGCGCTGTCGGCTCACAGTGACGCTCCAAAGATTGCAGCGCAGCAAGACCCGTCGACGATGGAGCGGCCATTGTTTGTGGCCTGCCGCTGGCCTGGCGCCAACGCCGCCTCCCTGCTCTTCGCTGCTCATGGCAACGACCGTGAGCACGCTCGGCTGTTGCTGACTCACATCTGGTCGCAAGGAGACCTGGAAGCAAAGGTGTTCAATAGAAAGGTCGATGCCACTCGATGGATCTTCGTCGGGTCACGTTTACGTGCCGCTGGCGTCCAGGTGCCAGTGCGAGTTGCTGTATCAGAGCGTGCTGTGCGAGTGACGACGTCACGGCGGAGCGTCGTTTTCGATCTTTCGAACGTGAACTGCGTTGCGACTTTCCTCCGTCTGCTCCACACTACGGCGACTACCATCGGACTCAAGTGCTTCACTTCAAGCTCTACTGCACGCGCATCCTTTTCTGCGGCGCATTCGCTGCCGCTCGCTGTACCTCCTGCCCCCGGCAGTGGCGAAACTCGTCGAGGTGCTCACCCCTCTGTTCTGCCAACGCCCTCATCACCGCTCCCTCCCATGGCGTTTCCCTCCGACGGTCGAGCGGAGCAGGTAGGACACCCTCGGCATCATCCCCGGCAGCTAGGCGTCGCGGACGTTGCGCGCTCAAGGGGTACGTCTTTTAAGACATCATCTCGTCAACGCGCGCCGGCTACCCAATCTGTCGGGAGGCAATTGAGCAGCGCGATGACGGCTACAGATGTCTCCCAAGCGCTGAGCCAGCCCGCGGCCTCCATCGTTTCGCAGCTTTCCAGAGGCAGGAGCATCTTCCTCACGGGGGCGGCAGGAACTGGAAAGACCACCTTACTCAAGGAGGCTGTTCCACAACTTCGGGTATTGGACCGCAGCATGGGCATGTGTGCCACTACGGGAATGGCGGCTTCGTTGATGGGAGGTGTGACGCTGCACTCTTGGGCCGGCTTGCGCCCCGCTGCTACAGCCGCACTAGTGGGCGGTACAAGTGCATCCGAGTTGGTCAGCCTCTTCCCCCCACGTGCTCGGGCGCGTCTGTCGTCTGCTCGCTTCCTCGTCCTCGATGAGATATCTATGTTAAACGCCGCGTTACTAGACGGCATCGACCGCATCTGCCGACTGCTGAGACGCCAGCCCAACGCACCTTTGGGAGGGTTGGTCGTGCTCTTCTGCGGTGACTTTGTACAGCTTCCTCCTGTGTCCGGCCAAGGCATGTTCTCCGGCACCTACGCCTTCCGCGCAGCGGTCTGGCCTGTCCTGTTTGCGGACCAGGGTGTGATCCTACGAGTCAACTTCCGACAAGGAGCCGACTCCCGCTTCTTAGGCCTTTTGCACCGGATGCGACGAGCGGAGCTATCACCAGATGACGTGCAAATGCTGAACTCAAGGGTCCGTCTTTCAGCTCCTGCTGACGTCGTGACGCTCTTTTCTAAGAACGAGAAAGCGCGCGAGCACAACGCTGAGCGCCTTGACCAACTCAAAACTCCCGCGGTCAAGTATTACGCTGTTGACGACTACAAGCAGCTTGACAAGGAGCAGGGCGTCGCGCTTTTGTCTGCTGTGACGGCGGCACAACATGTGGTGACTCTACGTGTCGGAGCAGTCGTCGTCCTGCTTTCCAACCGGTACTTCCATGTGCACCAGCTGTGCGCAGGCTCCCGTGGTGTCGTCGTCAACTTTCATGTTGCATACGACGCGACTTTGCGTCGCGAGGAGCGTCTGCCTGTAGTTGAGTTTGCACGAAGAGGCGCAAGGGGCTCAACGCGCGTCAACATCCTCCGTCAAGACTTCGAAGCTGCTTCTGTCCATGGAAAAGGCGTGGTGGCAGCTGCCGTACGGCGTCAAGTCCCTCTGCAGCTCGGCTGGGGCCTCTCAATTCACAAGGCGCAAGGGCTCACTTTGGACCGCGTCGCGTTGTCTTTGTGCACGGTCTTCACTTTCGCTATGGTGTACGTTGCGTTCTCACGCGTTCGGCACCTTGAGGATATCTTTTTGTTGTCGTTTGACGCTTCACTGGTGAGTGCATGTCCAGAAGCTCTGGCGTTTCATGACTCGTTGCGTCCGCTGATCTTCTAGCAAATATGTGTTCATTAAAAAGCATCCGTTCAGTTTTCTAGACATTCCCTTGTGCATCACACATACGTACGCGCACAGTTGCGTGGAGGCCAGTAATGTACTGTATACACATATTATTATTCCCCATGTATTTCACAACTGCACGTATGTCCTTGCAGAACGAAATATATTACTTCATGCGCAGACCGGCAGCTGCACAACACTCGGAGGCCTCACGCACAGACCTGATGGTTGCAGCGAAACAGCCGTTGCCTTACCTGATGACGCCTGAGCACTGCATGTTGACCTTCTGCTCCTTCCCCTGCGGAAACGCAGCGGCCAGCGGTCACCTGTTACAAGGATATCGTACAGTGTGACTTCCACTGTCCTTGAACACAAGGCGGCTTCATTTCTGACAGTACCCACAGTGGTAACCAGTTTGAAGTGAGCGGAACCGACAGCGGGTTTGTGCTTAGGAGAAGGCCTCGCGGGAGGGCTCCGCTCGTGACATTTGACATATTATCTGTAAGCAAGTCTGCAGTTGGCCGTTATCTAGATTTTCATCCTTTTTTTGCACCATGGAGCCTGTGTTGGCAACGCTCTGTCGCGCGTGCATGGTCCTGGATGAGCCGATGTTCTGCACGACCTTGCTCTTCGTTGCCTTCCTCTTTGCCCACCTGTACTACAGCGGTGATCCAAGTCCCCACCCCCTCCGTCCTCCTCAAGTATGTAGTCGATCACGCCGGCAGCCGTGCCTGTTGCGTCCGTGAATGCGCCGCTTGCCGTTTCTACCCGGTGCCCGTCCGAAGGGGTTCCCCTTGCCGATGCATCAACCGTTGACGGTACGGGGAGGCGCTCCTCGGTCGAAGACCCCCCAGTCGTGCGACGCACCGTTTCACCGGTCGAGCTTGACGGAGGGAGTGAAGAAAAAGACGAAGTGGAAGAGCATCGCTCGGACGAGGATCAAGCTGCTGAGAACAGTGCGGAGGTGGAAGCCGCTGCGCACGCCATCGAGTACATCTTGGACGCAGACGAGCGTAGCAAGATGAAGCTGGAGTGGAGAAGCTCCAAGATGAAGGAGGTCGTCTCGGAGCTCCCATTTGGCTGCAAGGACCCTCATGCTGGCTCCGAGACCAGCCGGCAAGGCGGCAAGAAGGCGAAGTGGACGCACTTGCACCGGGTTTACACCAACTTCGCCAACTTCTTGGGCAATGCCGTCATCCTCCCGGCCGCAAAAGTGGCGCAAAACAATGATGCGGACGTTGACGCAGGAGTCTTCAAGCTGCTGAGATGCATGACGACGGCAACTCCCCACTACACTCGGGCGTTTCTCGACAGCCGGCGGCTGGGGCACGCTGTCGCCGGTGGTAGCCGCCCTATCAAGATGTCGACGGTCCGAAACGACATGAAGCCGCCGGGATTCCTCTTCGCGCACGTCACGCTGCCCGCGGCAGACGGTTCTGCGCTGGTCTCCCCTGACTGCCGCTCGCGCGGAAAGCCGTTCTGTACCAAGATGGGTGTGGAGACTCAGTTCGAGCAGTCTGTCGGGGCTGACACGGGCACTCACGGGGGAAACCCGATGAAGCACCAGGTCGTCAAGAACTTCAAGCGGGATGAGCAACGAAACGCTCGGGCAGCAGGGGAGACGCGTGACACGAACGCCCCCATGACGGTGGTCATTATGCGCGGTCTCTATGACAACCTCATCACAAAGCACATGGACATCGGAGAGTTAGACGATATCTCCGAGACCTCCATCACCGACGCCAAGCACGACTTCCAGGCTTACTAGGTTTATGCGTTTAGCTTCATGACGCTCGCACGGCCCAAGTCGACCCTGAGCTTGATGCACAAGGACATCAAACTACCGATTGATCGTCGAGCCCGCAACGTTGAGTTCGTGGAGGAGTAAGTTTTCTCTCCTGTGTTACTCCTTGCGCATATCAAATGGCATCGGCTGTGGCGCTGTCGGGGTTCTGAGCGTTGTGGCCGTTGGGCACTAACCTTCCATTCCTGCTTCCCGTCCTGGGCTTTCTTCTTTCATTTCTGCGTAGGTACAAACACCCGCGCTTCATTGACGTGACCTGCAGAATTGTCAAGAGCGGCGACGCACCTGACGACATGATGTCTGTACGGTTATTCAGCTTCTACGACGCACCGACAGACGCAGATGAGGCTGAGGTCGGAGGCGGGACGTGCATTGGGTGTCCTTTTGAGTGGTGCAACCTGCCGGAGCTTTACGGTGGTCTCCTGGCCATTTGCGAGCAGGATCCTGTTTGTGACCGGTTCACGGAAAACTTCCGAGACTTACCCGTGTTTGTCAAGCTTTCCAAGGGTACCAGCGGGGGAGCGACGGCCTCTTCCCGCCCGATGGCGAACCAAGCCCTGGCAACACGGCTGGCGATCGATCGCATTGACGTTGGCGTCGACCTGACGCAAGGAGCCATCCTCAATGGACCCTATAGTTTTCGCCTCGGTGGTACGCAAGTTTTGATGGTTGAGACAGGCAAAGCCGACCTCATCATGCGGCTTGGGGGGTGGACACGCCGTTCCGATAGCTTCCTGTTCGACGTCACCAATGCGAGTGTTCGCGGCACGCTCTCCACCACTTTGCGGTCGTATGGACAAGACGAGAGCACGCAAGCAGCGCACGCCGCCATCGACGCCCAGCGTAGCTGGGTGACGCGCTTGGTGCACGAGACAGTCAGTATGCTCGAATCGAACGATGACATTGAGGCCGTTCGCTCGCGCTTGGAGTCCAAGGGCGTGGAGTTCCTGCTTGAGTCTCTCCTTGACATCGTGGGGCGAATGCGCAAGGGCCCGTCTTTATAGATTCTTGATGGTAGCCATCTGCAGGAGTAAACCAGTACCTTTTTCCAGCAGTCAGGTTGACTGTCGCGTGAACTTCGCCCATCGCAGCAGCGCACGGCTTCATGAATGGTTTTATGTACGTTGCTTCAAGCCGCCTGAGGCACGCACACAATACCTATGCCAGCAGAGAAAGTGCAGCACGCGAGTAAATGAACTGTAGAAACACAAGCGTGCTGTGAAACAAATGTGTGCAGAACAATCTGTTTTTGTTTCACTCGTACTGTCAGACAATTGACAGAACTTTAGGGCGCTTTCAGCAGTCGCCGGGCTTCCAGGTCAACTGACCGCAGCTGATTCTCGACAAGGGGGATGGCCCGTTGCACAGCTTGGCCTGTCGGTCTTCTCCTGCTTCCTGTTTTTGTCCGGTTCGTCCTCGTACGGGACCGTTGTCGTTCTGCTCTTCTGACGATCAATCCATGCGGCCCCTACGGTCTGGCACAATCTAAGATCGTCATGGCCGGCCCTCCAGCGCTATCGCCTCGTCCGACGTCGTCAGCGGCATGGCGAGGTCGCCGGCAGCAGCAAGTACTTGACCAGGAGCAGTACTGGAGCCGCCAAGCAACATTATCGGCTCGGGTTGTCCTCGGACGCAGTTCGCCCGTGCCTTCTTTAGAGCGAGGCAAGGGAGAGTCATCCCCATCATCACCGCGACGAGCGGCAAACGACTCACTACCATCTCCAGGGGCGGCCACTCCACATGGCGCGGTCTCTGAGGTCCCTGGGGCTTCCCCTGCAGCTTCACCTACGGCGTCGACGGCTGTAATTCGGGTGCCTGGTGGGGACTACCCCGTCGTGCCTCTGCCCTTGCTTAAACGGCCAACCACGACCCGTGATGACCTCATGCGGATGTGTCGTGATCGAGTGCTGTCCTTCCATGCCGCGGACAACAAGACTCGACTCATCCAGATCCTCACCAAGCACTTCCAGAGCATTGCCACGGGTGAGGCCGCGACAGCCAAGTCGTACGTGAACTTCCTCAAGAAGGAGCAGCTCAAGCACCCCCGCCTGCTGCTATTTCAAGTCGCTCTCCTGTCTCACGAGACAAAGGTGAGGCCATCCGTGCGCATACACGATCGGGTACCCGTGGCCGCGGTCCCTCCCGATTCTTCTCTTCCTGCCGGCCACGACAGTCTGTCCGCCGACGATGAGGCGCATGTGAGGAAGCTCGCCGGCGCGGATGCATCCGAACCTGTGCTTGGGGCTTTTCGCACGGCATTTGTCATGCGCAAGCGTGAGAGCGGCCTGGCCGCGACGCTTGAAGGGATGCGCACGGACATTGCCAAGGTGGGAGCGCGAGTGACAGCGGTTAGCACAGGCATGCACCGCGGTCTCCAAGACGTTCGGCACACGATTGCGTTTACAGCGGCACACGGCGCTACCGGCAAGCGGCTGTGCGAGTGCGGGAACCTGTTTGGGCGTGCCAAGAAGCGGGTGCGCTCTTACCCTGCTGCTGTTGCTGCCATGCAGCAGAAAGAAGCAGGCAGCGACCTTCACGCCACCAAAGCCGGTGACAGCGACGAAATCCGCTGCCGACAAGCCGGAGCGGCCGCTGTCGTGGCCGCTGTCGTGGAAGGCGCCCCCGGTGCGCCTCCTGGCTCGGTAATAGTTCCCGTCGCGCCTGAAGGTCTTCCTGTTTCCCGCGCTGATGGCTTCTTCGAGGCGCCCGAGCTCCTGGACGACATGGTCACCGGCGTTGGTCTGATTGAGCAGCTTCAACACGTTGTTGGGTGGTGCCACACGGAGCCCGGGCATCCTAGCGTCTTCGGGACCATTGCGGTCGCGCAGGCGTACGATGCGTGGCGTCTGGGTCAGGTCAAGATCCACGGCCGCCGTCCGCCGACGGTGAACGCGGCCATGACTACGAAAGTGAAGAACATGCAGACGTATGCCGTCAACTTCCTGCGCATCGTGCTATGGCTCAAGGACGACGTGCCGGTCGTCCTGGGTGCGCTTGCAGACGGAGCCGGGAGGACGCGAGCGCAGGCGCTGGCCATCAAGATTTCTGCCGATCAACGAGTCGCTATCTTCAGTCGGATGCAGCACGATGCCGATTTGGTGAACGCGCCCATGACAGACAAGATCCGCGCGGGTGATGCGGCCACCATTACTCAACTCAAGCTGCTGCTGCAAGGGGTGGCCAAACGCAACAAGGCATTCGTCCCCGTCGGCTCCACTCAAGTCACAGTTCCTACGATGAAGCACGCAGCCGTAGCGCCGTGGATCGAACGAGCTCGCAAGAACCTGCCGCCATGTGAATCACCTTCCTCGATGTCTTCGGTGATGCTGTCATGAGACGCTAGCGGTCCCCTGTACTTTTGTAGGATCCGCTTATTTGCACATCCGATAGTTCGCAATACAATCTACTCTTTTCTGTACGCGCCTTGTCTCCATCTCAATCTCAGACAGAGCCGGGGCGGCGCCTCTCACCAGAAGCGCGAAGGCGCTGGTCAGGTGTCTAGCCCTGGCGCGGCCGCACCACCGGCCATGGCAGCGACGCCCTCAGCGCCGTCTGGCGTTTTGGCCTCTCCCGCCCAATCAGCGGCCGCCGAGCTCACTGCGGCAATTACGCCTCCGACGACGCCGCCCGTTGCTGCACGTTTCGGCCCCGCCGCCCCCGCCACCGCCGTTGCGCCAGCCGACGGCGGTGGCGCCTCCGCCTCGGTCGCCGGGTCGGCGGCGAGCATCGCCAGCCGCCGGCGCAAGGCGGCCACCAGCCCGCCGCCGTTGCGCGCAGCGGGCTGACCGCCGCTTCGTCGGCAGCATTGGCCGCGTCGGGCGCCCGCCGCGCTCAGGCGGCGGCTGCGGCCAGGGCGGCGCCCGTGTCGGCCACCGCGGCGGCGCCGTCGGCATCGTCGGCGGCGCCGCCGGGCGGTTGGGCGCGACCGACCTCGTCGTCGGCGGCGGCGGCGGCGGCGGCGGCGAGGGTCGGCGGCTGGGCGTCCCCCTGTGCCGCCGTGCCGTGCCCGCCCTCCTCCGCCGCCTCTTTGACGCGGACCTCCGCATCGCCACCGTTGCCGCGTCGGCGCTCGAAGCGACCGTCCGCGTGCCAGCGGTCGCCGCGTCGGCCGGCTGGCCGGCCGTGGCCGACGCGGCGCTCGACTACCGCCACGAGCAGTCGCGGACGGCTCTCGAGACGCTCCTCTCCCGCCTCGCGGCGGCCAACCGGTCGGCCACGGCGGCGGCAGCGGCGGTGGTGGCCGCCCGCCGCGCGTATGAGGCCTCCCTCACCGGCCCCGATGGCGCGGCGGTCGGCGCGGCCGCCGCCGCCGCCGCCGCCACCGCCGCCGCCGCCGCCGGCCCGTCGCCGGCGGTCGGCGCCCCCGCCACGTCGACGGTGGTCGTGCCGTCCCGGCAGTCGCTCGCGTCCCGCCTTTTGACGGGCGCGTCGGCGGTGCGGTCGGCGGCGGCTGCGAATACGGCGAGTGGCGCCGGCAGCGCGTTTGCAACGGCCACGCAGGAGCGCCGCATCCGCGCGTGTGGGCGCGCCCTCCGCACCACTTGCACCGTCTACTTGGCGATGCTCGGGTCGGCCACGACGTGGGAGCCGTCCCACCGGCGGGCTGTGTTGCACGCTGTCACGCGGGTGCTGCTGTCGACGCGGCCGCCCGCAGAGGCGGGGGCGCGGCGGGGGGTGGCGCGGCGGCGGCGGCGGCGCCCGGCGGCCGGCAACGGCGGCGCCGCTGCCGCCCCTGGCGGCACCTCGGACGAAGATGGGAGCACCTGGACGTCGGGCGTGCCGTCGTCGTCGCCCTCGTCGCCGGGCAGCTCTGCGTCGGCCTCGTCGGCCGCGTAGTCCGGGGATGAGGGCGCCCGCAGCCGCCGTAGGCGACGGCGGCGGACGGAGCGGGGCGAGGGACACGGACGGCGACGGCGGCGGCCGCGGGCCGGGCGACGATGGGCGGCAACAGGCGCGGTGGCGGTTGGACGTGGACGACGATGCCGCGTCGGCGGGGCGTGCTGCGGGCGTTGGCGCCGCCGACGGGGTGTCACCGCCGGTCGGCCGCGGCGGCGCCGCTGGCGACCGCCTCCCCCCCGACGCGGACGCGGAAGGGGTGGGGGAGACGGCCGGCCTTTGGCCCCGCCCGTCGGCCGAGGACTATGCGGCGGTAGCGCGGCCGTGGGTGGTTGTCCACGCGTCGGCGCTGCACGGGGCGCTTTTTGGCGTCCTCTTTGATCGCGTAGCCCCCGTCGACGGGCTGTCGGGCCCCATGCCCGCCGTGGCCCTCCAGCCCCACGGGGCGGCGGAGGAGGTGGCGACCGGCGCCCCCGCCGACCGCGTCTACCCCGCCGCCCGCTGTGCGCCGCGGGCGTTTGCCGCGGGCACCGCTGCCATTTTCCTCCTCCTCGACCTGGCGCCGTGGACGATGGACCGCCTGACGCTAAAGGCCGCCTTTACCGACGCGGCGCGCTCCCGCTTTGGCGCCCGCATCCCCGACGGCGGCTTCCGCGTGCACCCGTCGCCGCCCATGATGCTCGCCGCGGCGGCGACGGCGCAGTTTGCGGTGGCCCTCGGCGCTGGCGCGCCGGCCGACGGGCCCGAGGGGCTCCTCCACTCGCAGCAGGCCGCGACGCGGTCGCTGCGCACGTCGCGGCGGCTGTTGGGGATGGCCACCCCCGCAGAGGTGGCGGCCGACGGGGCCGCCCTGGGGGGGGAGGATGGCACCGCCTTTACGGCGGGCCTGACGCCGCCGCTCGCCGCCTTCAGTGACGGGGGGCGGTTCCCCGACGCGCCCCTCCGCTCACGCCGCTCCCGCCGCACGCTCGGCGGCACGTCGACCGAGTGGCGGACGGCGAGTGGGAGCCTCGGGCGCGGGGGGCACGGGGCGGCCGCGTCGCTGCGTTCGCGGCCGCTGTTGCGCGGCGGCAGTGGGCGCGTGGGCCACCTCCCCACCGTCGTGCACTGGCGCGGGGAGGAGGAGGAGGGCGCCGACGACCCGTTTGACGATGCCATGTCGGGTGTGGCTGCCACCGAAGCCGCCATCCCGTCGGCCCCGTCGTCGGTATGGTCGTTTTCGTCGCGCTTCCGCTCGCGGCGGTCGCTGCTGTCCCACTCGAGCCGCGTGCACGGGGGGCGTGGCAGGGGCGGGGGCGGCGGCGGCGACGGCGGCGGCTCGGTCCTCTCCCGCGACGGCCAGACCGCCTCTGAGGAGGCGTCGATTAGTTCCGAGGCGGCTGGAGAATTCCGCTCCCTCCGCGCCCGCTACCAGCGCGCCGTCTCGTCGCGGGAGCACCACAGGGCAGAGGCCGCCCTCGTCGGGTCCCGCGTCGCGTCGGTCGTCATCAACAATGTGGAGGACTTTATGCGCGTCGTGTCGACGGCGGCCACGGTGGGGGGAAACACTACGATGGGCTCGGCCGACGCGTCCAAGGCGGCCGCGTGCCGCACCGCCGCCCGCCGGGGGCTCGTCGCCTCCCTCTACTCGGTGGTGACGGCGCTCGCGTCGGCGCCACCCGGCACCTACCCGTACTGGTCACCCCTGTACTGCCGCCTGGTGCTGATGTTGTCGGACGCGGCCAAAGTGGCGGTTATCCCCATTGACGCGTCGTGGTGCTCGTCGGACCGCGCGCGGGCGGTCGGCATGCAGGAGGACGGCACGTACGTGGCTGGGGCGGAGGACGTGCGGCCGCACGCGGCGGCTGGCCACGCCCCCGACGGCTCGCACGAGTTGTGCTCGGCCCGCCACCGGTCGTCGCCGAGCGACGCGGCGGTGGCGGACCACTCGTCCTACCCCGACTCGGAGTACGATGAGGACCGCTGCAGCGACGCCGAGTGCCACTGCAACACAACTGGGGGGCGCTGCGGAGGCGGCACGCCAGGCGCGACGGGGGCGGAAGACGCCCACCACCGTACGCACGGATCCGCCGACGCCGCCTCCCACGTGCGGCTCATAGCGGACAAGGCGTTGCCTGAGTATGGCGCCTGCGAAGACGACTCGTTTGTCGATGACGAGGCCGAGGTGACGGACGGCACCCGCCCGCCACTCCGCCGCCCCGCGTTGGAAGGCGGGCGCGCGTTGGACGAGCCGGGCGGCGCGACGACGCAGCAGGTGTGGCGGGAGCTCGCCGAGGTGGTGCTGACGACCGGCGCTTCGACCGATGGGCGGCCCGAGGGCCTGTCCTTTGGCGGAAATGACGCGGTCGATTATGCGTCACACGCGCAGCACCGGGAGTATGACCGCCTTTACGCTGGCGACGCTGGCGACGGGGAGGAAGTGGATGAGTTGGCGGAAGCCGACGCCGCCGACCGCGGCCGCCGCCGCGACGTGACGGACGAGGCGCGCCAGACGGAGCGGGAGGTGCTCCTCCGCCGCCTTTGGCGGCGCCGCTGGGAGCGCCGCGGCGGCCGGCGGCCCGACGCGGCGCACGTTGGGGACGAGTTTGCGGGCGCCCTCGCCGCCGTCACAACCTGCCTCGTGGCCGCCGTCGGCACGCGGCGGGCGTCGCGGGACTTGACCCGCTCCGCACTCGCGGCCATCGTCTGCGACACGCGCGTGCGGGAGCACGTGTACCACACGCGCGCGCACGTAGGGGCGGCGTTGGAGCTCGGCCACGAGCGCCACCACGCGGCCATGCGCGCCGCGTTTGAGGCGCAGCAGCAGGCGGCGGCGCTTGCCGACGCGTCTGCGTCGGTGGCGGCGTCCGGCGACGGTGTCGAGGCGCAAATTGGGGCGCTCATGGCGGCCGCGTCGGCACGCATGGCCGCCGACGCGCCGGCGGCGGGGGGGGTGGGGCTGACCCTCGCCGACGAGCGGAAGGTCCTTCGCGAGACGCGGCGGTGCCTCTAACGCGCCCGCCGCACGCCCGTGGACGCGCCGTGCGGGGAGCGCCACGCCTACTGGGCCGCATGGATCCACTCGTACATGGCGTCGCCCGAGAGGGGGGAGCACTGGGAGGAGCTCGGCTATGCGGCCGCCGTCGACGCGGCGTGTGCCGACGCGGGCACCGACGTGGGGGACACCCCCTACTTTTACAAGGACGGGGGCGGGCCGGCCGTGGCGCCCGACGGGTCGGCCATGGACGCCCGACCGGGCCCGCCCGCTTTGGCGCCCCCAGCTCCGCCTTTGGCGCCGGCATGAGCCCGAAGCCCGACGTGGACGACCTGCCCCCGTCGCCGGCCCGGAGCGCGCGCGCGTCGGAGCGGTCGCCCGACCGGGGGGGCGCGTCGCCGATGGACACGCGCCCGAACGGGGCGGCAGGTGCCGCCGACGCCGCCGCCGCCCCCTCCAGCGCCACCCGCACGGGCGGCGCCACGCCCGGCGCTACCGGCAACGTGCTGGAGGACGCGGCGGTCGACACGGTCCTTGCCGCCGTCACCGCCGCCCCGGCGGTCGTGCGCGGCTGGTACGAGGGCGTCTCGCGCGGGACGTGGAGGCGGTGGCTTCCCAAACGCTCCGCGCCCTCCACGCGGCGGCGCTGTCGCACGCGGCAACGACGGCGACGCACGCGGCGCTAGTGCGGGGGGGGGCCCGCGGCCGCCGCGCCAGACCGCCCGGGCGTGGCCGTGGCGCCCTCGGGCGGGGGCTTCGGGGGGGCCCCCACCCCCTCCCGCAACGCGTCGGCGGCGAGGGCGGGCCACCCCGCCCCTCCCCGAGGGGGCACCACCGCCCGAGCCGCGGCGGCGCGCCGCGCGGCAGTAAAGGCGCCGAGGCGACCCGCCACCGCCGCTGCGGCAGGCGGCGGCAGCGCGTCGCCGCCGAGGCGGCCCGCCGCCACCGCCGCCGACGCCACGGCGCCCCCGAAGAGGCGGTCGGCCTCTTCGGCGGCCGCCGCGCAGGCCGCGCCGGCGGCGGCGGAGGGGTCCACCGCCGCCGGCAGCAGCAGCTCGTCGAGGGCCACGACGATTCGCGCCCTGCCGACCGCCGCGCAGGCAGACGCAGAGCGGCCGGCGGTGGAGCGCGCCCGCGCGGCCGCCACACGGGCGGTGGCGGCAGAGAGGCCGGCGGCACTGGCGGTGCCGGCGGCGGCCGTGACGGCCGCGGTCAGGACGGCCTCGTCGGCGGCGCTGGCGCTGGGGGGGGTCCCCCCGCGCGCGCGCACCACGTCGGCGGCGAGGCACGTCTGCGCCGCCGCCGCGACCCTCCCGCCGTGGAGGTGCAGGCCCGCCTCGCGCGGCGACGCGACGCCCGCCACTACGGCCGCGGCGGCGGCGGCGGCCACGACGGGCGCCTCCACGTGCCCCCCGCGTGCGCCGGCGCCGCCGCCGTCAACGGCGGCGAGCATGGCCGGCGTCCGCCACACGACCGCCGTGTTGGCGGGGGCGGCGGGCGGTCCGCCGCCGTCGCCGCATCTGCCGCCGCCAGCAGACGCGCGCGCGCGCCACGCGGCGACCGCCGCCGAGTGGGCGACGGCCGACTCCCGCGCCGCTGGCGCGGCCACGGCGGCAGCGGCGGCGGCGCCGCCGTCGCCGCCACCCGCCGCCGCCGCGACCGCGACCCACCCCAGGTGGCGGCGGCGGTCGCCAACACCGCCGTGGCCGGCGCCCGCCGGCCCGCCTCGAGCGCGCCACAAAGTGGGCGAGCGCCCCGCCGGCGGTCGCGACCGCCGCCCCGCAGTTATTGCTGCACATCATGCGATTCCTGACACAACGAGCTGTCGTTAAAGAGCCTCTGTGCAGCCCCCACGCGATTTGTTCGTGCGGACCACGCATAAGCAGGCATGTGCTGCTCATCAGACAGTGCCGACAAGGAGACAATATTCAGAAAGAACGTATCACGAGGAGCTAAACTTGGAAGCGCAGACACACACGCTATGTACAAAGCAGCGCATTGCGCCACTGACGGCGACCCCCCCGTTAGCACGCGTCATATCCGACAAGAAGTCAGCATGAAGACGGCCATCAACGACATAGGGACAATCGGCAAACAAAAAACAAGAAGGGTCACGGTCAGGGCAACGGGAAAGCAAGGCAGCCACGCGACGCACGGCTGTCGAGGGCAATGGCACACCCCAATCCCGCAAAGACGTTACCCAGGATGTCGTCAAAAGCAACTGAGGAGGCAGGGGCTCGTCCACGTCCTCGTTGACCTTCGGCTCCTGGCCGACCTCCTCGCGCTCGTCCGCCCCAGAGAAGCCATCTCGCTTCTTAGCAGCGTCACGAGCACGCTGCTGTGCGACTTGTAGGTCGGGGTTGTCGGCGCCGACAACAGGACCGCTCAGGAGAGCAGCATCACTGCCGTCTCGCACATGAGCTCTGAGACAATCTGCTCTGCTTCGAGACTTAGGCGTCGCTGAAGGGAGAGGAGAGCCACCTTGGGCTTGGGAGGCGTCTTCTGCCTGCCCTACTTCAAGAGCCGCAGGAGGCTCAACGAGAGCAGTAGCGGCAGAGCCCCCCGCCACACCGCCGGCCGCATCACCGTCTGCTTCAGACTCCGTGTAGTACTGGGAGCCCGACGAGTCAGACGACACCTGGCGCTCATTTCCGCCCGCCACAGGCTTCCTGGCGGACGTGGGGGGGATGGCTGCAGCAGGGGGGGCGGCTGCAGCAGGGGGGGGGGTTGCAGCAGGGGGCGGTCGAGTTGCAGAGGGAGGTAGCGCGATGGTCTTGCCAGCAGTCGCCCGCGTCAATCTCGCGGGTAGTGGCCTTGCGGCAGGCGAGGGTGCGTTGGCCATCGCCGCGCTTGCCGCCCTTGTCAGATGAATTGCTTTCGCAGGGGCACTGGCGGGTGGCGTGCTTTGAGACCCTTCCTCAGCAGGGCTTCCAGCCCTTGTCGCACGAGTGGACATTGCAAAAGTGCTTGGTGCCGGCCGCGGCACCACGCTACGCTGCTGTCTGCTCACCGCAGGTCCACTCAGTGCGGTCACGACCGCCTGGGAATCCGGTTCATGGTCCGGCGTGCTGTCGCGGCCGCCGCCCTGGCCGCCACCACGAGCGAGTCTCTCGGCCTGAGCCTCAGACGAAAGTGCGAGGCACAGCTCCGCGAGCTCCAGGCGGGAAGGCACGGCGTACTCGTCCTGGGTCCAGTCTTTCGTGCTGATCAGCAACCGCCGCTGCTTCTTGGTCCTTGTCATGAAGAAGTGGAAGTTTCCGAGCATGTTCAGCGCGCAGTCCACGCCCTCCTGCGCCGCCACCTTGGCATCGTGGATATCAATGAGGTCGATGATGTCCGACTTGAGGGTGCGCACGTCGTCTAGGCGCAGGCCGTGCCGCCGTCGGTACTCATAGGCAACGAAGTTAAGCAGCCTTGTCGCTGCGGTGTAGGGGGGTGAAACGTGTGGAAACCCCCGCAAGGAGTTGACGATCATCAAGGCAGGGCGTCGTACGCTGGTCTTGGGGCCGAGACCGTGTTCAGCCTGCAACAAGGGGTGAATGTTGTGCATATCAGAGAGCAACGCCGCGTACCAGTGATCCTCGTGGCACATGAAGAAGAACCAAGTGTGGTAGCAGAAAATGTCGAGCTTGCGGCACGCCGATATCGCCCCCTGCGGCCCCTGGTCGAGAATCAGCTTGAACACGTAGCTGGGGAGTACTAGCACGCCTTGCATCTGCTCGGCGTCCAGTGCAGTGCCCCTGAGGTAGTGGGCATAGAAGTTGACGATGACGTCGTTCACGTACGTGCCCGGCAGCAGCGTCAAGGCATCCTCCGCGGTCACACGGACGCCGCCAAGGTGGTCGAACAACGGGAA
>Ga0209093_1000419_pt1 | contig 22713 bp, 30 predicted proteins | sample SidtaG_4_FD_187450 | JGI IMG/M metagenome (GOLD analysis project Ga0209093, IMG submission 187450) | Marine algal microbial communities from Sidmouth, United Kingdom - Sidmouth_Male1 metaG (SPAdes) (version 2) | ecosystem: Host-associated > Algae > Red algae > Unclassified | place: Sidmouth... | reverse complement strand
GGGGGGGGGGGGGGGGGGGGGGGGGGGGGGGGGCGATCGCGGCCTGGATAGGAGCTGGCGACCCGCCCGGGGTAGGTGGTGCGCCGCCGCCGGCACGCGGCGATATGGCTGTGCATGTCTCCGGCTCCCGCCATCCACCCCGCGTCGACCACGCCAGCCCCGCCGCCGCGCCCCCGCCTCGCCGCGGCCCCTCCGGTTTGGCGCCACGCCCCCACGTTGCCACTGTTTCCCCCCCGCGCCGCTGCACGGCGGCCTCGCCGGCGCGCACCCGCCCTGCCGCCGCTCCCCCGCCCTGCCGCCGCGCCCCCGCCCTGCCGCCGCGCCCCCGCCCAAACCTGAGGGGCCGGCGCCGTCGCTCCTGGTGTCGCAATTTACTCTTTCCATTTACAAAGAAAATGAAGCGGCATGTAAGCGGATTTAAAAAACTCAGATGTGGCGGTCCCGGAATGTCTGTGCCATGTGGCGCCGAGTTTGTGGCGCCACAAACTCGCCGCCACAAACTCGAGCGTGTCTCGGACCGGGGGTTTGCAAGATGGCTTGTGACGTCTAATGTCGACTTTTATGGACTTCTATAATATTTACATGTACTTCTGCTCTGTCGTAAAGGCGCTCAATGATTATAATCATGGCCAGTGATTATAATCAATAAAAATCGCCCCATACGATTTAAAATCAAGGGGTTGATTATAATCATTTTATCCAAGCCGAGGAATGATTATAATCACACCTCTGGTCCTCGGAGAGCCCAATCAATACGGATTCTCGGTGGAGAGATGATGAATTCTCGATGACTGTCCGCCGAGTGAGCCCGCCGGCCCTCCGAATCGGTCGCTTGTAACGGCGACGACAGGTGCTTTGTCAAAAAGTGTGACAGTGCTATGATGGTCTGAGCCGACGAACTATTGGACTGGGGTCGACTACATTTTTATACTTGCTGCACGTGGGGTGCGTCATGTGCATGGTTCGGCCGACACCGAGAATCTTGCACGGGTGCCCCTTGTCCCCCGCTCTGACCACTGCTTGGACGGCCGAGCAGACAGAGTGCGCAGCAGAGTTGGCGGTGTGCGTGCGGGCGTTGAGGTGCGACCGCCCGGCGCGGAGGTGCCTGGCGCGGGGGTATCCGCCGGGGGGGGGGTGACGATGGGCGCGGGCGCCGAGTGGAAAGCTCCGATCGTCGGACCGGGGCCGGCGTCGGTGGCGGCGGCGTCGGCGGCTTTGGCGGCAGGTAGCGGCGACGGTGAGTGGTGGCGGTGGTGGCGACGGCGATGGGGGTGTGGCCGCTCCGCCCCGGGCGGCCATCGCCTGGCTTGACGCCAACGCCTTTTCACACGCGGCTTGCAGGCCGACCGCCGCACCGCATCGTCGATGGCGGGGAGAGCCGGGGGGCGGGCGGCCGTGCCGGAGGGTTGCGCGTCACCCCACTGCTGCTTGCGGCGCGGCGGGTGATGCGGGCGGGGGTCGATGCGGCGACGAGGCGGGGGCTCGGAGGCTGGGCGGGTATGTGTGCCGCGGCGGTCGCCTGTGGGGGGCCGGGAAGGGAGGGGTCAAACGCCTCGTGGCGGATACACTAGCCGTCAAGGGTCTGCTTGTGGCGGCGCACGCAGTGCAAGGGATCGGTGCGGAAGGTGGTGGAGGCGGCAGGCGGGACTCGTGCGGGGTGTGGGGGTGGCGTGACGGGGTATGGACGGTGGGAAAGGGAGGTGAGCTGGGGGAGGGGAGCGCAACTGTGGGTGGAAGGGGGCGTACCCTATGGGAACAGAACCGGGATATAACCGGGATATCTCACCCCCCCCTCCCCTGAAACACATATCTGATGGAGCTGGGCGCTGGTCGGCGGTTCCCGACCCGTTGATCCACAGTCAGCGGGCCATGCGGAATGCTGGGACGCTCTGATTGGCTTTTGGCAGCAGTAGGCTGCAAGCTTCTAGAAGAATCCATAATCTTCTAGTAGCATCCAATCGGAATGCGTAGAGCTCCATAACTCGGGCATCTCCTGTTTCGTTTCCGGCACAGGCACTGATATAAGCGCGTCCACCAGGAAAGAATGGCCGACTTGTTTCTCACCACCCACACCACCGCGCCTTCCTCCCCATCTCCCCCTCTCTCCCTCACCGCGACGGAGGCTGTCATTGCTCGCCCTCGTTGCCGTTTCCTCATACCGTGCCTGCGGGCCAACGTCCCCCCTCCTCCCCCTCCCGCCTTCCCGGGCTCACGCATCCCATCATCAAACCCCGCATCTCGTCCCTCAAGGCTGCCCACATGGCGGACCTGAGGGCGTATTTCTGCACGTTGTGCAGCGGGGGGGTGCAGGGCGGAGTCTCGTGGGTGCCAGAGAGGACCTGGTTCGCACATCGGCGATTGAGAAGTGGTCGCCCCCCCCGGCGCGCCAGCGCTCCTCGACGTTTGCGGGGAGCGGCTCCGGACCCACCCCACGCCCCCCCCCTCCCCTGCCCCCCCCCCCCTTCCACTCCCGCTGCGGACCACGGGAGTGCGGCTCGCGATGACGGCGGAGGGGAGGGGGGGGAGGACGGCGACAGCCCCATGCAGACAGCTGGGCCTCAGTCAAGCAGACCGAACGGGGTATGCATCGCAGCACAAGTTTTCCAAGACAATATAGACGACTTTGTAGCCTATAACTTTATAGTGCAACACTGCTTGTCGCGGGAGGCTACCGACGACTACCTGCGTCAGCGTCGCTCTGCAGCTACGTGCCGCACACCGCACGAGCTCAACTCTATGGTGGAATCGAGCGTCGATCTCGTCACCAAAAAGGTCGACTGCTGTAGCGCTGGCTGTGTGGCTTTCACCGCTAATCGAGTGGCTCTAACAGCCTGTGACAAGTGTAGCGCCCCGCGCTACCGCTCTGATGGCAAGCCCCACAAGCAAGTCACGTACTGGCCACTTCTGCCCTGGCTTCGAATGATGCTTGCTGATGCAAAAATAGGGGCCGGTATGGTCAAAGCGATGCAAGAGGCACGAGAGGCAGCCGGGTCCAACCCTGTCGAAGACCTTCGTGATTGGTTCGACGGAGCCACGTTTCGCAAGTTGGTGGAGCTGGGCTACTTTTCCTCGAACACAAGCATCGCGCTGAGTATTTCCACAGACGGTTTTCAAGCCTGGAAGCAGCGTGGTTTCGAAGGTTGGCCGATTATTGCAACCATACTTAACGTCGATCCAAGTTCAAGAGTACAAGTCGTGTCCCAATTGATCCTTGGGGTCACTCCTGGACCTGGCCAACCTGCTGATTTGGAGTCCTTCCTACACCCCATCGCGGAGGAGCTGAATGCCCTCGCAGCGGGGGTGAGCGGAGTTGATGTGGCCGGGTATACAGAGCCCCAGACTGTCCACGCCTTCGTGATACAGTTCACCACAGACATGCCCGGCGGGGACAAGTTGCTGAATGCCATTGGTGGCAACGGTGAACATCCCGGCAGATTCCGCCTGTTTCTGGGTGTGTGGTACAAGCGCCGCTACTACTACGCCCCATACGCTCCCGACGATCTCCCTCCATCCAAGCGTCCTCGCTTCGACGTGAGCGGCAATTCGACACCGCGGCGGACAGTGGCATCCATCTCTGCCAGCGTGGCGCGGGTGGAAACGGCCCGCGACGAAGGCAGGAGCAAGACAGCCGTTAGCACCCTGGCCCAGAAGGAGGGCTTCAAGGGGTACTCTTTATTCTTTTTCCCAAGCCCTGACGACAAGGCGCGCTACCCGGCCCTGAAGTACCTATGGGAAATTGGGCCGGACTTGCTCCCGTACGACACCATGCACCTGCTTCTCGTTAACGTTGTTCCCCGTATGTGGGAGTTGTTCGCTGGTGAGAGTGACAAGCTGGGCGAAGACCAGCCCTGGATCATTCCTAAAACGGTCCGCGAGGCCATCGGCCGCGAGGTCAAGGCAGGCCGGCGAACCATACCGCTCAGCCAAGCGCGCTCGCTGCGGGACATTTCCAAACATTCGGGCTCGTACAAGGCCGTTGATTGGATGTTCTTCCTGCTGAGCGTCGGCGAAGTCGTACTTGCGGATCGAATTCCGGAGCCATATTTCAAAATGTTCATGCTGCTTTGCCACGCAGGGCGAATTATTTTCAAGCCCGGCTCCATCACCAAGGACGAGCTACGAGCGGCCGATCGGTTCCTCAAGCGCTTCTGCCTGGAATTCTACGCGCATGTCTACGCCGGCAAGGAGGAGCGGCTTCGTGTATGTCGACCAACCGTTGTGGCTCTGCTGGACGTAACCGCCAATCTGCGATCTTGCGGCCCCGCTTGGTCGTACTGGCAGTTTCCTACCGAGCGCCTCCTTGGCACTCTTTCTGGCCTCATACGGTCGAGAAGGTTTCCGTACGCTGCTCTGACTACGGCAATCACTGCTAAGTACTCGGCTGAGCTGGTTACGAGTTTTGCCGAGGCGCACCTGGCGGAGGCATGGGCGCACGCGACGGGAAAACCCATTCAACACGAACCCAAGAATCCCGCTGGCACGTTTTCCTTTTCAAAGGAGCCCAAGGTCGACCTTCTTCCTCCACGCAGTGCAACGGCTCCTCTGATTGGCGCAGAGCTGGATGCACTGAAGGCGGTGTTGGCGTTGGAAGGTGCCTCCAATGTGCCGGAGAAAATTTATGCCAAGAAGTACTTCCGAATGCGGCTGTCAAATGGCCAAATTGCGGGCACTGTTTCTTGTTCCGAAGATGCGGATGACCGACGGAGGAATCATCTCGTGCGAGTCCGCTCGCACATGCGGCAGGCGGCAAGACGGGGGCGCGGTGTGATTGATGTACTCACTAACGTATACGGTGAAGTCCACCATTACGCTGTCGTGCTGATCAACGGCCAGCCAAACGCATACGCGTACTTGGAGTGCGTGCGGTCTTCTGTTGACCGGGACGGCACGTCCGGGTTTCCTGAGAAGCGGGGCGAGACCGAATGCTTTTCTCATTTGGGTGGTACGATGCGCTATGTGAACGTTGCGGCCATTGACGCCGTCGTGGGTAGCCTATTTGTGAGAGATAGGCACGTAGTGCTGTACTCGCGGGAGGTGTTTAGCTCTGAGTAAATAGCTAGGGGTGCTTTTCTCTACTTGTTTTCAATGCTGCTGTCCTTGTATTGCGTTTCCCGCGACATGGTAAGGCAGATGGTTTCGCTCAGCTGAGAAAGGTGCGTGCACAGCCGATGCAGAAGAGGCAGTGTGGGGAACGTATGACTTCAATAAAATGGGCAATTGATCGCGGGCACACTTGGACTTTATCGTTTAAATACTCACATTGATGAAAATACACTTTGCTGCAGCTGGTGGCGCAGAAGTTCGCAGCGTGGCACAAGCAGGATGCTGCGCGGCCAGCAGTCGTCGACGGGTTGTTGTTCCTCGCCTTGTCCCCGTGCGCTGCTCGTGTAGGTGCTTTCGTAGCGCCTGTGCCCGCTCGGCTACGTTTCTATTTCGCCACCATGGTGTCTCGCAGACGAGCGAGCGGCCACCGATCTCCGACGAGCCCCCCAGGTACGTGTGTCATGCCGGCCGCACTGCCCATTTTTTGGAGCCGCTGGTTTCCGTTCCCGATGAGAGATATATTCAGGTGGCGTCTTTTGTTCCCACGCAGTTCCGTGTCTCACCATTTCCACGTTGTTGTTCATTTTTTTAATCTCTTTTTGGTGTGGTGGCCGATGCTCAGACTTGGCCAGGTTGATGGTAGCAGCTCAGGTAGCTGCAAGTCTTGGCAGCGTTGGCAGGCCCCCATCTCGCCCCACTTTGCCGGCTTCCGACCTGCCTCCGCCTGCCGCCCCACATGGTTCCTCTCCTGATCCTCCTCTCCATACAGATCCGGCTTTCGCGGCCGTCCAGGAGGCTGATTCGCGGCCCGCCCCCCCCCCCCCCCCCCCCCCCCGCCCCCCCCCCCCCCCCCCCCCCCCCCCCGTCCGCGGCTGCTCTGCCGGCTCCCTCTCCGCCCCCCGCCCCGCTCCCCCTCCCCCGCCAACCCCCTGCCTCGGGGCGCAGCTGCCGCCCCAGTGCCCACCGCCGTACCAGCGGGCGCGGGGGCGTCTACCTTGACGATGTGCGGGCGGTGGAGGCCCTTAGGCCCGTTATCGCCAAGATCAATGTCCTTAAGGACGGGGACTTGGGGCTCGGTGAGGCCGACCGCGTGCGGCTGAGGCGGTATGTCGCGTTTGCGATCAAGCACATTCTTGGCAGCACCGAGTCATTTGCTCCCACGAAGACGACAAGCAGCGGCGCGCGGTCGCTTACCTAGAGGAGCGAGAGCCGCGTCTCGCTGTGTGTGTTTCAAGCTGGGGGGCGTGCGCATTGCTATCTCGCGGCCTTCAACACCGGCGTCCTCGGAGGCGCGGGACTGTCGCTGTGGCAGCGGCCGGCGCCGTGAGCCCCGAGGGAGGCGACGGGGGGGGCGACGGTGTCGGGGACAGTGAGGGCAGCGGGGCGGGGGACGGTGAGGACCACCCAGTGCAGGCGACTGAGGAGCAGCGGCAGGTGGACTTTCTGAACCAGCTGTAGTGAGGGGTAGCGGTAGCATGAGGAACAAACATTGGCACGTGTAGCAGTAACAGTAGCAACAACCATCGCAGTAGTAACAGTCGCCCAAATCGCCCGTCGTGAGAATACCGTAAGCACCAAGTGACTGTAAGCATCGGAATGATGATCCTGTACAATGTGACTGTCGGCTGCCCGTGAGCGCGGCTGTGAGCCAACCAAACTGCAATCGATCCCGGTTTTATCCCGGTTCCATCTCCACAATGCGGATCTCTGTCACGGGTGGGGATCCCGGTTTTATCCCGGTTTGGTTCCCGTAGGGGTAAGGCGACGGCTAGGGGGGGTGCGGGGTGGGGCGGGTAGCACGAGGCGCCGAGTCGTTGTGCCACGGGCTTGGCGTCTACGACTTTGGACGCCAGCCGTGAGCTTCGTGTGGCGCGGATGTATCGGTTTTTTCTCGCGCCTTCTCACCACCAGCACCCGCCTGAGCCCGTTCGCTGCGCTTTGCGCCTTTTTGTACTAGAGAAGAACACACCGGGCCGCTGCGTGTGTGTTTCTCGGACAGGCGTCCCCTGCGGCGATCATCCCGTGCAGCAAAACTAACTCGGACCTTTCCAGCATCATTCCCCTGGGAATGGCGCCTCCACTGTACTCGTCCTCTGGTCGGTCTCAGAAAAGCAGTCAGGATCTCCTCTCTCGTGACTGGTGCCGATGGGGCCCGGTGGGACCCGTCTCTCCCGGGCTAAACCCGCCACCAGGAGCCCATCAGCTCCAATCGAACACCCGATTCGGTTGGGGCTAAGGGTTGGCCCGAATAACCTGTCGGACGGGGATGTCAAGTCAAAGCTGACGACGCGCACGCGAACCACATCCAACAAGACCAGCCGCCCAGACGACCCCTTCTCACAGGCGCCGGGAACTTTCAAATGCCCGAACGCGCGACCGCCAGCTTTGACTAGAATCGCGAGACGGGCTGCATCAGGCCCGCCGGGCGCCCCTGCCCCTCGGATCCGTACAGTATCTCGAAGGGGCCGGATGTGAGCCCATATGGCCCACCAAACGCCCACCGAGCGCCCACAGAACGGCATGTTCGATGGGTGCCTTCACGCGTCCGGCGCGGATTTCCAGTCGTGACAACCGACAACCGAGAAACGCCATCCCGGGCGTTCGCTGTAAAGCGCTCCACGTGTGTCCGTAAGTAAGGGTTCAATGGCGGTTTATCGAGAGATCGTGTCCGATTTCGCCAGCCACGTGCGCTGGCTGTGGATGGGGTCCAGGAATACCTCGCTCTCCTCGGCACGGTAATATTGCTAACCCCCGAAAATTGGCGGTTGCAGAGAGAAGGGAGGCAGAGCCAACGACAGGGCGTAGAAAAGAAGTCGGATTGGCTGTTCGACAAGCCACGATCGAACTATTTGCTGAGAGTTGCCGTCTGTAATCTTGCAAGCGAATCACCGTGTCTGGCAGGAGTCACGCAGAGCCATTGCAACAAACAATGAGATTTCCTGAGATTTTTGGGCCGCATGCTTGGGCCTCAAGAGGGCATGGAGAGGGTTCTGGGCCAGACCTGTGATTTCTTATGAGATCAACGAATTTCTTCAGAATTCGTGAGATCCTGATGTGCGTTTCCAGTGCGCAGAGTTGCATGGGGAGACTTTGTAAGGAACTCAGATGATTCCTAGCCTTTCCATTGGTCCACGTATGCGGTTGAATGATTGCAACCACTCTGCAACCGTCATTTTTTGGAGGTCAGCAATACAAATGGCCTCTACTGGCTCCAGAGGTGTGATTATAATAATATCTCGGCTCGGATAAAATGATTATAATCAACCCCTTGATTTTAAATCGTATGGGGCGATTTTTATTGACTATGGTGCTTTGCTGAGAAATGGAGCATGCACGTTTGCGAGTGCAACCGCTTGCCGAGGTGGACCGATGTCAGGATGTCCATCAGATCGTCTCTCACCTGGTTTCAGGGGACCGATTGCGTCCCAAGTGCAATGGCTCCTGGCATCACCGGCGAAAGGCACAAACACCCACTGGCACATGGTGAGACGTGGGACTGAGGGCTCATCACGCAACCAATGACTTCTCATTATTCAATGTCAAGAACACTGCCCAAATCCTAGCAGAATACCGGTTCAATGATTGGGACCACGTGCCCATTGGCTGCGTCAGGCGGCCTAGTTTCACAGTATTCGAGCCGGCTCCGCACGGTCCACAACAAAGCGACTGCGCACCTGTTCCATCTGGTGCCCCAGAAGAACGCAGGTGGGCTGGATCCAGTCACTGCTGTACCCTTCATCGATGGTGATTGGTCAATAGAATGTCAGTGACACGTCTCGATGTCAATGAACAAAGGCGATCTACTGGTCACGGAGCTCTCGTGTTCGGAGGGCCAATGAACGGCCCGAACGGACAGAAAAGAAGTGCAAGAACTCCTCCAACGTCATGCATGTTCGGAGGCCGATTCAGCCTCTGCGAGCAAACATGAGGGGCCGGTTAGGGGGGACGCTCCTAACGGCACCGCTGTGGCCGGTGGCTTAAGAAGTCTGGTGCTGATTAGGCTGTCAGCGTGCATGTTCTGTCATCGTTTCACAAAGATCACCGCTGGTGTCAGCAGGTACTCGCCACTGGGTCACTCAGAACGCCGTTTTCCAGCTTCTGTCAGCCTCTGTAGGCCCCAGGGCCCGGCGAACCTGGTCGGGATGCTTAACATGTCACACATCACCCGGCGATATCATGGGTCTCCCCACAGGACGGGTCAATGCTCGCAGTGGTCGGGTGTGCATGTTTGTTTGCGCAAACGTGCATGCTGCATTTCTCAGCGAAGCACCATATAACCGTTGGCAATGATTATAATCATTCAGCGCCTTCACAACAGAGAAGAAGTACGCATAAATATTATAGAAGTCCATCCAAGTCGACATTAGGCGTCATAAGCCATCTTACTAAGCATCAAGTGCAAACCTACGACTGTGACTTCGGCAGAGTTGCAGGCTGTGTTCCTGCCGAAAGAAGACAGTGCCGACACCGACGCCGCTGAGCGGCAACTGATGGCGAGAAACGACGGTAGGGCCGAAGCGACATGTTATTCTAGGTAGTGAGCCTCAGGTCTGGCCTGAGCCGTTGCGCGGGACGACGCCGTGGCTTCGAAAAAGCGTCCTCCTGCGCTCCAGTTGCTTCACGTGCCATGAAAATCGCACAGGAGGCCAGCGTGAATCGACCACATCTTGCAACCCCACTCATATGTACTATTTACGATACTATGTGGCACTGCGTACTGATGCCATGGCAACCTTGACATTTTCTGGAGAGGTCTGCCTTCATGTGCATGAGTTGCTCTTCGACGCTCTGTCACTTCGCTCAGACTCTGTCTTTGCTCTTCCCTGCGCGCAAAAGCGTCATATTGCCATGCTCGTTGCCAGTTCGGCCATATGTAGAAGCGTAGCGTGTGAGTGAAGCAGTGCATGTACCTAGCATTGTTGACACCAATGACAGTCGTGGACTTGCCAAACAGCCAGTGAAGTGCTTGAATCTGAAAGTTGGCGAGCCAACCATCTGTCTCTACCCTTTTAGTAGCCCCTATGATGTAAGCCCAACTGAAAGACCCCCTGCATGCCCATGTGATCATAATCATCAGCCCCGTGATGTAAAGTAATTGTAATCATTAAAATCACTATGACTATAATCAAATGCAAATAACCTTCTATCTCTGACTGGCTCTAATCGCCCCGTTTCGGGGCCCCAATCGACCCTTGGCACGGGACGTATCCGCCGTTTTGCGACCGTTCCGACGCTCTGACCAATGACAGCCTCGGAATCGACCTTCCTCACCCCCCCCTTAGGCCATACTCGGGTCGCCACCATTAGCCAGCGAGTGCCTGCAAAAGCGAGCGCAAAATACAGGCAGCTCGTCAGGGGTAGATTCGCAGCACCATGGTGACGCTGCAAATTGGCGCTTCAGGACCAGGACCCAGTCGAGCTCACTGCGGGTTCGGTGAGCTCGTGCCTGGGTCTTGCGGGACCTGCATTCAGCCTTCGGGGACGACCGGCAAACGCGCCCTTTATTTGCGGGCCTGCCACTTGGTTACTGGTCGTCGCTGCCTCGATTCTCGCGCGCGCGTACCTGCAGGACCCTGCGTGGCTGGCGCGGGTCGGCACGCGCCGGTGGGCACCTAGGCAGCCTGTTGGCGACGCGTGCCGCGGGCGCCGGTCCCCTTGGTACGCTGCACGTACCCGCGCTGGGGGTTTCCTCGTCCCGCTCGCCATCGCCGTTGCAGGTGCTGACGCTGGACGCGCGCTTCCGTGTGGGCGCGCCTGGTTGACTGACAGGAGCTTACTTCGTGTGTCGGGCGCTGTATGGGCGCGCCCTCCACTTCCCCTGTGGCTGTGAGATCGGGGAAAGATCGCGGCTGCGAGTTTTTCGCTTCGGCGGCCACGTGTCTGTGGCCCGCCTAGACGGTCATTTCCTTTGCTAGTCGGACCTCGGTGGCCGTTGGCGCGGCGCACGTCGGCGGTGCCAGCTCCTCGCGTCGGCGTTTGGTGCCGACGGCGCACATCACCGGCGCCAGCTTCTCCCGCCGGCGTTTGGTGCCACCGTCGATCGGCTGAGCGGCGGCGGGGGTGTCGCACATCCTTTGTCGAGAATCATGGAAAGCGGCGCATCGGCGCCGTCACTTTTCAACAGGTCAAGCTGCTTCTGAAGCAGGTGGAGCTCTTCCGCAACGAGAGCGAAGATCTCAATTGGCACGTGTACGTGTCAGGGTACGAGCAGAAGGGTAAGCTATTCTGGTTTCCCATCTACGAAGACGTTGCCGTCCTCAATAGCGCCGCCTCCAACGTGCTGGGCCAAGTGTACGGCTACATGGAGAGCGGCTCCTGCATGGAGGCAACTGCGGCATCCATCTTGTTAAATGACCTGGCGCCGCTGCCCCTCGCACCTAGCTTGCGAGATGCACCACCTCTGGCTCTGCCTCCTGACTTGCGCGGTGCCGGCGCCGCCTCGGCGGAGGGCCACGATGGTGGTGATGGGGGCACGGACGTCGGCGAAGGTGGCAGGGCGGATCGCGCGGCGTGATTGGTGGCGGCGGCCGGGGGCGCCGGTGGGACAGCGGTGGGCGTCCAGGGGGCACGATCCCCCACATGGGTGCGGATGGAGGCGCCACGGGCCGGTTGACAACGGCCGATTGTCAACTGGCCGTTGCACAAGCGGCAGCTGCCGCCATTGTCGACCGATATTTTGAGGAGGATCCTTCTCATACTGGGGCCCTACCGCGGGCACCAGGAGATAGCTCTGCTGCAGCTACTGGTTTTGGCGGCAGCGGCGCGCTTGAAACTGTCCGGGATGCCTCCCTGGCGGTGCTCGTTGACAATTCCCGTGACAGTGGGAAGATGATGAGGAAGAGAGCGCCGCGGCGGCTGCGGGCGCGTGCCACACCCGCCAGCCGGCCTTCAAGCGACTGCGGAGCAAGTGGAAGGTCTCCTGTCTGCCGACCTCCCACCCCCCTGCTGACATCCAAAATTCCGACGCTGCCGAAAAGCTGGCTAGGGCGGTCATCACCGCGAGGGACGGCGTCAAGATGCTGGTGACGGTGCTCGTGATCGGCAGCAAGACGGTATCCGGAATGTTGTCGTGGCGGCGAGCGCGTCGGAGTTTGCCGTAGTGGCCCCGCCAGCCTGGGATGGAGCAGCTGTGGCCGCTGACCGTCGTGGTCCACAGCTCGCTGATCAGGTTGGCGGACCCCAAACAAAAGCCCACGGACGGTGCGGTGAAGGCGGTGCTGCCGTGGCTTAACATCCCCCGAGCATTTCTGTGGAGCGCCGCATCGCCGCGTTTCTGCTGCTTGTCGACGAGAGTGACCAGGCCAACGTGGACATTAACGGGTTCATCGACATTTTCAACCAAGCGGCAGTGTCTCCATTCAAGCTTCGGTTTTCCTCTGTGCCGACACTCTCAGAGTTGTCGGTTTTGAGGGCGGCTCCAAGGATTGCGCCATCCCTGGCGGCGTTTGAGCTGCAACAGGCCGACCTGCGGCAAACTGGCCAGATCTTCGCCGTGGCCTCCAGTAGCCCTCCAGCCAATGGGTCACCGCGGCCAGCGAGCCAGACAAGGATGCCGCCCACGGAGTTTTCCGCCCCTCTGCCACCCAACCACCCCGCTGCCAGAACGCAATCGCCACAGAGCACGGCAAGTGCAGCGGCCGCTGCCAAGGCGGCTGCCGACAACCTCCGTGCGACATTGCTCGCGCGGGCAGCATCCAAGAAGCCGCGTGCGTCTTATAGTGGTAGTCGGACATTGGCTTTTCGAGCAGGCGCGATGCCTGCCACCTGCCGATCCCAGGGGAGTGGAACGAAGTTACCGTCGCTTCGTCCACCTCAGTCGGCCCGCGCTACCTCCTCCGCTCCTCGAAGTGCGGCACCTCCGATTACCGCGGCACCAAAGCCGCCTGCCGAAGAGGCTCCTCGGTCATCCTCTACATTTACTGCTGCAGAAGCACTGTCTACTACGGCAAACGTACCGCCGGTTGCAGCGGCGCCTGTTCCCTCTGCTACACTGAAATTCGCAGCGACACCATCTTCCATGGCGACCACACCGAGCGTGACATCGGCGCCTGTTATTTTTGCACCAAGTCCTGCATCAACACCGTCAGCCTCGGAGGCACCACGTTCGGTAGCGCCGCGTGCTGCCCGTTGGACATCTATAGCTGCACCGATGCCGCTTTCCACGGCAATTAAACCGCCTGCGACACCGGGGCCTGTTACCTCCGCTACACGAAGGGGCGCAGCGACACCATCTACTAGGGCCACTCCACAGTGTGTTGGGCATTGCTCAACAATTTCATTGGTGTTGGACTTACACGGGTGCCCATTGTGTCACAGTCTCGTGGAATTGTGTGGATTCTTTTGTTGTGTGACATGTACTTGCTTGTGTTTGAGTTGTCTATCTCTCGGTGGGCACCCCATTATGGGGCGAGCTCCGGGATTTCTTGCGTGAGGTGGTGACCGAATTATGCGGCCGAGGGCGGCTTAGCGCACCGAAGGCGCATGCTACACTCTGGGAGGTGCGCCGCGGGCCCTGCACACGCGGGGAGTGGGGGTGCCAGGGAGCGCTCCGAGGGAGGGTTTCCCTGCGAGCGGTAGTGGGGTCGCCTGTGGTATATCAGGCGGTCCCAGAGGCCCCAGGACTTTCATCAAAGTAGAAAAACGCACCCAGTCAACAACATCGACTTCACAGGTTATGGGCCCAGTGTCGCTGATGGTCATCGTCGTCTTGTGCTCTGTCGTTTGCGGGACGGAGATTATTGGGCTGCTGTGTGTTCCGGTGTCGGGCGGGACGGCTTAGGTCTCACGTCGTCAGTGTCGCGCCTCGGGGCTCAGTTGTCATCGTCATGTCGGAGTATGGGCGCTACGGTAACCCCCGCCTCGCGCAGCTGGACGATGACTACAAGGTCTGGGACGTGCACTGCCGTGCACAGCTCATAAAGGAAAAGGTCTGTACGGCGGTCGTGACGAACCAACCCGCTTCCGGGAGTGATTCCAAGGGCCACTTGATGGGGGACGCGTGGGACATCATGAGCGAGTCGGCGTTGGCGACCATCCAGATTTCAGTCAAGCCGGTTCATATCCATTCGGTGACGGCGGTCAGTACCGCCAAGGACGCGTGGGACGCGCTCAAGGACATCTTTGAGGCGCGTAACAACGCACGGCTGCTGCAGCTCATGCACGAGCTGAGCACGCTCAAGAAGGGCTGCGACGAGAACATCATCAAGTACACGACCCGCGCCAAAGGCCTCTGCCAAGACCTCTCCATGATGGGAAACCACTGGACGAGAGCACACTCGTGCTGCAGACTCTTTTTTGTCTTACATCAGAGTAAGATATGATCAAGACAGTTCTTGAGAAAACGGAAGGGACGCTCAACCTCGCTGACGTGAGCGCCAAGCTGCTCTCAGTGGATCAGCGGGGAGTCCGAGGGCGGTCGTCGTCGACCACTGTCGTCAAGTAGCAAGCGTTTGCGGCATCGGCTGCACAGAATCCGTGGGACAAGAAGGCGGTCGTGTGCTACTACTGCTACAAGAAGGGGCTTATAAAGCGCGACTGCCTCAAGAAGAATGCCGACGACGCCAGGGGCACCAAGAAGACAAACGGCGGTCGTCGGTACGATGTCGGGAGGGATGGTGCACCTCCCCGGGCCTCATTGGCCTACGCAGCGTCGGAAGGCCAAGATGGGAAACACAAAGCTCCCGGGAGCACCAGCGGGCTGTCAACCTGGGTGCTGGACTCCGGAGCGACCGACCATATGGCCGCTGGGGACAAGGGCTTCACCTTCAAAACGTCGGGGAGCGGGGCCAATGTCACTGTGGCTGACGGTCACAAGGTGTCCATCAAGGGGCACGGATACGTCTCCATGGACATGGGGACGGCAAACACCAAGGCTCGAATGGTCGTCGGAGAGGCCATGCTTGTGCCGGACCTGACTGGCAACCTTTTGTCTGTCCGTGCGGTCGAGCGCTGCGGCGGAGCGGTAGTGTTTGTTGGTGAATCCTGCCACATACTCAGCGATGGAGAGGCGGTACTCGCGAGCGGGGTGCTGAACAACGCGTCTGTCATCAGCTTGGTCAACGAGTCCGAGAAATACGTGCTCAAGGTGACGCCACTCAGGGTGTCGGAAAGCGCCGCCTCAACACGCATGCACGGCGAGGCGGAGCTGTGACACAGCCGATTCAACCACTTGGGCTTCGAGAACCTCAAGCGAGTGGTCGGGATGGTCGACGGGATTCCAGCTTCGGTGGCGGACGCTAAGCGTGTTCTTGGTATGGTGTGCGTCCCGTGTGTCGACGGCAAGATGGCGCGTGCTCCGCACCATCGCTCGACTACAACAGCCACCAAGTGCGAGGTGGTTCACATCGACGTCAATGGGCTCCTGACGGAGTCACTAGGTGGTTCAGTCTACTTCATGACGCTGATGGAGCACTCTACTGGCATCATCACGGCGAGATCCATCAAGACCGAGGAGATGGTACCGGAAGTCGTCAAGGCTCTCATGTCGCAGCTTGAGACGCTCACCAGGCTCAAAGTGAAGCTGGTGAGCCACGATGGCGCAACGGAGTACCTCAGCCACGACCTGGCGGCGTGATATGTAAGAAAGGGCACCATGTCGGAGAAGACAGCGCCATAATCTTCTCAGAAGAACGGCAAGGACGCGCGCGCCAACCGCTACAATATGGAGCGAGCTCGCGCGGCACTGCTGGACGCCAGCGCGGAAGAGGAGCTGTGGGCTGTAGTACAATGGATCGCAATCAGCGCGGAGAGGAGGGAAGTAACGGCCGTCTCGGCCGCTCGCGCGACACCCGCTATGGGACTCGAGGTCCAGGAAGTCGGGCCGATTGAAACGCCAAGACATGAAGACACGGTTTACTTGCCGGCGACGACGGTGCCTCCCACCGTCGTTGCCCTTCGTCCTAAAAGGGCGTAAACCGCTGCGCGGGAACCGGGGCCACTAGTTGGCCCGGTCCCGCGCTGCCAAATACCTACGATGCAGATAATTCCCTCCAATGCATGACACTTCTCCATCTGGATTGACCCGCCCCGCTGTCAGCACATAACTAGCCGACGAGCTCACCCGGGCAAGTGCGCCGAAGGCGCTCACAAGCCGCAGCGACACGCCACAAAGGCGGCACACCACCGGCCGGCCGGCTTCCGCGCACCAGCGCCCACAGCCACCAGTACAGCGCCTCTGGCGTAGTACCTCATCTCCCCCGTCTGAGACTGCGGCGTCCGCGCCACACGACGGAGACCGCCAATAGCGCATCGACGCCCAAAACGGGAGACCCAAAAAACCGCCGCACACGGTGCGCCCACCCAGGGCCGCGTTGCTCAGGAGAAGAGGCGATCCCGTGGCGCACACGTGAAGGCCGACGGCATCCGACACCGATGATGGCAACCCCCCTGGCGACAAAGACGGACATTGCCCGCCCGCTACGGAGAAGACGAGGAATCCGTGCCCCGCCCCCAGGGCAGGACAGCCGCCGATTGCGCCGTACTCGATCCGGCGGCGCCACCGCACCGTGCCAGCAGAAGCACCCCGTCGACGCCATCGCCGCCGCTGCCCGCCAGGGGCGGCTCGCCCCCACGCCGAGGGCGTTACGGTCCCCGATTTCCCCCGACGCCAGGGGGGAAGCGCGCCTCGCGGAGCCCGCGCCGTCGTCGTCACAGCGCGAAAAGGACGACGGGAAGATCTCCCCCCGTCGGCGTCACCGCGCCCGCCGACGTCGACGGGGGCCGGCGAAGACACGCGTCGCGCGCCGGCGGCAAGACGGCCGCCGATTGGGCCGCGCTTGATCCGGCGGCGCCGCCGCAGAGGACCGAAAATCATGCAACTGCGCCGCCGCGTCCCAGCGCCGCGCCGGCGGAAGCACCCCGTCGATGTCGCCGGCGCCGCCGCCCGCAAGGGGCAGTGCTACCCCACGCCGAGGACGTTTCGGCCCCCGAATTCCCCCTACACCAGGGGGGAAGCGCCCCTCGCGGAGCCCGCGCCGCCGGCGTCGCAGCGCGAATCGGACGACAGGAAGACCTCCCCCCGTCAGCGTCACCGCGCCCGCCGACGACGACGGGGGCAGGCGAAGACGCTTGGGCGCCCCGCATTGGCGTCGCCGTTTCCCATCCTCGATGTCTCCGACTGTCGCGGCTCCGCTGCCCCGGGCACGCCTCATGGCGACCCGTCCACGACCCCACCAGGGCCGGGCGCTGTTTGCTAATCGGCGCCCGCCCCAGAGGGCAGGTTCGTCGCCATGCGTGCGGGCAGGGCCGGGACTGTCGGATCTCTCTCAAGTCCGCGGACGAGGAGGGCGATGCCGACCATCGCCATTGGCGACGCCGATTTGATCGCGTCGGCGACGCCCTTGACGCGTCGCCGTCACGGCCTTTGGGGTCGACGCAGCCCGACATCCATTCGCCGTCCCGCACGACCGACTGGTCTCAGGGTTGACCCGCGCGTCCAGCGTGCGTGCATCCCTGTCAGCGGCATGACTCGTCTGCGGGTCCCTGATCGCGCCGCCTACCCACGACGCGTGAGCGGCCAAGCCGCATGGGACGACGCCCCGAGCGGGCGTCGCGGCTCACCCTCCCGGACATAATCCCGGGCACCCGCATGGGCGTCACCCCTCCCCCTCCTCAACGACGCCAACCATAGCGGCTCCGCCGCCCCCAGCACGCATCGCGTCGACCTGATCACGCCCCTTCTTGGGCAGGGCGCTGTCTGTCGATCAGCGCCCGTCCCGGAGGGCGGGTTCGTCGCCATGCGTGCCGGCGGTGCAGGGACCGTAGGCTCGATCTCAGTTCGGGGGAAGAGGACGGCGACGCCGATCTCCGCCCGTTGTGCCGACGACTCCGATCGCGTCGGCTACGCCCTTGACGCGTCGCCGTGCCGCCCATTGTCGTCGATGCCTCCGAAGTCCAGTCGCCGCCGCTCGCGACCGTCTGTCCTCGAGGATGCCCCGCACTGCCAACGAGCGGCAACCCCTGTCAGGGGCGTCACCCGCCGCTGCCCCTCTGCCCGCGTGGTTGTCCCCACGACACGGGGACGGACAGGCCGCGTGCGCCGACGCCCGGCACGGGCGTCGCCCCTCTCCTTCCTCAACGGGGCCGACCGTGGCGGCTATGCCGCCGCAAGCACGCATCGCTGCGAGCCGACCCTACCCCTCCCGGGGCGGAGCGCTGGTGCACAGGCAGCGCCCGCCTCAGAAAGGCGTCTCGTAGGCGTGTGAGCCGGCGGGGCCGGTTCCTTCGGCTCGATCTCGGCTCGGAGGAAGAGGTCGGCGACGCCGATGTCGGCCCGTCGCGCCGCCGACTTTGATCGCGTCGACGACGCCCTTGATCCGTCGCCGTCAACGACTCAGTCTTCGACGCGGCCGACGCGCCGCCGGCGTCGTCGACGACCATTCGGCCTCAGGGATGCCCTGCGTTGCCAACGAGCGGCAACCCCTGTCAGGGTCGTCACCTGCCGCTGCGCCTCTGCCCGCGTGGTCGGCCCCACCACACGGGGACGGACAGGCCGCGTGCGCCGAGGACCGGCACGCGCGTCGCCCCTCCCCTTCCTCAACGGGGCCGACCGTAGCGGCTCTGCCGCCGCAAGCACGCATCTCTGCGAGCCGACTCGACCCCTCCTTGGGCGGAGCGCGGGTGACCAGGCAACGCCGGCCTCAGAAGGGCGTCTCGTAGGCGTGCGTGCCGGCGGGGCCGGTTCTTTTGGCTCGATCTCGATTCGGGGGAAGAGGACGGTGGCGCCGATGTCGGCTGGCTACGGCTGCGGATCCGACTGCGGCGGCACCGTTGGTGACCACACGTCGTCATTGCCGTCGGTGCTGAGGTTCCCGACTGCTCGTCGTCGTTATCCCAGCTGCCCCCCTTGTATCTTGGGCTCTCCCCATTATCTGCTTCCTCCTTCTCTCGCGTTGCGCGATACTAGTCGCGTCTTATCTTTCCCGGTCCTTCTCGCAACAAAGTTGCAATGTCTGCAGAAGTACCCCGCGTGGGGCCGGAGGTTTTCAGAGAAGCTTGACAGGGCGTCATCACCGGGATGGGCTGCCACGAGCAAAGCCCGACCCGCAGTTCCGGCGACGCCAGGGGAGGACACCGATGGTGACGACCCCGCCAAGAATCTTGGTCTTCATCCGCCTCACGCTCCTCCGTCGATTACCCCGCCGGGAATTCATGGGAGAGCTCTCCAGCGCTGAGCACCGCCGCTTGCCGGGTCGCCAATCCGGTGCACCAACGTAGCCCAGCGCCAAGGACGCCATCTCAATCGTACCGCGGCAGTCGGGATGAACTTGTTAGAGACATCGCCACAACAGACACAGCTCACCGGCAAAGCACTGCTTGACGTCACCCGCGCCCCAATGGGAAGCGGCCACCGTCCCATAGTCCGGCGAGCCTTGATTACAGGGGTTCGTTGGAGGCCCCCTGGCGGCCATCGCGGCACACCGTGCCCGCAGCCACCCGTTCCGGATTATGGGGGGACGAGTCCCGTTGGTCGTCGTGTGGCCGGGGTCCTCGTGTAGGGAGTCCAACTCACCTACCACCCTACCACCGCCGCCAAGCCGGGGCCGAACCTCTGCCAAACACCCGGGTCCCGTGTTCATCTCTCCAGCGTGCCGTCGTCTCCCGCCGATGGCGTGGTAGCTCTTGATGCTTGTCAGGCACGTCGATCTACCACGCGACATCGTTGAGCGGGGAAGGAGAGGGAGATCTGCAATCCGAAAAGACAACAGGAAGCACGGTTCCTCGGGACGTCCTCGCTCGACCGTCAAATTTGCACCCAAGACAACCCCTCTGGGGTCACGCGATCGATGCACCAACATGGTTCGTCCCCGGAACCGCGCTAGCAATGCCAGAGTCTCACCCGGAGCGCCAAATGTAGTACAATGGACCGCGATCACCTCGGAGAGGAGGGAAGTAACGGCCGTCTCGGCCGCTCGCGCGACACCCGCTATGGGACTCGAGGTCCAGGAAGTCGGGCCGATTGAAACGCCAAGACATGAAGACACGGTTTACTTGCCGGCGACGACGGTGCCTCCCACCTTCGTTGCCCTTCGTCCTAAAAGGGCGTAAACCGCTGCGCGGGAACCTGGGCCACTAGTTGGCCCGGTCCCGCGCTGCCAAATACCTACGATGCAGATAATTCCCTCCAATGCATGACACTCCTCCATCTGGATTGACCCGCCCCGCTGTCAGCACATAACTAGCCGACGAGCTCACCCGGGCAAGTGCGCCGAAGGCGCTCACAAGCCGCGGCGGCACGCCACATAGTACTACATGGGCTGAGGCGATCGCCTCGGTCATCCACGCGCTCAGCAGGTCCCCCAAGGCGGGAAAAGATGTGACACCTCTCTAGGAGCTCTCGGGGCGACTCCCTGACGTGAAGGGATTTCGCGTCTGGGGGGGCCGGGCCTGGGCTCTCAAGCCCAAGCATCAGCAGCGCAAGCTGGAACCAAGGACCGAGGCTGGATGCTTTGCCGGATACACCGTTGGTGGAAAGGTGTGCCGCATCCTCGAGGATGCTTCAAAAAAGGTCCTCGAGAGCCGAGACGTACTCATGGAAGCGATCCCAAGAAGGACCGTCCACAAGATGTCTGCTTTTGGGTCAAGCGGCAGTCCTCGCCTGACGGCGTGGACGGATGGTGAGAAGGAAGACGGCTTGATGGACATTCTGGACACGGAAGGTCCCTGCGGGGACGAGTATGCTCTGCAGCAGTCGTCAGAGAGAGACGGCGCACCGGAAGAGGAGTCTGCCCATGAAGCGGATGACTGCGATGACGATGACGCCGGAGAGGACGCGGCGTCTCATGATCGACAGAAAGGGCTGCCTGGCTCGACCACGGAGAGTGGTGGCGACTGGGATCAGGCACCCCGGCGCTCCAAACGCAAGTCTGCACCAAATGTGACTTGGTGGGAGAGCAACCCGAATGCGTACGCGGCAGCAGGACCCGCAGTCGGAGGTACATCAGACTGGGACCTGACCAAGCCGCCGGCCAACGCGAAGGAGGCACGTGGGCGCTCGGACTGGCCGCTATGGAAGGCGACCGAGAAGGAAGAGTACCTGGCGCACAAGAAACTCGGCACCTGGTCCAAGACCAAGGGCAACAACAAGTGCAAGGCGGCCAAGACACGGTACGTGTGCGAAATAAAGCACGATGCGGAGGGTAACGTGAAGCGCTACAAGGCGCGACTAGTGGCGCAAGGTTTAAGCCAAGTGCCGGGGCGGGAAATTGATAAGACGTGGGCACCAGTGCCCAGCTCGCCTACCACACGCGCGATCTTCGCGGTGGCGGTGGCTAAGGACTGGGACATCAACCAAGTTAACGGCAAGACGGCTCTCCTAAACGCCAAGATGGACAAGGAGATATAAATAAAGCTTCCGGACGGCGCCGAGCCGGAGGAGGCCGATGAGGGTTTCCGCTGCAACCTTTCTCTGTACTAAACTAAGAAGGCAGGGCGCCCGTGGGGCATCAAGCTGGACAAAGAGCTCAAGGCAATGGGAGCTGTCCGGTCTGAGGTGGACCCGTGCCTCTACACGTCGATCCACCAGGTACACGGGGCCTTTTACATCCTTGTGTTCGTCGACGAGCTCATCGTGGCGAGCAAGAGCCTCGACGGGGTCAAGAAGATCAAGACCTCGGTGTCGGCGAAGTTTGAAGTGCGCGACCCGGGGGAGGTTAAGCACTTCATCGGAATGAAGGTCATGCCCGACTGGGAGGTCAAGGTGATCATCCTGAGCAACCCAGGGCATTTCATTTCTCTGCTTTAGACGTTCCAGATGAACAAGTCTGCGCCCAACAAACCGCCAATGGAGTCGGGCACCATGCTTTCGAAGCCGGGGAAGAACCTACTGAACGACGGCAACCGGTACGCCGAGATTGTTGGCTCGTTGCTGTACCTGTCCACGACGACGAGGCCAGACATTGACTTTTACGTGGGCGCGCTGTCGCGCTACATGGCCTGCCCCGAGGAGGAGCTTAACGTAAGGCGGTAGGCGCGATCTTTAATGTTGTGCTCTGTGACTGTTTCGTTTTGTTGTACATTTTGTCCCTCACCCGTTGGAGTTCATTAGCGGTGGTGAACATGATGTGGCATTGTCGGCAGCCGTGCCCACCGCATCTCAGCCGCATCTCACTGCACTTAGGCTGCATTTCTCAGACCATCGCATTTTCGGAAGCTTCGCACGACAGGCCTGCAGATGTCGTCATATGTGAGTCCAGGTGCATGGATTCTTTGCAAAGCAATGTCATCCTGTTAACCGGCTGCGGCGGGGGGATGTATAATTTGATTTATTTATTTCCTACTTCATTCAAGCCTTAACGGCTCGCTAATTCTTGTTCGGCCATCCGCCGGTTATCTCGTCACGGATGGAGCTTACCGCCACTTACTGTCACTTGCATAAAGTTGTCGCCGCTTGACTTGCCCTGCCTTGCAGGCAGGCCACATGACCGCCTGACATCAGCGGCCTGCTGTGTCCGGCGCCCGTGTCGGGTGGTCATACACACTGTCGCAGACACCGGCCACACCGCCCTGACACTGTCGTGTCCGGGCACACAGCCGTGGCTGCTTCTGGACTGCGGTTCTGGGGCTCCGGGCCAGTCGGGGCTGGGCAACGGGCCAAGTCGAATTGATCAAGCTGCATTTATAGTGCACCTGCACTGCATCTCCGTTCATGTCAACCTCAGCACAGGTGCGTGC
>Ga0209093_1000418_pt1 | contig 22713 bp, 17 predicted proteins | sample SidtaG_4_FD_187450 | JGI IMG/M metagenome (GOLD analysis project Ga0209093, IMG submission 187450) | Marine algal microbial communities from Sidmouth, United Kingdom - Sidmouth_Male1 metaG (SPAdes) (version 2) | ecosystem: Host-associated > Algae > Red algae > Unclassified | place: Sidmouth... | reverse complement strand
GTCCCCACCGCCGTTTGATAAAACCAACTGTGCTTTGGACTACGATTCCCCCCTGGGCTTTGCCGTGATCCTCTCCTCCCGTTGGGGGAAGGCTGGGCTGTGGGTCTATTTCCGGGGCAGTTCCTTCAATGGACCGAGCTGATCAAGAGGTCACTTCGGCTGGACGACGAACCAAAGTGGTGGTGCCAAGAACCGCTACACTTACAACGTGGGCGGAGGAAAAATCGGAAACTCGGCGCCGTCTAGCAACGGAATGATTTGGTTTGGTATATCGCCCACAGAAACGCATTCCGCGCATCCCATTGGTGGCGTTTGCATACATGCAGTCTTTGCGCATTAATACGTATCCCGCTCAGAAGATGCCCATCGTTTATTTGAGCACAACACGATCGCTCCAGAGCGCGGCCCGCCGCACTTGCAAGCAGTTGGGGCGATCATACATGTAGTGGTTCTCGATCGAATAATCCGCAGTGTAACATAGCGTTAATCCGGGTCGCCTTTCTTCCATCAGGGCCCCGTGTGAGGCAATTCGAGCGCCTTTCCTTCTCCTTGGAAATGATATCTCCCCATGTAATCTAGGTGTCCGCGATCGAAAGTTCCATGGGCCTCAAATCGTGATCATCTCGGACAAGAATACCGAATCTGCTGTACACCTTCAGCTGGGCTACAAGGTGCGCCACCTCATCGCTTGAGCGGGAAATGACTGCATATATCCCACTGTCGACGGACATCGCAGAGGTGTCGGATCCGCGCAAGTCCGGGAGTCGGGCTGCTTACAAACGGGTATGAACTCCTGTGAAGGTGGTCTCAGCGAAAATAAGGGCATTCCCACAGGAACGGGCTTGGCGGCCTGGGTACGTGATTGGACCGTCCGAACGGGGGTCGGTCTTCATTCCATGGCGCCAACCGGCGCAGGTACGACCGCTTTCGGTCTATGTCAGACGCGCCGTCACACTGGCGCACGCCGTAGTGCCCACGATCGGGGCGAGCGCGCGCGCGCGACATGGGTGTTCCGCCCCGCGCGGCCGGAGGTAGCCGCAGGGCCGTAACCGTCTTTCCAGCAAAAGGGTATCGGGATCGACCACCACTCGCGTTTGAGTCACTCTGCCGGACAGGGTGGACAATAGAAATTTGCAAGCAAACGGACGCCCGCTGGCTACCCCTGCGTCTGATATCTTCTTCGCAAGACAGCGGACTCGTCGAGCCGCGGTGAGCTACATACATTCTTTTATGGGTAGACGTGGAAGAAGTGCTTTTTATTCAAGCGAAGCGGAGCGCAGGAGAGCCGAGGGACTTGATCTAGCGAGGGCACTCCGAGAGCTGCGATTGTTTGAAATACCTGTTCCTGCTCCCCGTCTGTGCCGCTCTGTGTTCAAATACTCCCCGCCATCTGTGTTGCGACGCCTCACCGGCATCGCGGTCCCAGGAAGGCCTTCGGGGCTTGGAAGGCGCGGATGAGCGTTCGTTGCTCTATTAAGACCAACACGGGGGGCTCTGGAGGGCGCGGTTGCTGCAACTTCCGTTTTCCTGACAGAAGGAACCACCCTGTTCGAGAGTGAATAACTAAGACGCCTTGCATGGGAGACAAAAATTTGTGGCGCTTTGCCACCTTTTCTTTCTCGCCCGGTTTTCCTTTCAGACACGGCAAAGAGTACGATTTTGAGGTTGCAGCACCGTGGCGCACAAATCGCTGCCACGGAGCCAGCCGAGCATGTTCACGCGTGGACTACCGCTCTCACGCGTGCGTGGCAGGCGCCGGCTTCCCTACGGGAAAGGTTTCCTGGATATCCAGCCGGCTCAGAACGCTTCAGTTTGACAGGCACAGGTGATGTGTTGGGGCTGTATCATCCAAGTTTGACCGCTGCGTTTCGGTCGCGAGGGAGATAGGAATTGTACGAAACAGCTATCCCACGAATATCGCGGGAAAGCTAGTGGGAAACCAAAGGGGGGCGCGCGCTGCGCGCGCGCGCGCCTGGGCGGGGGGCCGGATACGCAATCTGATTCTGTAAATCTATGGAAATGATTCTACTGATTTTTACGGCATCCTGGACACTTGACGCCACATCGGGCCTGTCAGATGCCCGGGCCCGATCTCGAACTGCGCTTCGCCACACGTGGTGGCGGTTTGTGCGGGTCCCCCCGAGCGATGACTGCGCGCGCTTCGTGCACCCCACACGGGCACGCTGGCACAACCGACGTGGGCACCACGGCGCTTCCACACGCTATGGCGCCGTTCCTACCGACGTCGCCGACGTCGTCATGCACGCCTGGCACCACGGCCCGCCTTCGTCGCGGCGCATTTTACCCTTCGAGCCGCTACTCCGCACCGCCACCCCCTCCCCCTCCTGTGCGCATCTTTCCTCGAGGAGATCCTTGTGTTGTCTGCCATTGCCGTTGCGCTCCGCACGCTTGTACGTCCCCCCGGGCGCCCCACCCCCCCACCACTGTTCTCGCACCACCAATCTCCGCCGTTTCTCGTACCCGTTCTACCCGCCTCCAACCGTGATCCCCCTCCTCCACGGCCTGATCCCGGTGCGGTGTCCCGGTGCTTTAGACTGTATGTTTCCTCTCTGTCTGACGTGTTTGGGGTCTTGGTGTCATGCCACAGGCGTAGCCCATTTGCTTGGTGTTGACCTTTTGTACGTTGCTCATTGAGCGTCTCGCTGACCTCGGCACCCATCGTCCTCTGATCTGTATGGCTCCTCTCTTTGGCATTGGTGGGTTTTCTACGGGCCATGGGGAGCGTGGACACGGCTGCGCCCGCTGCTAGAGATGAGTATCTTGAGTTCTTCCGGTCGCTGGGGTTGACCAACAACACGAAGGTGGCCTTCCTGGGGCGGCAGCTGCAGACGTTTTATGAGATTGCCACAACGCTGGACGAGCACCTGAGCCCCACCGGCGCCGCGCTGCACACGGCCATCAGCCGCATGTGCTTACCCGACAACCCACTGCACGCGCCGCATCATAGATGGATCCGAGTGCACGACCGCCTGGGCTTCTTTTCGGACGAGGACGAGCACTCGAGCCGTATCGTCAACGTCGGGCTTTCCTACGCTTACCGGCACAAGGAGCTCGATGCTCTAGCCGATGCCAATGCGCTCCAGCTCGAACGGCTGCGGCTCAAGGCGCCTCTCTCCGGCGCCGGGGCCCCACCAAGTCCGAGGGCCCCATCCTGTGCAAGTGGCGACGAGACGGACGTGCCCATTGGCGGAACTTGTCTTCGTCACGGTTTGCCTGGAGCAGTTGGCGGTGCATCAACAGAAGCAGACGCGGGAGCAAATGGTGCTGTCGTCGTCAACACTGGTGAAGAGGACGAGCGGGACGGAACGGGTGATGGGGATGGGGACCTTGACGTTCCTCTCGGTGGTTCGTTGCTCCGCAGCAGCGCCGGCGCTACTGCACATGATGGCGACGACCTGGTGCCAGAGGAGGGCGGGCTCGTTATCGCGCGTCGCACTGCGGGCGACGCCCCTGGTGGACGCACCCCGCCCCCTGACGATCTCGTCGTTGAGGTTGTGGCTGTTACCAGGAGCACACGTGCCGAATCGCAACCATCGCTCGCGCCGTCTAGCACTGCCATCCGCTGCATCAAGGAGGTGCTCACTTCCGTCTCCCAACGCACGGATGCCAAGGACGTTCTCCGCCGCCTCTTGTGCGACGGCCTCCTGTGCTGGGCTCGCCTACATCACAGCCAACAGTCGAACGAGGCCGAGGCGGTGAAGAAGAACGTTGCGACCGGGTGGCCCGCAGTGCGCGCGCTCCTCGCGCGGTTCTGGCCGACATGGCAAGTGGCGGATGGGGAGCCTGGCCGCATGCCACCTGCCGGGTCGGTGGCAAACAACTCTCACGCCGGTCGCCCCACGCATTCGGGCAAGTGGGCCATCGCGGTGGACATGAGCGCGGTCAACCCCATCATCTGCAGCATGGCGACCAAGTCGCAACGATACTTCAAGAAGGGGATGCTCCCAGCGGTCTTCGAGGTCGGCCGCATGGGCGCCCATCACAAGCCCCCGCTTCCCACCACCGTGGCATGTATGCTGGTAGTCGGGACGTGGGAGGACGCTTTCTGCTCCATCTTGAAGCACCTGGCGCTTGCGGGTCGGTCGCCTGCTCGACAAGTGTCGCCGCTGGTGGTGGCCGCGTGCCACAACTTCGAGACGGCGGGGCTGGAGGAGTCACCAACACCACAGGATGGTGCTGTGGAGAGTGACGACGGATCGGACGATGGCGACGACACTGGCGACGAGTCGTTGGTCGGTGGATCAGGTTTGGCATCGGCGGGCGGTGCTTCTTCCGCCGGACCACCTGCGCAGCGCGTCGAGCGCGAGTGGGAGGCGACCAAGGAGCAGCGACAGCGGGAAATTGACGAGCTGTTGCGGGCTGAGAAGACCGCGCAGGTCGTGGCCAGCCGGGCCAAACGCATTGAGATCCGTCGTCAAACTCGGTCGTCCGCCGAGTCAGCTCCGCCCTCCGCTCGTGCTCGTCCTTGCCCTTCTGTGGCCCCGTCTCCTATGACAGCTGCCGCCCGAGCTCGTGCTGCTGGTGCTTTGCCGCCACGGCCTCGTGTCGCTTCCCGGCGGGTGGGGCCGACATCCTCCCGGGACCGGGGAGGAAAACGTGCCAAGCTATCACCTGTGGACGACTCTGCAACCGGCAGCACACTTGCCGGTCCCCCATCACCTGCTCGTGTGGGAGCCAGTGCTTTTTTTGGCGCCGCGTCTGCAGCGGCTCATGTCGGCGTCCCTCGTGCGCTTGAGCTGCCCTCGGCACTCGTGCAAGATGGGGCGGCCGGCGGGCCTTCCGGTTTGAGCTTGTCTACACCTTCGGTTGACAGCGCCGCGCCTTCTTTGCCTTCTGTTTCTCACTCCATGACTGATTCTCTTGCCTGTGTGCCGACTGTCGGTCCCCATCCCGTTGGGGCATCAGCTTCCGCTCCGCATGACCCGGCAAGTCGGCTGCCATCAGCTGAGGATCGGCAACCCATTGCCGCCAGCGTGCTTGCTTCACAAGCGTCGGTGTCCTGACTAACTGCCACGAAGCCATGAGCCATACTGAGCACGGCCGACTGCAGACCGCACTTGGTCAACCTCCACTACTTGAAAACTCGGTTGTCTCTCTAGGCTTTCTGCTGCCATGTTCAGGGTCAGATGGGGATGTGTCGGAGTTGGGTGACCGGGATGTCATGGCCATCTAGCAGCACAATAAATATCGAGCTCTGTCTCTTTTTCTCTACTCCTAGAAGCTGTCCACGGTCGTAGCAGGAAAGCAAGGAGGAGCATCTAGTCTGACACATTGTTCAAGGATGAGAAAGGAAAGAGCCGGTGTATTCCCTATCCTACCTGCTACCAACGGATGCTCACGCGGTAAAATCGTAAGGCCTCCGGGTCGGCAAGCAAGCGACTGCCGGAAAACGACCGGACATGCATTCTCCGCTTGTCGGAGACCCGGCTCATGGCCGCCAAAACCATCCCCGCGCCAAACGCCTCCCCCACGTCGAGCACAGCCTCCGTCAGCGTCAAGCTCTGCGACCGATGGACCGTAATCGCCCACCCCAGCACAAAAGGAACTTGCCGACGCACCGCCAAAGCACCAGGGCAAGAAAAAATACGGGCCTCAAAGTCAACCGGCGGGCAAACAACCTCGATCCAGTCCACGCCTGCGTCTCGAACACCGTGCGTCCCCACCCGCGTACCCGCCACGACTTGGTGGTTTTCAAAGCGCACCACAGGGGAGCCGTCACAGTCGTAGTCGCGCACATTCCCGATGCTGCCATGGAAGAGACCGATGGCGAGTAAATTGTTGCACACCAGCATAACGCGCGCACCACGGCAGTGCTGCACGCGCAGCGGCGCAATGCAGTCGAGCAAGGCGGCGTCTCGGGAGTAGGGGGAGACATTGTGCACGTCGGGGTCGCGTAGCGAGCGGTCGCGGTTCGGGTCCGCCTTGACGCTGTCGACAGCAACGAAGTCCTGGGGCCGGTCGCCCGGGCACAATCGCAGCAGGCACTTGGCATTGTGTGCAATGACGTCGTTGTGGCGCGGCATCAGATGCAGCACCGTGCACTCGAGCGCCTTGTACGCTTCGTCGTCCACGGAACACTCGTCCATGAGCTTCTGCACAAAGTCCGTGCACCGCCCCAGCCGAGCGTCGCGGATGGCCTGCACAAAGTCGGGCTGCTCTTGACGGTGGACACGAGTCAACTCGAGCATACCGTCCCCAAACAGCGGCCGCCAGCACCGCGCGGTGAAGGCCAGCGCGCCAATCGTCGGCTTGAGCTGCAAAAAGTCACCGAAGGTGTACACCACGAACGAGGGTGAGCCCTGCCGGCGTGACTGCCGCAGCAGCTCGTACATGACGTCGAGCTTGTCAGCCGCCACCATCGAGATCTCATCCAGCAGCAGCACCTCGACCTTGGCCAGCCGCCGGGCGATGAGCTTCCGTCGATCTTGGCAGAGCAAGTGCGCCGCCTCGTGCACCGGGTCAGCGCCCTTCATCTTGTAGTTCTTGGGGAAGCCAAAAAAAGAGTGGAAAGTCACCCCCTCGGCCGTCTTGGCGGCGCTGCCGGTGGGCGCCACCACAACCACGGCACCAGGCTGCGGCAATCGACTGCGCAAGAAGCTCGTAAAGCAGCACAAAAAGGTCGACTTACCGACACCGGGGCCACCGCTAATGAAGGTGCTCACACCGATCTGAAACAGCCGCGCAAACACCAACGTCCAGGACTGGTTGGCGGCCATATGGGTGAGCGAACCTTGAGGGGGAGGGGCGGCGTCGGCAGTGGCGTCAGCAGCGACCGCATTGGACCCGCTGCGGGCGACAAGAGCGCCGCCTCCATTACCAGCGGTCGTGTCCAAGACAGGCACAGAGCAGACGCCAGCCGGAGCGCGCGTTGCCACCATGATGGTCGAACACCGAGAGGAATCACACTCGTCGGTCGGCACCACTTGTCGCCGCGCGCACAGCGCCGCGTCACGGCGCAACGCCTCCTCCACGTCATCGTCCTCCCAGGCCGCGACAGAGTCCTTGACCGACTCGTGGATGCCGGAAAAATAAAACAAACCATCCATGCCGTCTTGTCCGACACCAGCCGGGTTGAGCGCCGCCGAGGGTCCGCCCGCTTCGTCCAGCCGCTGCCGCTTAGGGGAGGGGGGGTTGCTGCCCTCGCTCCCACTCCACGCGCGCCCACGTCTCGCGCCGTGTCCAACGCCACGGCCAGACGACGGCGACGGCGAGGCGCCAAGCGGGCCCGCCCAAAAGCCACCCCTCCCAGACATTGCAGGTGATGGAGGGAGAGCCGAGGCGGACCGGCATGTCGACACACTTGGCGTGCGACGCTTACCAGTGGCTCCACGCCTCGGGGACGCGCCCGACGCTGCACAGCTGCCCACAAAGCACCCCAGCTGCCCCGGAACCGCCCGTGATGAACTTGCCCCGCTCCGCGTCTCGCAAGACGACGCCCCGGCTGGAACGACACACTTGTCCAACGGCACGGAAACGAATAAAGCAGCGCCCGTACCACGAACGGGTGGGCCTGTCCGAGGCGGGACGCTCTTAACCTTGGGGGTTTGGGGGCACGATGAGGGCGGGGGAAGCAACCGACGACCAGGCAGACCAGCTGCCGACGAGGTCGAGTGGGCAGTCGCCACGAGCAGCTCGAGCATCGACGCCGCCGAGTCGCCGGCCAGCCACAAATAGGCATCAGGCCCAGCCGCAAACAGCGCCACGACACACGGCATCGACGTCACCGACCGCAGCTGTCCAATCACGCCGCCGACGCCCGACCGGTCAATCTCAAAGCACGAACGGGAGCCGTGAGAGATCACAGCCATCCAGCCTGCCGAGCCGCCCACCACAGCGCCAGCCGGCGTGCACTGCGAGCCGTCGGTCACGACGTCAATGGCCGTGGGATCCGTCAGCCAACAAGTGGCTGGCGCGGAGCTTGGAAACGCACAACACGACAACACGCCGCCAGGCTGCAGGGCCAACAACTGGCGGGCAATGGCCGACTCGTCCGACGCACGGAGGAGGATAGAAGTGAGGGGGGAGATGATACAAAGGAGGGGGAGGGGAATGGGCTCTCTCAATGCCCCAAGAGCCATTGGGCGCCGACAGACGGCGGCAGACAGCCAGCCCGTGAGAGCACCCCGCCAGAAAACTCGAGGAACCCGAACGCGGTCCCGGACAAAGGCGGCCTGCGCACGTGCTCCCAGTGCGCCCGCAAGTGTCACAAGCAAGTGGTAGGCGAGCACACACACAACTAAAATGGACCAACGCCTAGCTCAAACACAGACGGCGGTGGCCAACACGCGGCGAGCAGGTCGGGGAGCATGGGGTAATAACCGACCGCAACCGACACGACATGGGGCGTTCGGGGGGGTTGCGCGGGCTCTTTTCCCGCGGACAGACACGCTCCATGACCGATGAATGAGTGAAATTATGGGTTTGACACATTCATTATGAACGATAAGCACTCGGAGATGGCATTCTCTAGAAATCACAAAACTGCAGCTCAAATTCATGCAAACATCGACCGAGATGTGGGCTTGATCCCCACGCAACATCCACCCAGTATCACCCATCACCCTTTGGGCCAAGTGAACACAAGATTCAGTGAATATATATTTTCACTACTGTGTGGGTTGGCAATTCTGTCCACACTTCTGACATCGACGCAACCATGTCTCAGTCCACTTGTTTCAACCGCCGCGCGTGGCGCCTCCCGTCGATGGTTGCAACGGTCCAGCAACGGAAATTCTGTTCTGTATTCTGATCGCTGCCGAATCGCCATTCCAAAAACATACCTCGCAGGAACGGCATTTCGTCCACATTTTTTTGACCATCGGGTGGTGGACGATCAATCGACTGTCTGGCGGCAGTGTCGTCTGCGTGCCAACCGCCTGTTTTGGGCGTTCTGAACGGGGCTGCCTTGGAAGTGCTCCTGAGGGGGGTGGATCACAACCGATGCCTGGGGGGTCTCTGAGGGCGATTTTTGACCTGCGTCCAGGGCATCTCTGGCGGCGGTGTCGCAGCCGCGTCTGCCGATACGGGGTGTCTGGTCGTGGGGGCTGGGTTCCGGGAGACCGCCCCTTTGCTGCCCTTGGGTCACTGCAGCGCTCTTCCCAGCCGCTTCCGCAGCCCGCGGTGCCTCATGCGTGGGGCGACCAACCCACGCCGCGCTGTTCTCACGCCCCACGGTCACCGCTGCCGCCCATTCTCGTTGGGCTGCTTCGACGGCGGTGACACTGACCCACGCCTCCTGCAGGACGTCTGCTTGGCGTTTTCGTCGCCAGTTGTTCCCACCCTGTGCGTGGCGGGGCTCGCACCGGCTGCAGAGCTGGCCGCCGTTACATCACAGGCGATCGTGCCAGTGGCCACGATGACTGGTGGGTTGGATGGGGGAGTTGGGCAGAGGGAGGCTACAGCAGTCCGACCAGCGACGAACGCCCGTCAGTCGAGGGGAGTGGCGCAACTATTAGGATGGAGAGTAGAGTGCGGCGGGAGTGCGTCTTCCATCCGTTCTTATTTGTTACTTTGGGTGCGCTGTCACGTGCTGGGCGAAGAACCTCACACCTGCACGGGGTGCGTTATTGGCATGCAACTCTTCTGTGGTAGCTTTAACCCGGGCTGGATGCCTGCGTTCCTTCTGACACGGCTGATGCTCTCTAGCTCCCTTTCACATCTCTCCCCCACTATCATGTTGAGCACCCCTTCCATCTCTGTCCCCCCCTGCATTCGCCAGTGTCCAAATGGATACTGGTGGGACGAGATGTGTGAGCCCCGGGAGGTTCCCACTCGCCTTGCACCAAATTAGGCGCATCAGGCACACGAAGAGTACATGGCAGATAGCAAGAGACCGGGAAAGCCAGGCGTTCACGTCATCTTCTTACATGTCGTGGCCATATGGCTAGCTGGCTGCCCGCGCGCCATTGTGTCACCAGTTATTGCTACCGCGCTTGGTGCTTGGACGTTGGACGAGCCGCGCGTTCTCCCCGTGGGACATGGGGACTGTATGGTGATGGCGGTTCACGATTGTACAAGTGCCTGTGCTGCATACGACACCAATCGCATTTGTCACGACAACACGAGCTCTTGCGTGTTGTGCGAACGACAGTATGGTTCTCATCCACGGCGGGGGTAACGAGATTGCCGCTTTTCATTCCTATTGTGTTGCCCTCACTTCGACAACTATAACGAGCTGCTGGTGAAGAGGAAAAGCTGATAAAAAGACAAGCAACTTTAACTCGTTCCTAACGCGCCACCGAGAAGCAACAAGAAGCAATGCGTCCATAGCGGCCGGTGCTCACTACCAACAGTTGCCCACAGCCAGGCTGGAAAGGCACACGGGCGCGTCTGAGCAGCCCCACCAAGAACAACTAGTCGGTCTCCGTGTCAGCGTCCACGTCAAGTGGGAGCTACGACCCCGGGTCGGCCACAATCAGGCTGTCCACAAAGAGAGCCAAGCCCATGCGCTGCCGCAGTACACTGACGTCATCTTGCGAGAATGCAGCCGGGAGCCCCAGAGACAAGCAATCCGCAGCCGCCATCACAAACACGCCACAGCTGCCCGAGTCGTGCTGCCTCGGTAGACCGTCGTTGCGCGCCAATACCCACTCCTCGACGCCCCACTCAAGCGCCACCTCCTCGCCGAGCCGATCGACAACCTCGTCCCGTAGCCAGCACCGGATCGTGTCAACCACCGAGGCCCTGTCCCCGCCGAAGAGGGAGTCATAGAGCAGCAAGCTGCGTTCACGCACGTCGACGACGACGAGTACCCAGTGGGTGTTCTCAACATTGACGGGGATGAGCACCTTGTCGACCTCGCCAATGTGAAGACCGTTCTTGAATCCCCATGTCCGCACGCCCGCGTAGTCGTAACACCCCACGCGCTCCCGCAATCGCCCGAAGAAGAAGGTGTTGAACATGAAGACACGAGGCACGTCCACGAGTGCCAGCCCGCCGTTGCCGACAAGACCCCGTGCCCGCTCGGCGCGGAGGACTTGGCCGCGGTGGTTGATGAGCCCCACGAACGAGTTCATCAACGCGTCGTTGAGCCACAATGCGCCTTGCAGCCGAGTGTAGTCGAACACCGTCAATGTGATCTTGGCCTTGTTGACGGTCCGGACAACAGCAGTTGGTGGCCGGTCCGCGACCAACGCGTCCAATGCATCCGCATAAACACCCGGGAGAGGAAGTGTGCTCATTGGGGCGAGATGAAGTGCCGCATCGCCGTGCACGTTGGTGGCATCGACACCAATGTGGCCGACTGGACGAAGGAGAAGACGTCGATCGACGGCAGTTGCAGACACGACGCCGCGGTCGTCACTGGATTCATCCGCAGGAACATCACCTGCGCCAGAGCACGCCGTCGTGTCGACCGGCTGCGCCGGCGTTGCGGGTGGTTCACCCCTCTCCACGACGGCGGCCTCGGGGTCGGCCGACTTGTGCTCCACCGAATTGTCGTCCGCACGGGAACCTGCACAGCTGCAGCTTGACCCGCGCTGGCACTGGCGCGAGATGTGGGAGTGGAAGAAAGGCGCGAGCGGGACGTGGTCGTTCTCGCCGGCGACGTTGTCCGACGCCAGGCGCTGCAGCTTGCGAACATTCATCAGCGCCACCTGCATCATCGTGGGCAACATGTACGTCGAGGGATGCATGTAGGCCAAGCTCGTACGGTTGGCCACCGCAATTGAATGCGACACCTCGGCGGCTTGGGTGGCCACACCCGCCGTGGAGCCCAGGCTCTCATCCGGCATGTAGATGGGTGAACACGTGTGCGTGATGGAGTGAGGACGATCAAGGATGCACCGCACGCCGTGGGCGCGCAGTATGGGGCGCACTCGACGTAGAGCATTCTTGTCGAGTTTGCATGCGACATCGTAGAAGATGACCTCCGGAAGCTTGGGGAAGCGCTTCAGGACGATGGAGAGAGCCTCGCCCACGCTCTTCGCGCGAAAGAGGCAGCGGAAGCCGAGCGTCACGACGTGGGGGCACACCACGTTAAAGACGCCTTGGGTAAAGCCGGACTTGATAGAGAACGCCTTGTTGCAGGCGTCCCCGTCGCCCTCCACGTCGGCGGCATGCCGGTCCTTACCCTTGTAGCCTACGCGCCGTAGCTTGGCGGCGGTGTCCTTAATGCCCGGTCGCACGCGATCCAGGCCCGGAAACGACTCGTAGCTCACCAGGGGGTCGTCGAGGTCGAGCCCGCCCGCCTCTTGCTTCTCCCGCCAGCCGCGGTAGTCGGCGGGAGTTGGCATTCCACCCCACTTCCGGCAGTACTCGGCGTTCACAAAGCCGCGGTCCACATTCTCCTTCTTGATAGCCGCGATGGCGAACAGTTCGTCCACCGCCACCTCCATATCAACCGCGCGTAGCAGCACGAGCCCCAAAGCCATCCGGAACTCGACGTCCGCGTCAACGTCGTCGGCGAACCAGCCGAAAAAGCTGGTCAAAAACCCGACGCCGTCAATGGCCGCGGAGACGTCCCGCCATTTGCCGGATCCTTGCAAACGAAGCGAGTTGGAGAGCAGGCGCACCGCGGCCTCGTCATGCCCGGCAAACATGCCCGACACTGTCTCCCCCAACAGAGCCTGTAAGAAGGGGCGCACGTGTAGCCACGCGCCACCATCGCTCTTGGGGAACCGCCTAAAGTCCGGCGAGCAGATGCCGACGCGGTCGCGCCATGTCTCTGCTGCAGCCTTGACTGGCGTGCCTTTGCCACCCAGCGTGACGTTGCCATCCTCGTCCTTTCGCAGCCTGGATTCTAGGCCACCAGTTTGTGGGGCGTCGTCCTTGCCGACGGGGGAGGACTGCGGCGCCCGTTTGCCAGCAGCGCTGCTGGCGGCCGCATTCGCCGCCAAGGGAAAAAACCGGAAGAAAACGCGCGCCGCCGCCGTCTCGACGCAGGCCTTGTCGTTGATGGAGATCAGCTCGTGCCACGACTTCATCAGCACCACTTGTGGGCCAGTGAGTGGAGCCGACGACCGCAAGATCTTGGTGATGACGGCTCGTAGACGGGGCGCGGCGATCGCGCACAGCGACGAGGCCGGGATGTCCAGCACTGGGCACTCCTCCTCCAGCCGCGCGGGGTTTGCATCGTCAGGGTCGGAGCAGCCCAGAGCTTGCCCGTCGATCACAACGAACTTGGGGTTGGGACCGCACAAGGAGCAGATGGCCTACTCGGGGGGGATAACCAACGTCCGTAGCATCGCCGTGCCCAGCTTAACCACGTCTTGGCGCCGTAAATTGAATCAAAACACATCGGAAGACATGTGCCGGGTGGCGGCCGTGTAGGTCGTACGAGCTGTGATAATGTAGGAATACAGCTTGTCCAGCAACGCTCGAGTGAAGACAACCCAGCGCCTCCTCTTGTCCCGCCGCCTCAAAGCGAAAAGGCCATCGGCGGCGCCATCGTACTCCACCTGGCGGCCGCACCCCGGTCCGTCGCACGTCCATCGACCGATGATGAGCTGCCAGAGGACCAGTGCAGGCACAAAAAGGACAGAACCGCGCGAAACAGCAAGGCACCCATGTCAGCCACGACATTCATCCACCTCACGAGATGCCTGGCACTGACGCCAACAAAATGAACCCAGACACACAACGAACAATAGAGAAACGCAACGAACATACTTGCATGGCAGGCGCGGACGGGTGGTGTGTATAAAGCACTGCGGCCTCCTTGGTGACAACGTGCTGCTCGTCCCGCCGACGCCCACAACTGCCGCAATAGGACTCGACCTCTGGCTGCCGCAAGTGGTGGACCTGACCGGCGTTCCCCATGACCTCCATGATGCCCTTCAGCGTCGCGAGGTGATTTTCCCGGCCAGCAGCACTGCCGGATGCACGACGTAAGAAGAGGCCCCGCCAGTCCGCCGTCCTCGCCCAAACGTCGCCACTCTCAATCTCCCCTGCACACGGGAGCATGTTTCGACGCACACGTGCGGAGACGGCCGCCTCAGCTGCGTCAGTCGAGCTCCGTGCCGTGTCGCACGGCGCGCTCTCAATACCCACATCGTCATCCGGCACATCGTCAATTGCAGGAGGTTGATCCGCCCGCACTGCCGTCTTGTAAGATGCAGAGCGCGTGGTGTTCCCCATCGCGTCGCCGGCCGCCGCCGTTGCCCGATGGTCGTCGTGAAGAGGACGCACAAATGTGACACGACCACACCGGGACCGGAAACGACGACAGCTGGGCGCAATGCACGTCGCCGCATTGGCCGCCGAGAACGACACCAACGAGAAGACGGAGCGGTAGAGCACAACCCACACCAGCGACGACCCGAGCTGCTCCTTGACAGCAAAGTCCGCCGCCATGGAGCCCAGGTGCATGCGCGTCCAAAATCTGGTAAATGGGATGTTGGCGTCGGACAAGCACGACCGCAACGCCGTCGTGTGCTGACACGTCGTACTGCGCGAAGATGCCGACAGGAAGAGCGCGTTCTGCGTGCCCGCAAAGCACGAGCATAGAAGCCGGCCTCGACGAGACGCCCACAGGATGCAGCTGTCGTTCTTTCCAACACCGACCCGCAACAGGATGGCACGAGACCCCGACTGCGGGTCTCCAACGAGCACGGCCGACACAGGCAACGAGCCCTTACCGACGGCAGTAGACGACGGTAGCCCGCAAGCACTGCGGACACACGCGCGGAGGACCTCCTTGGCGTGCGAGTCGACCACGCGACGTACGCCACGTCGGTGACGCCGCAAAGGAGCGGCGGGAGCAGCTGCGGCGGCAGCAAGGGTGTCGTCCAGTCCACCGTCCGGTTCAGCAGGGTCCTCCAATGGTGCGGCCGCCGCCGCCGTCCGCCGACGCGTTCGAGCGGGAGCACTGGCGGGCGTTGCGGCGGCGGCCGCCGACGAGTCCGCAGCCGCTGCCGAGCCAGACGGACCACCAACATGAGCACGCTTAGCCCAAGCAACATCCACCGGCACGCAGTTGCAGCCAGCCACGTGCCGCCTGGCCACGGTGCCGACGCCGGCCACCGGCAGTGAGGCCAGATGAGCTGCGAAGGCCGGTGACGACGCGTCGCCCCCGGCATAACGGGCGACAACGGGGGCGTGAAAACGCGGCTTGCGGCAGGGCTCCCCGTCCGGCATGCCGGCCGCCAAACGTGAAGCGGGCGCCCAATAACGCCAGCGCTCATCAGAGCGAAGAAAAAATGGCAGCAACAATGGGACAAGAGCAGCAGTCGCCACGGGGTGAGGAGGGGTGGTCCCTCAAAAAAAAAGAATGGGGAGCGAGGTGGGAGGTAAAACGAAGCGGTGGTAGCGAACATGCAGCGCTCCGAGCAAACACGGCGCACGGACGTCGATGGAGGGGAGGGAGGATGAGCACCGCGATGACGGCGAGAAAAGCGCGGCGTTGACCAGCTCAGGTGCGGGCAAACGAACCAGACTGAACAAGCCCGTCCGCCAAAACAGGACTACCGACGAGCACGCACCCGCCAGACGGGGGTGCCCCCAATGAGCCGCTGAGAGGGTGGGCCACACCGGGGCTACATTCATTGAAACGATTGCAGCCGCCAGGTGGCGCCCTGAGGGTCCTGCTCAGCAATTTGGCGCACCAATCAGCGGCGGATCTGGCCGCCACGATTGGACTTGGGGCTGAGAAAGCGGTCAGCACGCACCCGCCAGAAGGGGGTGCCCCCAATGCGCCGCTGGGAGGGTGGGCCACACCGGGGCTACATTCATGAAAACGATTGCAGCCGCCAGGGGGCGCCCTAGGCGTCCTGCTCAGCAGTTCAACGTACCAATCAGCGGCGGATCTGGCCGCCACGATTGGATTTGGGGCTGAGAAAGCGGCCAGCACGCACCCGCCAGAGGGGGGTGCCCCCAATGCGCCGCTGGGAGGGTGAGCCACACAGGGGCTACATTCATGAAAACGATTGCAGCCGCCAGGGGGCGCCCTGGGCGTCCTGCTCAGCAGTTCAACGCACCAATCAGCGACGGATCTTGCCGCCACGATTGGATTTGGGGCTGAGAAGGCGGCCAGCACGCACCCGCCAGAGGGGGGTGCCCCCAATGCGCCGCTGGGAGGGTGGGCCACACCGGGGCTACATTCATGAAAACGATTGCAGCCGTCAGGGGGCGCCCTGGGCGTCCTGCTCAGCAATTTGGCGCACCAATCAGCGGCGGATCTGGCCGCCACGATTGGATTTGGGGCTGAGAAAGCGGCCAGCACGCACCCGCCAGAAGGGGGTGCCCCCAATGCGCCGCTGGGAGGGTGGGCCACACCGGGGCTACATTCATGAAAACGATTGCAGCCGCCAGGGGGCGCCATGGGCGTCCTGCTCAGCAATTTGGCGCACCAATCAGCGGCGGATCTGGCCGCCACGATTGGATTTGGGGCTGGGAAAGCGGCCAGCACGCACCCGCCAGAGGGGGGTGCCCCCAATGCGCCGCTGGGAGGGTGGGCCACACCGGGGCTACATTCATGAAAACGATTGCAGCCGCCAGGGGGCGCCCTGGGCGTCCTGCTCAGCAGTTTGGCGCACCAATCAGCGGCGGATCTGGCCGCCACGATTGGATTTGGGGCTGAGAAGGCGGCCAGCACGCACCCGCCAGAGGGGGGTGCCCCCAATGCGCCGCTGGGAGGGTGGGCCACACCGGGGCTACATTCATGAAAACGATTGCAGCCGCCAGGGGGCGCCCTGGGCGTCCTGCTCAGCAGTTTGGCGCACCAATCAGCGGCGGATCTGGCCGCCACGATTGGATTTGGGGCTGAGAAAGCGGCCAGCACGCACCCGCCACAGGGGGGTGCCCCTAATGCGCCGCTGGGAGGGTGGGCCACACCGGGGCTACAAGTAGTGCTGTGGCCCCAGACATGCCCATTGGGCTCATGATGTTGCTGTCTGGACCGCGCCGCAGACGTGTCTGAGGGTGGCGGATCGGCTTTCCTGTCTGTGTCTGGGGGTCATCCGGCTGCGCGCATGTGTCACCCAGTCGTGAGATGCATGGCGCACGCTCCGCGATTGCATGGCTTGCAGTGCGATTCCATTGGTCGAGGAGGTTTCCCAGGGTGGGTTCCCACGCAGTTCGTGGGATTGCTGTTTTGCCAGTTTCCTTTACGTCGCGAGGGCACATCGATGGCACACGATCCAGGAAAAAAGCTGGATCAGATGGGACTTTGATTGGTTCACAACACTCCTCACGTCACTGTCAGCCCTGTCGTGATTAGGCGTCTCTGCTCCATAATGCACACGCTTACAGCTCTTTTTTTACCGTAATCGCGTTTATTCATCCTATTGTTAATAGCGAGATGAAGGGCGATCGAGTGCCACTAAGCAGGCAAAACAAGCGCAAACGCATGGTACGGCACGACATCCGCGAGCTCCCCCTCTCACCCCGTCCAGCTGAACAACTGACAGACACAACAAGCACTAGAAGAAGAAGCAAAACATCGCACTGCCACATCGTCGGCGGTCTTTCCATTCCGCTTCTCTTGGTTCTTTGTTGGCGACTTCGAGGCGACACAGACTTGTCGTGGTTCGCCATGAAGTCACCCAAGGGGCCACTTCGCAGCGCAGACGGGCGCAACAAAGAAGAACCTTGCAATACAACTAATTAGCCGCATTGCGCATTTGTCCGCGGACCAAATATATTGGTTGATATGAATCTTTTGCATCATCTGATGGGCAGCACCGAATTGGCGGATGTAGTCCGAGAAGCGCGGCGCCCGTCGCGGGATCGGCGGTTTAAAGAAACACACCCGATCACGCGACAGCGCCGTGCACCCTGAGAGCTCTGCCACTTTCTACAGATCTGCTACTCTGAACTCCCACCTTCCACGCCGCACGCTCGGAACGTATCCGCCCCCAGCCCGCAGAGCCGAAATGTGCGCGTGCCACGGACCCGTACTCCTCCCTTGCGCCGCTCCACCGACTCTCCCGCGCCATCGGCGCCTCTCCCTCAGACCCCCACGACCATAAATTTGTCGCCCATCACCAGCCCCACCCGTCCTCTAGCCCCAGCACCCCCCGCCCGACAGTTTGGGCGCGCCCATACACGGCGGCTGGTCCGGGGGAAGGGAGCCGGTGTCAGCGGGGGGGAGGCAGAGGCCGAGAGTTGGGGAAGCGGCCGCAGCGACATTATGCGGGAGGAATAAGTGGGGGGAGTGGCGGGGGGGGCATCGATGGCGGCGGTGCGCGAGGGGGGGGGGGGGGGGGGGGGGGGGGGGGGGGGGGGGGGGGGGGGGGGCGACGGTCGGGGCATGCGGGAAGAGAGCATTTGTGTGAAGCAGACTGATGTCGGGAAAGGCACAGTCCCCACTCTTTCAAGCCGCACGCATCCCTCTCTGGCCCGCGCGGAGTTCTACTATCCTTGTCGCCCAGCTCCGCAACGACAGAGGGCGAGAGCCAACTAGCGATCGATTTGCGTTGCCAGAGTTCCCGAGATGCGCAAAAGGCCTTGTATCTCAATCAAACTCGGATGCCGTCGCCTGACTGCTGATTTTCATACAATCGCATGATTGCAGTGAGCGTCCCCGAGTGCGCTTTGGGCGTGGCCCCTACAGGACTCATCAGTCGGCTTCCTTGCAGGGATCACCGCGCCTGGTCTTGGCCGTGTGAGCTTAATGTTCCTTATCGTAGCGGTGGGACATGCCACCGCAACAAAGTAATTCTGTCGCCGGATCCCAGATCTGCGACTCCAGGCTGGACGCTGCGCTTCCGATGAGGTACAACATTGTGTCGCGCCCGAATCGCCTCGAAGTCGTCGAAAACGCGCAATGGCAGAAACGCCGACGCTGCTGGTGCTGCACGAAGTGTGTCGAGGAAGAAGTAGACTAGGCCGGAAGCCTCCACCCTGCCGTTGCGGTGGTGGGGCGCCGCACAATGGACCGCATGCTGCAGAAGAATGCGGAGGGAGCGTGCCCAGCGCTTGAGAAGATAGGAGTGGCGTTGTCGGACGAGGGGCCGTGCCGGGTCAGCAAAGCCCTCCTGCTCGTGCCTACAACGGCGTTTATCTTCCGCAAGGAGTCGATGCTGAGCACAGTCTCCACTTTGTAGTTTCCTCTCGACGCGAGCGGCGCCACGACGCGTGACCGAGCATGATGGTTCTTGGCGGCACATCAGCTCCCAGGGTTTTTCCAGCCAGTCGGGGTGAAAGGGGCCTAATGTGCTGCGCACGTACACTTTGGAAACAAGATAAAATCAGGGGGTGGTTCTGTGCATCGGCGCGCTTCCACATGCCTCCCTTTGCCTGCTTCCTGTTGGCGCAATCGTGGACGCGCTGTTTTCTCGGTATCACCGGTCGGTCGCCGACTTGTCGAGGCCGCCTGTCGACTTTGCCCCCGTATTTGTGCCCGAAGATCAGGCGCCCTTCACTTCCGGATTCAAGCCGGCGCTCTTTCCGGAGGCAGACGTGGACGTGGGCTTTCGTGAGATGCAACGTTGCCTCGTCGTGCGCGCCCCGAACGGCGAAAACAAAAAGGCCTTGAGCTACCGCCACCCCAGCGACCGCCTCAGCAAGGTGTTTATGGCGCAGGGGGTGCTTCACTGGGCCGACAAAACGCACCTTGCATTCCGCGCGGAATCGCAGATGGGCGAGCAGTGGGGCGCTGTGGAGAGCGACATCAAGGAGCACGCGTTGTGGTAGGCGATGATCGGCGGTGGCACCTTCTACGCGGCTATCCTCAACACGGCCAGGGCAAATGCGCTTTCAGTGTGACGCGCTGGCTAACCGTCGCCCTCCACACCCCGCCGGAGCGTCTCTGTGCCGCAGGCACTGCAGGGATCCTTCCGCCGGTGGTTGGAAGACACCGACAGGGCCCTGGGAGAGATCGTGTCGAGAGACCACAGGACGCAGGACGAGGCCTTGCGATATCCCTTCTTTTGCGGTGTGGTGGTGCCGCTCAGTACATTTCCCGACTAGGGCTGCCGGGCTGGCCCTTTAAAATATCCCGTCCATGTCCTTTCTTCACGGCCACCCCCTGTTCAACAACTCCTCTTTTCTTCCTACCGCTTCACAATTGTGAGGGCGCTCACGGCTACGGGAGACACGGTTGCCAGCGTCGTGAAGAGAGTCCTACTCTCACGGCACCGGCAGTCCGCATCGCGGTGGAGACTGTAGCGCCAGAAAGTACGGCTGAGGTTTGGCAGAGGGAGCGGCGCATATCTCGACGGATGGACAAGGGCGTTGTAGCTTTGAAGCAGCACGTGGACGTGGGGGGGAGCAGGTTTATAGCGCATGGCTGCGTCATTGCGGGCGACACGCGGTCAAACCGGAACAGACGCTTTGACTTTGTGAAGGGGAACCTCCGGCGGACGCTGGGGCTGCTCGCGCGGCTGGTTACGCACAAAGTTCTGCGGGACCCCCGCACGCGGGAGCTGGCGCATCAGTAGCTGTTCCACGCTTCTTCCGCGCCACTCACTAGATCCTCGAGAGTGCTGGTGCTCACCAGCGCTTCTGTGACTGCGAGGTTTCTCCTGGCGCCACAACCGCAGTCGAGCGTTCCAGCATCGCTGAAGGCGGACTGGGAGAACGTTTTGACACTTCAGGCGGCCGGAATACTCTCTGGCGTGCTGAATTTTGAGACTTGAGATGCGTACTTGCCTCTTCTGCGTATGGGGCACGGGCTGAACTAGGAGATGGAACTACCAGAGCAGGAGGTCTCAGTGGCCCTCCGCGTCGCCATCCTGGACCTGGAGCAGCTATTTGGCGAGCGATAGCGGCTATGGGGTGGGACAAGGAAGCGCCTCTTTCGTCTTTACGCGGAATGCGCAGTTCACAAGCGCGCGCTAAAGGTTGATTACGCACGGCGTGGCAGCGCAGTGTGGGCGGCAGGGGTCGTCTCAATTCTAAAGTAACGGTACGGCTCTGGCACCAACAAGACGAAGTCATTTCTTGCGCTATTGCAGACGATACTCCCAGCACGCACTGCGCGTTGCGCCTGATGCGCACGCTCCCTTCTAACACGTCCGGTGCCAGAGGACCAGCGGTCGAGAATAAGACGGATCCCGCAGTACTCGTGCCCCGCCACGGCGGACGAAGAGGCCACGGCTACGACGGGCCCGCGGCGGGGTCGCGGATGCTGGTTTAGGGGTCACGATTAGGAGCACGAGACTTCGCTCTTGGTTGCGGGTTGTTTGCCTCCTTTTCGTTTTCTTGCGACCGACGACGCTCCCACCTCTTTCTCATCCCAGCCACCCCCACGGCTTAAAGAACCACCAACCAATATCGCTCCGTCGCCGACGGGACCGGCAACAGTGAGCATTCATAAGACGGTGCCTGCGCGGGAGATCTGTTGTGGTGGTCACCCCGTCGTCGGGACAATGGTGGCGGCCGAGACCACCGCGATCGGCGACGGGGGGGAGCAAAAGGACGGAGGAAGCTTTATTCTGGGGGTCGGCGGCGCCGCCGCGGTGGCTGTGATAGCGGTGGCATTCTAGGAGATAGTGACCACGACGTCCACGGCGACGCAATCGCCGCCACAACGGCAGCGAAATCGTGGCCATGCTTTGTGTTCGGTCCCTTCCCTGCTTCTTTTTTTGATAGATGGTGTCCAACTTCAGGGGGTTTGTTGGTGATGGTCAAGTGGGCCCAACGAGGCCGGTGTTGATGGAAGGCGGCGGGGTGGGGGACTGCAAAATGGCGACGCGGACCGCGATAACATGGCCTTGCAGCCAGTGTCGGAAGTCCTGGGGTCTCAGTTGGCGGCGGAAAGCGACGCGACGGCGGCCACTCGGTGCACGAGATGGTCAGTTTCATTGCTGTCGTGGGGTGAGTGCCGTGTCCTTGTGGGGCTGTGGCCGGTAGAGCGGATATGGACAGCTTTTTGTGGTTTTTGAGTCGCCATTTGATTCGGCGGCGCGATCGCCGCCGCCTCGGCTGCGCTACCACTTTTCAGCGCCGCAAACGACGCATGGCCTACCACTCTTCTCATTTTTTGAGTGACCACAACCGCTATCGGCCGCACAGCCACGGCAGCGCCGTGCCGCCACAGAATTACACGTCCCCAGGGACGGCGTGCATCCGGGCAACGGGGACGAGGTTGACATCACGCGCGGCGGTGGCCCGGTGCCTGGGGCGGTGGAGGCGCTCTAGTCGGCGGCGGTCGCGTTTGGCCGTCTTTTGGGCACCTTGGGGCATGTCATCAACGTGAAAGCGGCAGCGGTTCCCCGACGGCTGCGATGCGAGCGCTGCAGCGGTGCTATCTCTTATGTTGATGCGCTGCGCCGCCGACATCTTCTCCTCGTTGCCGCCGCCGGCCGCGGCCACCACGAAGGCTTTTCCGCTGTTCTCGCCGCCGCTGTCGCGGCTGCCTTTGGGGTGCAAGCATATCGTGACGGCGTCGGCGAGCCTCGGGCCGACGGCGCCTCTAAGGAAGACCTTCTCGGCGCGACGACGGCGGTGGAGGGTGTGCGGCATGCTCGTGGGGTGGCGCGGTGTCGGCGAGAGCTCTGCACCGTGGGGGAAACCCCCTGACAGGGGAGACACGACCCCCCGGCCTGAGCCGGGGACGGGTCGTGAACAGTCACGCAACATCCCCGTAGGAAGGTGGCGTGGGACAACCCCCTTGGGGGGGTGTCCAGGGAGCCCCAGGGCCACACATGAAACGACCCCTCTAGAGGGGCGTGAGGCGTGGAACACCCGATCGGGCCCCCCTGGGGGGGTCTGGCACACGCAAGGGAGGCACACGTCATCCCGAATCCGGGCCCTCTGGGGGGACCGGGAAGCTTGAGGAAGCTTCCGCAATCCGAGCGTAAGCCGGGCCGA
>Ga0209093_1000417_pt1 | contig 22726 bp, 31 predicted proteins | sample SidtaG_4_FD_187450 | JGI IMG/M metagenome (GOLD analysis project Ga0209093, IMG submission 187450) | Marine algal microbial communities from Sidmouth, United Kingdom - Sidmouth_Male1 metaG (SPAdes) (version 2) | ecosystem: Host-associated > Algae > Red algae > Unclassified | place: Sidmouth... | reverse complement strand
CCCCCCATACCACGCGCGCTCTCCCCCCGCGTCACGCGCTCCCGCCCCCCTCCCGCCAGCGGCACCACCGCGCGGCGCCGAACGCTTGCGCGGTCACGGTGCCGCCTCCCTTTGCTGTGGTGCCTCCTGCCGCCGCCCTCACCGCCACCGCCGCCACACGCATCGAAACGGCGACGAGCCGCGCGGTGGCGGCGGCCACGTACTCGCGCACCAGGGCGGCGGCGACAGCGATGGCGCCGCCTACAACCGACCACGCGAGGTTTGGCCGGTGGCCAGCCACCTGGGCCCGCGGAAGCGGCTGCCACTGCCACATGCGGCCCACATGCGGCGGATCGGCCGCGGCGTCCTCACACGGCTGCCCGAGTCGCCGCCTCACGCACACGCACAGCGGAAACGTCCAAGCGTCTTGTGTGGGCCACAAACCGCCCACCCTCCCCCCTCGCCCGTTACCCCTTCTCTGTTCACAGCCCACCGCGCGCAAGACGTGCCGGCGCTGCCGTTGGTGCCGTCGCCGCGGCACAGGCAGCGGCCGATCGGAATGACGGCCGCGAGCGATGCCAGCCCCGGCCCGCTCCGCGCGCTTGCGGTGGCGGTTGGCACGCTGCCAAACCGGCAGCGGCGGCGCTGCCCACCGAGCGCGTCGCCCTCCACCACCGCGACGGGCAACCCTGTAGCCGGTTGGCGACCTGCGCACGGGAAGGGCGCCCAGGCGGCCGCCACGTCTACAGGGCGGCCGCAAGACCGCATGAACGAAGGCACACTGGAGAAATTCTGATTGTATAAGGCGCCGTACATCACCCTTTTCCTTCTCAATTCCCAGTAAAAACAAACGCAAAGAAAGAAAAAAACGGACAAGACGGTCGCGCCTGGACGTCCGTACGAGGCCCACAAAGGGCGGTCCTGCTCCTTCTACCACCCAGAATGACAATAAGAACGCAATAAGCGCAAAACACGACCCAGAAAAACAATAAGAACGCATCACGCGTCAACACAAGCGGGTGCCGGGGCTCCATCTCGAAAAAAAACTAACAACATGCAAGTAGTGAAAAGATCGCCAACCGTTGGCCTCGGTACGAGGCCTCGCGAGCGCGGACCCTCCTGCCCCGTAGTCCCCCTCTCGCCTGACACACCAGGGCGGTACTGACGTACCAGGCGCTGCCGCGGCTCGCCCCTTCGGCGGTCGACCCCCCCCTACGTGCCCCCATTCGCGCGCCAGAAAAAGAGAGGCACGACAAATAGAGACGTCTGTCGGCCAGGCGCTGGCCACCAAAGCCGGCCCGGCCAGGGCCCTTCTCCCTGATCGCCACTGCGATAGTCGCCCTGGTCCTGGTGACGAAGTTGGCTGGCGTCCTGCTGCCCGCAGTCACGCGCGTGCCCGGGCGTGGTGGCGGCCGTGCCGACCTTGAGATTGTCCCGAGCGAGGGAGACGCCGACGAGAATGACGCCACTGTCAGCACTGTCGCTCGCCGCCGCCGCCTCCGCGGGTGTGCGACCGGCCGCAGAGGCCGCTCCATCACGTCCCGAGAAGTGGTAGGCGAGCGTGCCGGCCTCGGAACGCAACATGGCCGTCGCCGTGGACGCCACAGATGCGCGGACGAGCGTGCCCTGGTCCTACTTGTCAAGGGCCGACATCGCCTCATGCCAAGCCGCGGCCCAGCGAACATCCGTGCGGTAAGTCTTTCCGTCAGAAGCGAGGTGCTTGTCTACCGCGGCAGTCTTGGTGTCGAGCAGGTGCATGACGGTGTAGTGCGGCGCCAACAGGGCGCGGAGGTTGTCCATCTGCGTCTCGAACGCCGCCGCACTCGTGCCAATGTCCTCAACGGCCTTCGAGGCCGCCTCTAACTCGTCGGGCCTCGCTGGCTGATGGTCAGCCATGCTGCCCTGCGTCACGCAGGGGCCGGCGTCTCTGCAGGTTTCGTTCCAGGCCGCGTCGCCCCCCTCCTTGACCTTGTTGCCACCCACTTTCTCGGATGCCGGCAGGCCGCCGACGGCCTTGCGCTTGCCGCTGTGCCCGGCCAGGTTCGAGGCCGCTTCAAGAGGCACGTTGGGAATGAAGAATGCGGGACCCTCTCAGCGGACAGCGTATCGGCCACCGCGAAGGAAGGACCCCGAGAAACGCACAGGCCGGCGTCGGCCTTGTTCATTCCGCTACCCTTCCCGTCACAGACAATGCGTCCCGCCGTCAGGACGACGCCAGCCTTGTGCTCGGCACCGTCAGCGGCCGCGTGCACGGCCGCTTCATCGCGAACGTTGGCCGCATCTTGCGCGTTCCTTGCCCCTACTTTGAGTGCGACTTGAGCGGCGGCAACAGCCGCAGCTGCAACAACAACGTCTTCAAAGGCATCGGCGTCTCGTCGGCCGGCCGCATCGTCGCAGGCACGGGTGGGCGCTGTTGGCATCGGGCCCCCAGTAGAGGCCCCGTCGCCGTGCTCACGAAGAGGGCGCTCAACTTCTTCCACGTGCGTGGGCACGAAGGAGGTGGGCGTCTGGCCGGCCTCGTAACCATCGCCGAATGGCAAAGACATGGCAATGACAATGGGCGATGGGGTGGGGTGGCGCGGATTGTGGCAGCAGGCACAGCGTGGCGGTGGGGTCCGGCGAGTCGGGGGCAGCGGTGGGTGGCATGCGTTCAGGTCCTCGTGGGCACCAAGCGGGGTGCCAAAGTGTCGTCGGATCACGCCACCAGGCCCCTCTCGCACCCCCCCATTTGTGACCGCCTGGCTACTCCTCTCGCCTTCTGTGGCCTCTCGCCTCATGTGGCCACGCGTCGCGAGTCTGTTCCACGTCGGCTCACGCGGAGTGAAAACAAGCGTGTGGGCCCGCAAAGGACCCTTCTCTGCGGCTCTTCTCCAGCCAGAAAACGACCTGGCCGCGCGGCCGCCCGCGTCAGCCAAGCAAACATAGGGGGGTTTGTGTGTTCAGCTCTCGAGATCTGCTCTGCGGCCATTTTTCTCCAAACAATAAACAACCTGGCTGCACGGCCGCCCGCGTCAGCCAAACAGAAATAGGGGGGTTTGTGTGGTCAACTCTCGAGCTCCACTCTGCGGGCATTGTTCTCCAAACAATAAACAACCTGGCTGCGCGGCCGCCCGCGTCAGCCGAGCAAAAAAAGGGGGGTTCGTGTGTTCAGCTCTCGAGCTCTACTCTGCGGCCATTGTTCTCGAAACAATAAACGCCCTGGATGCGCGGCCGCCCGCGTCAGTCAAGACAACATAGGGGGGTTTGTGTGGTCAGCTGTCTGGTATTGAGCCCTCTCCAACGATCACATGCCTGATTCATGGCCCTTGCTACCCTGAGTGCAGGTGAGACACGATGCAGGGGCGGCTGCCCACGTATCCCGACGCGAGAGCAGCGCCGAGCGGACACCAGCAATGTAAACATCCATGCACGTGCACAGCCCTGAGTGGATCGCCGAGCATCTTTGCCTGGCTCTTGATGGTCCCTCCCGTTCGCGCTGGGGGACCGCTTGTCTGACACTGGGTGCCCGGCGTCAGCAAGGGCTCAACGCCGCTGTCCCGCCCACAACGTATTTGGTGCCAGTGGGTCTCAGATCGAGTCGGTCCACCAAAACCCGGATTCGGGCACCGCCTGTGGTCCGGTCGTGGAGGCACACCACCCCACTTGATCCGACTATTTCTCGTTTGCGACGCGTGCTGCAACCGCATCACACGCCAGCCGAGGTTTGTGACAATCTATCTGATCTACCGAAATTGTATCCCATCACCTCATTCGTTGATTGCAATCCGCGGCAATAACGGCAGCGCGGCACTGCTTTCGTGGCCTTTGATTGGCTCGGCTGAGTCGCACTTGAAACAACGTCTCCCCGCAATGGCGAAGCCGCCCCCGTGATGGGGTTTGGCGGTTTGGGCCGCGTTGAGGTCTGCGTAGCGTGCCGTCGACGGAAAGACTGCCGTCAATACGGGGGCTTGTTACTGGGAGACTGCGGCAGACCCATCAGGGGGTCTTCGGTCATTCCACAGCCGCGGCCACCACCGCCCCTCGCGCACATATCATACTCCCTGCTTTCCTCGAGCGCCCTGTTTGTGGCCCTCGGCGCCAGTACACGGTCGGATGACAAAGAAAGATAATTTACAACACAGCAGGCTGTCCGCCACATCCGCAGAGATACAACACAAAACAGACTACGCAGAGACGATAGCAACAAAAGCACACACGTTAGACGGCCCTCCTCTCGTACCTCCCCTGCCCGGTTCCTGCTCGCCCCCCTGGACGGCTCAATCCAAAGAAGAGCAGCGCAGTAACGCGGAGGGCGGCCCGGCATGGGCCGGCGCAGGCGGCCCGGCAAGGGCCGCTCGTGCACACGTGTCACTACCACAGAGAGAGCGTTGATGCGCCTCTTCAGGACGCCGCAGCGTCCTTCAAGCGGACCTTCACCTTGGCCTTGTTCTTGGCCTCGACCTTGGGCTCTTTGCGACCGACGTCCACGTTGGTCACACAGCCGTCATTCTCCGTGCGGTTGAGAGCGTTGGCGGCCTTGTCCGCCGACACCGTCCCATCCGCTGCCGTCCACAATCGAAACACCTTGCACCGGGTGCCGTTGGTGGCCTCGTCTGAGGCCATCGTGGCGGCTTAGTTCATAAGAATGGCCGGCGCCAGCCGACGCCGGTACCGCGCAGACTGTGCCTGCTTCGCCATAGTTCCAGGGAGACGGCGCGCCCCCTCTCGGGCGGATGCGCGGGCGCGATAGAGCCCGGCCGCGCGGGTACGCTCGAGGCAGGCCGCGCGGGCACGCTGAATGCCGGCCACACGGGCACGCTGGCGTCCAGCGCCTTCCATGCCCGCAACTGTGCGTTCCCAGTTTTTCGCGCGTGCCGCGGCCGGTGGGCAGAGAAGTGGAAAGTGGATGATCTCTTCAGCACAACTCGGGTCCATTCGGGGCCCTTCCCTCAGTTCTTCATCACACCTGGTGGGGCGTGGAGCAGCCCCGGCGACGTGAGGGCCGCCTCACTCGGCCCGAGGACGGGCCCGCACTGGACATTTCTGCTACTCTCCCAGTGCGAAGGTGGACCGCAAGGCCCCGCAGACCTGTACTCTAAGAGGCAACACCCGGCTTCCTGGACTGATCACCGTCAACTGCGGTGCACGTGCCCTACCCTCAGTGGAGATTCGAGTGATATTTTCTGGCTCGTCCATCACGCCACGGCTGACCCCACAACGTAGGTGTCGCGGTCGCCTTCGGAAACGAGTCTACCCAAAGGAAACGGAAATCTGATCTGGTGACGGCGCCTTGAGCACTCTGAGGCACTTGGTGACCTGAAACGTGTCTGTCTCATGACGGATGATCGCCGGAACGACTGCATATTCACGCTAGAATGGACATGTGAACCTGTTCCATGTCATCCAGTTGAGGACGATCGAAGGACGATCGGCCGCTCAAATGACAACGACTGACGGGGGACACGCAGCGCCCCTCTCACGGTGATGCGAGCTGTCTGGTTGCGTGAGTTCGGAAGGTCGCTACCACCAACGTCGCCTTCGCATTCCGCAAATCGATGTATACAGTAGCCCCTGTTTTCTATCAAATACATTAGGTCTGCCGGGCCCTTTGCGGAACCCTTTAGCAAGGAGCTCGCCGCGGCTCGACACCCAATGACAGGCGTACACGGCGACATACGTGGCGCTCTTAATTTACGTGGAACTGGCTCGATGCCGACGTTGTTGGTATCGCTCTCAGCCCCAGTATTGCCACTTCCAGCCATTCCATATTGTACGCTATGCACCAGCACTAGCGATGACCGCAAATATCTGTGCGGGGGCCGGTCGGCCCGCACGCGACTTCCGCGAATGGAACCTTGGCGCGCGCTACGATGTGTGCGCGGCGGCGTGCATGGCCGACGCGGCCTGCACCAAAGCCCCAACACACACCGCTGCCATTGCCAACGCGCCACCGCGCAGCGCGACGCGCGCAGGAAGGTTGAGCGTCGCGCGCGAGGCGGCGCGCATGGCAGCACAGGCGTATCTCATCGCCTCTGCGCGCACCGCTGCCGTTACCACCACGCCGCCACGCACCGTGACACACTGGAGGAATATCAGCTCAGCAAATATCGCTGCACGGACGCCCGCCGCGTCCTATACTGACAGGCCCGCCGCCGACCCTGGTACGGTTGGCGCCTGCAGACACGTCCACTGTTGCCACCGCACCGCATGGGGCCGCAACGTACGCAAGGATGTTGGCTGTAAGCGCGCCCACATCCACTAAGGCTTTCGGCAGCGCGCCGCCACTCAAAGCAACTGGTCCAACGATGTTGAGCGCGGCGCGCGCGGCGGCGCGGACGGCCGTCGCCACCGTCCCCTACCGGCTCGCAATCAACCAATGCGTGGCCAGCACTTGCCGACACATCCGCCATCTACAAAGGTCCTCCGCATATGCTGACTCGTGCGACGCTGTAACCATCGAAAGTCCGTCCACACTGCGACGAAGTCTGTTGCTTCGCTTCACGTGGTGTGTCCCGTGCGAATTTGTCCAGGGCACTGCACGCAATTTGATCGACCGTTACATTGTGTTCGGTTCGTAACGTCGCTGCTATCGACTTTCAGAAAGTTCTTTGGTCCTTAGAAGCCCAAATCAAAGTTGATTTCGATTCACGGCCGCGTTCATGCGAGTAATCTCCCAAGATGTAGGGCTTCTTCCCTGCATGAGCAGCCCAGCGGCAGCGAACACTTGAGCTTGCAACCGATTTTACCAGTCAGCGAACGCCGCTCAGGCCATGTCTTGACGGCGAGGGACATGAGCGTGATTCGGCACCAAAATCGTTTTATGTCCGCGGAAAAACACGTGATGCGGCACCGTCTGTCTTGACAGATCCACTTTATCCGGCTGAATGGATGGCTGAGACGCACCTTGGCACAGTTGATCACCCTTCTTGACATCGACGGGATCGGAAAAAATTGGGAAGACCGCAATATTATCAGAAAGGGGGATCGGTGCAGAGTGTCTCAGCCGGTAATCTGCCAAGCAGCTTCAGCTCGTGCCGATCAGCAGATCAGAGCCTTTCTCGCCATAGGTACACGGAGTTAAGCCTTCGTTGATGCTTGAGGTGCCACACCGCAGTCGCATCGTGCGGGCGTCCTGTGCCTTAGGCCCTTGACCTCGCTGTGTATCCCCGTCAAGCAGGTCCTCGGCTGTGTCCCTATTGGTGCTCCTATGGGCGTGCGTATGCAGTGTTAACATGCAGTGTCGGATACTGTGCTACGCACGCACGGGCCCCCTTTCCTGGCTGCCATGATGCGTCGCAGGCGCGGTCCACGAGGTTCTGTGTTTTTCAATCTCACAGATGCCAACCTGATTCGTTTGCAAGCACACCCCACGAACTCGGATTCTGCAGAGCATCATGTCGGCCGTGAAGGCGACGGTGGGGGCTCGGCAGGCAGTCCCCAACCTGTCCCTGGCAGAGAGATACCACGAGCGTCCGGTGTGAAGGAATACGAAGACGTCGTCCTGTCAACAGAATCTGAGTCAGACGCTTACCCATCAGACGACACAGAATTCTCGAGTGCATCTGGGCACCCTGATGAGGGGTTTGCAACACGTCGCGAGTTCTTATGTTTTGGGTACCTCTATGGGCGAGTGCGCGTGACGCTCTGACAGTATGTCATGATGCGAAAGGCCGAGAACTCCTTTATCCCGCAGGAGGAGTGGCCCTGGGGGTGGCGCTTACGGCAGTTGCCCAAGCACATGCTGAAGTCTGCCATATTACTGCGAAGAGAAATGACCACACGTCAGCTTCCCGTTGGCAAAGGAAGAGGTTTGCGAAAACTGCCTGACGCAGTCGTATCGCTCATTCCTTTCTCTGAGCATGTAAAGCGGGGCTTTGGAGATCCCAAGACGGCTGCTCTTTTCCACAGTAAAGGGGAATCGTGCATGGGCACAGCTGAGCGGCCTGCAGAGTTCTATTACACTGTAGTGGCCATGGATCCCGCGAGGAATAACGTGAGGATCGTCTTGTTCCGAGACCGGTATAGGTACGACATCGGACGTATCGCCCAGGTCTCTTTTGATGCAGTTACAACATTCAAGGAAAGTCTGATGAGCACAGCCATTGCTTGTGTCGGCAGTTTTACCACATCCGCGTCCACGTATGCACCCCAGAGCGCACTTAGACTTGGGGACTCCCTCGCGCAATTTTCTGCTTTTTCTGATTTCGTACCGCCCGCGAGCTGGGCGTTCTGCTTCACAGAAGAACGCAGGTTTACTTTGCGGTTCACGCGGTCCGGTGGCGTACTAGTTTTTTCCGTAAAAGCATCAGCCATGATGGAACGGGACTCGTGGTCCGCCTCAACGTCACTGAGGCCACTGGAGCTCTATGAGGCAGCAGAGCCCCCTGAGTGTGATCTCCCGAAAAAAGGTCCCTACACGCTGTACGTTTCATTGTATGGTGATGAGTTCAACGTATGCAAGCGTCGACGGGGAAGCCTGGAGGGCTGCTATGGAGCATACACGCCTCTCAGCATCAAGGATCGCGCGTTTTCAGTTCGTCCACTGTTTTATTTGCCACGAGGAGCCAACCCGGACGCACCGCTCAAGCGCGTGGTGGAAGACGTACTCCTCACGAGCAAGGAAGGTGTGCACGTCTATGATGCCTTCAAACAGCAGAACGTGGTAGTTCGTGTGTACATGTGTCTTAGTCTCTCTGAGTTCTCTATGGCTGCGAAGCTTTCCAACTCGGTCGCTGCCACAGGCATAGAGCACTGCACTAGCTGCGACATCGTCCAATTGAAGACCACTACAGCTTGGAAAGAGCGAGCTATGATCAGCACCACCTCTTTCGACATTAAGGACTCTCGTTACTCTCTAACGCAAGAGCGGACTGCGCTGATCATGTCGGCCGTAAAGAGCTCCCCACAGCTGTCCGCGGATTCCATGAAGGATGCACTGCTTCTTAATGGCATATCCGATAAGTCCGGCAGCCTGATCATGCGTCATGAAGAGGCACGGGGTCCCGGGAGTTTCGACAGACACGAGCACGTGGTTGTCGCTCCCTCACACCTACTCTACTACAACATCGGGTCAAACCTTTCAATGGAAGCCTTTGATGCGTTATCAGTAGAGCAGCGGGACTCATTCACAAAGCAGATGCGTCGCTGTGCGAAGTGTGTCCCGACGAACACAGTCTTTTCGTCCTTCGAGCCCGAAACGAGGGGTGGCACAACCCTTTCAATGTCAGACTGAGCAGAGCTGCAGCTCACGGTGGGCCCGGCTGTGCTGCTGTACTCGGTCCATCCTGCAGACACATCGCCACACACAGTTGCCGCTCTCGTTCCTCTTCACGGCCTGCGACGGTTCTCTACCGCATTGTTCTACCTCTCAATAGCTGCCTCGGATGGCGAGAAGGCCGTGCGCACGAGGCCCACTGTTTCGGAGCTCCAAGTCTTGGGCGAGAGTCTGATGATTGAACTGCGTCGGCTGCTGCCATTCATCGGGTCGTGAGAGCGACCATCTGTGCACCATCTACTAGAGCTCTTGAATCGCACTCTCGCTCTGGTGCAGCTCGGGCCGGCCATGTGTGAGATCATTTCTCAAAGGTTTCACCAGCTGGGAAAGCGTGAGAGGAGCCAGAGCAACGGCTGGAACCCCGCTGAGTACGCCATACAGAGGTGGAGAGACGCAGAACAGTACTCCCGAGTCCTGCCTTTGCCGGGAGAATATGAAATACCTGCTTCATGGCTCACTGGGAGACGAGGCAAGCAGCTGAAGTCCGTGTCCTTCTACAGCCTGGGTCCCAGCAGACCTAATGCGACCACAGTAAATGATTCTTGGCGTGCCATGCACGCTGTGCGCACGCTGCTAGGGTCCAAAGCAGATGTTTGGAAGCGCCATGCGCTGAATGCGGCCCTCACAGCATCTCCACCAATGGAGCCAACCGTCCAACCCAACGGCCACGTGTGCGCAACGTGTGGCGCTGTCACTGGCTCTCCAAACGCAGAGCCAATACTAAGCAGATCACGTCTCAAACTTGGGCTCGTCTGGACGTCTCTGGCGGTGGGCCTCTTTTGTGGCACGCCAGTACTCCCACAGACGCGCTACATAGAATCTCCATGAATGCCAGATCGTCACGCAACTGAATGCAAGCCACGCTTCATGCTTTCCATTGGCTTCCGTGATCCGAACAGGTAACCAGGGGTTGGCCCAACGACTCGGAGCGTCTCCAAACAGGCCTGTTTGGAGTGGCGCTGCCGTGTAAGCTCCAAAAGAACGGCGATCCCGCGAGACGACCACGAGATGCATTCAGGGATTAGAAAATGTGAACAGGTCAATTTATGGGTCGTCACAGCCCCTTCACACCTTAGTTTTGGAAAGGATCCCAACCACCAGTGCTCCAACTGTCCAAACGGCCAAACGGGGCCACGATTGGCTGTTTGGACGGTTGGAGCCCTTGGTGGAGACGCTCTCACACTTTGGCGGAACGCCGTGAGGAAAGAGCGATCGATTATCATCGGAGAAGGGTCCACAGTGTCCATTGTTGACGGTATACCTGAAGAGCCCGGCTCTGGAACGAGTGACATGAACCACAAGCGCTTTGGTCGCTTCCACTCCAGTACAACCGTCAACGGCGAGCTTCACATTTCCTACGAGCCATGGAGTGTACCGCACATGGCCTTCTCCGTTTTGGGCGAGCCGGCTGTCGTCGCTGTTAACGTAGCAGCCGATGTTACCATTGTCACTGCCGACCGCGTCGGCCAATTGGAATGTGTGCTTCCTTGTAGGCAGCGTAGCGTCATGTTTACCAAACGTTCGGGCTTCCACTTTAAGAGTGGGTGACTGAGAGTGACTTGTGCATTGTATACCTCTCTGACGTGTACGTCGGACTCGGATGATGGTTTGAATACTGTACTGCACCAAAAACAATGAGCAAGGGACCTACGACGTTCTCAAGAGAAAACGAGAAGGTTTTGATGAATACTTCAACAGCCTATGTGTGACTTCCAGCAACGTGTGGCAGTAAGAAGAAACATACAGAGTGCGCATGGAGAAACCGAATGCGAGAAGCATAGAAAAAAAACAAAAGACATCGCTCATGCATTACGTTCCACTGACAGCTTCTTCAATTCATCGACCAAGAGGTACACGGTGCGGTTCGAAAGCCGCTGCACCACCTCCCGATCATGGCAATCCGTGAGACGCCTCTGCTCCGGAGAGCCCTGGCGGAGTCGATCGTGATCGCTCCCGAACATGGTCGGTGTGCAACGCAGACAACACCGAAGAGCAGTAGGTCCAGCTTCTTCTCCTAGCTGTTCAATGAACGTAGGGAAGACAAAGACCGAGAGCCAAACGACTACACCGCAATGAGGACAAGACGTGCCATCAACTGAATAGTCTGTGACTGATCCCGTCTCCTCATTGGGCAACACCAAGGGTGTCCCTTTCGGCTGTATGGATTTGTGCACGATAAGCTTCGTCACGCCCATGGAAGCCCGCATCATGTCGACGATGGTGGCCTATCTGCCAGCCCAGTCTGTGTCTGGCCCCATCTCCGAAAAGGCCTGCGTATCGTCAAGGTACTTTCGCAGGTACGACACCATGACTTTGAGATCTCGTTGGAACTGTTCGGGCTCTAAGGACTCATACGTCTGTGCGTCGCCGCACCACCATTTCCCAGCAGCGAGCTTCTGGGCCGCAAGCACCAGCAGCTTTTCAAAAGGGATGTGGATAGTCAGCTTATTGCGCCAATTTTCGGCGTGCTCCATCGTGTAAGAAAACCAGGCTGTGCAGGCAGTGTTCACGGCGGAGGCCACGTTTGGTCCCCCATTGAAGCCGCTGTGAAGGACTCCGTAACACGTGACGACAAATTCCCCAGGCTCCATCTCGTGGAATACAACTCGTACACCGCAAGGCAGAAAGAGCGTTGCAGGCCACAAGCACGCCTTTACAGCAAGAACTGTCCATACGCCACCTCCAGCGGCTTCCAATACGACCGGGTCCATAAGTTCTCGCATGACGCGCTCCGCGAGAGGCTGTTCCGACGCCGGAATGAACCACCAAAACTTTCTTGCTCCGGCCTGCAAGTACGAACATGATTGCAGCAGACTGTCATCAACGTGCCGGCTAAAGTGGGAGCCTTAGGTCCCAACGTACAGCAAGCTCGTGTTGATACCTTCGTATGTGGACGCTGCACCGAGCATAGTGTGGTGAATCAATGTGCGAGGGTTCTCAAATCGCTGACGAGGCGGGCAAGCATGGGCATGTGCAGTACACGCACGGTCATTCAGACTCCTACTGCACCCATCCTTGTTGTCAGGTGACACGTCTGACAAGTAGTACACATCTACGGGATCAAGGGCTCCACCCATCACAGCCCTCTTTTTGCCTGCAGCTGTGACTCGTCGCACCCAAGTCGCGCTGGGATCGTTCACCCTGGCAAGGAAGCGCGTCACACCGAAGTCCCGGTATGCAGCTTGAAGGGCGTTTGCACTCTCACCGAGTTGGGCTCTGAGTTCCGCACCTGACATACGGTTTTCCCTTTTTGATGGCAGCTGTGCCCTCAAGTCTCTGCGCCTGACGCCCAGGTCAGGCGCAGGCCTACCAGAGAAGGTGTCGCACATAATAGTTGGGAACTTCGGAAAGGTTTTAACGCGCACTCTGAGCTTGTCCCCGGAATGTCGCTTTGGCAATTGACTAGAAACGGGGCGCCTGTCGCGTGATACTATTTGGAACATGTGCGCGCCAAATTGCCTGAATGATGCACTATTCGACCCAATCAGTTTGTGCAATCCCAAGTCAGGAACAGAGTGTAACTCAGTCGCAGGAACGGAGTAGAAATCCGTGGCGCGTCGCGTCAAAGACCCAGGAACTTGCGCTGACAATTGTTCACGACCGTGTGCGTTCTTCAGCTCACCATTCGCATCCATGGCAGCCGTCTTGCGAACAGTGGCGTCAGGAGCTTCTCGGCTGGTAGCCGGAATGTGCTCGTGGAGTTTCTTTCGATATGTTGGGTCTTTCCCGGCAGCCCCAGGTTTCTGTATGCTCTGTATCGATGCGAGCGTTGCATCAGGGACTCCTTCACTTCCTCTGGCCAAGTGGTTTGAGGGGAGAGTGCCGGCCAAGAAGTTTATGTTGTCTGAATCAAAGCTAGACAATGGATCGTCGCTCCGTGTGGCGAGAGCCTCGCACAGCAAAGGAGGATCACCGACCGAAATACCGACTACCGCGGCGGCACCACACCATCGTCCTTCGACAATGCCTTAACATCCTGTGCTGGGCTCTTCAACGGGGATACGCCGTGCACCGACATGTTTGCGTCGAACATGAGGTGACAAACCCACTGCAGCGCCACCGAGAACCTTTCCATCGGCGGCAGCGCCGGTGCGTCCTAGTGCATGCACATCACCACCGCCGTCGGCTGCTGCGGGACGACGCCCATCTTGTTCAAGCACCCGACCACCGTCGCCGCCTCTGCCGTCTTGGCCATGTCCTTCACCACGAGTGCCACGTTGATTTTGAGTAAGTTCAACAACAGCAGCACCACCAAGGGCGCGTGCGGGAACGGCAGTAAGCGCTCGTCGATGCGATTGCACTTCGCAACCGCCAACATTGTCGCGTCTGTCTTGTGCAAAAAAACCAACGGGAGCACCACCACGACCGCGGGCGTCAACGGCCGCACCAACAAGTCCTCGTGCCTCCACTCCATCACGGCCACCATTTCTGGGTCCATCTTGAGCGACAACACCAACCGCATCACCACCACGAACGTGTGCATCACTGGCTGCATGATCACGTCCTGGTACATCTACTGCACAACCGCCACTATTGACGTGTACACCTTGGGCAACCACGCCATCGGGAGCAGCAGCACGAGCTCGTGATTCAACGCCTGCACCGACAAGTCCCCGTGCCTGACCTGCATCACCGCCACAACTGCCCGGTCCATGTTGAGCAACAAAACCAACTCGAGCACCAGCAGGAGCACCTGCATAAATGGCCGCACCAACACGTCCGGACACGACCATTGCATCACTGACACTTTTTCCCCGTCCTTCTTGAGCAACAGAAATATCCTATGCACCATAGCGAGCACCTCCAAGTCCACGAGCCGCCGCTGCACGATCGCCACCATTGTCCCGTCTGTTTTGAGCAACAACACCATCGGCAGCAAGAACATGGGCGCTTGAATCAATGCCTGCACCACCACGTCCGGGAACCTCGACCGTACCAACACCACGATTGTCCCGTCCGTCTTGAGCAACCACACCATCGGCACCATGACCATGAGCGCGTGCATCAACGCGTGCACGACCAAGTCCGCATACCGCCGCTGCACTATCGCCACGATTGTCCCGTCCGTCTTGAGAGACCACACCATCGGCACCACGACCTCGAGAAAGTATATCAACGCGTGCACCACCAGGTCCGAGTACCGCGGCTGCACGATCGCCAACATTGTTGGGTCCATCTTGGCCAGCCACACCATCGGCCGCAAGAACATACGCGCGTGAACCAATACCGGCACCACAACGTCCGGGTGCCTCGACCGTACCACCACCACGATTTTCCCGTCCGTCTTGAGCAACCACACCATCGGCACCATGACCATGAGCGCGTGCATCAACGCGTGCACGACCACGTCCGTTTACCGCCGCTGCACCGTCGCCACGATTGTCCCGTCCGTCTTGAGAAACGACAACATCGGCATCACGACCACGAGCGCGTACATCAACGCGTGCACCACCAATTCCGCGTACCGCCGCTGCAGCATCGCCACCATTGTTGGGTCAATCTTGAGCAGCCGCACGATCGGCAGGAAGAACACGAGCGCGTGCATCAGTGCCTGCACCACCACGGCCGGGTACCTCGATCGTACCACAGCCAAGATTGTCCCGTCCGTCTTGAGCAACCACACCATCGGCACCACGCAGACGTGCGCGTACATCAATGCGTGCACCTCCAAGTCCGCGTTCCCGCACTGCACCAGCACCGCCATCGTTGTGTCCATTATGAGCAGCCACACCATCGGCACCACGACCACGAGCGCGTGCATCAATAACTGCACCACCACGTCTGGGTACCTCGAGCGCACCACCGCCACGATTGTCCGGTCCATCTTGAGCAGCCACACCAGCGGGAGAACGACCATGAGTACATGGATTAATTGCTGCACCTCCAGGTCTGGCTACCTCCACTGCATCACCGCCCCGATTTCCCAGTCCATCTAGAGCTTCCACACCAACGGCAGCACCGGCACGAGCGAAGGCGTCAACGTCTGCACCGACGAGTCCCCGTGCCTCACCTGCATCACCGCCGCCATTGTCAAGTACATCTTGAGCAACCACGCCAACGGCAGCACAGGCACGAGCGCAGGCACCAACGCCTGCAACGACGAGTCCGCGTGCCTCGCTTGCATCACCGCCGCCATTATCGCGTCCATCTTGAGCAACCACACCACCGGCAGCACCACCACGAACGCGGGCATCAACGTCAGCTCCACCCAACGGTGCCTCCACTTCCCTGTGTCGCCTGTAACCACCATGGTCGCGTCGATCATGGTCGTTCACACTAACCACATCGCCTCCAAGAGCATGTGTAGCAGCAGTACCGCCACCAGGCCCCCGTGCGTGGCTGATGCCCCCACGAGGGACGATTATCGAACGCCCCTGAGGAAAATCTCCGAGCACGAGATGCGCATCAGTCCGACACACGTGTTCGACGCCGTCAGCTGGGCCTCGTCCGTTGCGATTGTCGATGCCACCACCCCCATCCCCGACACTGTCACCATCATTAGTGCGTGTCCTTCCTCCACTACTGTCGCGCTTTCGAATGCCGTAATTCACATTGTTGTCACCGTAACCGTCTTCGTCATCGGTCAAGTCATTAAGCGCCTCATCGCCGTTGGCGGCCTCGTCCTCCGAGAGGTTGTAGCCGTTCAACAGCTCCCCGCCGGGCTCCTGCTCAAGAAAAATCTCTCCACCGGGTCGGTGGGCGCCCACTATGCGTCGGACAAGGCCACGAAAGCGCCGAGGGGCAGGGGCCTTTTGTAATTGGGGCCCATTTTTCACGACGTAGCAGGTGTGCTGGTGGTGGTGGTATGGACGACTGCAGCAAAGACAAGTGTGCCAGCAGGTGGTCCGCCGTTTCAGAAACATCTCCTCAGGGAATCGCCACCAGGCGCACTGGAAAACGCATCCGCAGGCGCCCTTTGACGTGCATCCGCATTCCGAGTGAGGCCCTTGTACATATGTGGGTTTGACAAATCGCAGCACTCAACGACCGGAACAGGCCGTCCACGATGTCAAAGTCTACTTGAGCGCCGCCCCTGGTCTCGCAGGTGTTGATCAGCACAACTGCGGCGCAATGAACGGAAGCTACATCACGACGGATCACGGTCTGCACGACGGAGGAAACGACCAAATGGAGTTGGCGCACGACCAAGCCCGACCATCCCCGACCGCTGTACACTGGCATGATGACCGTGCCCCCACAGAACACACGGCGGTCGCGTAGCACTTTGGCCGCCCTGTTGACGATCAGGGAGTCAGCAGTCATGGCGTCCTTCACGTCCTCTGCATCGAGCGCGGAGAGAACGCGGAGGCCACCGTGCACTCTACCGCTGTCAGCCCAGTACGAAAGCCACAGCAGCAGGCCATCCATCATGCGCTTGGACATCTCCTCGCCCTCTTCCAGCGACCCGATATCCGCTGTTGACAGCTGGAGCCGCCTTTCGGCACGCGCCGGAAAGAAAAACAGCGGTGAAACAAGTTCCACTGCTCCCAGCAGAGCGTCCAGGCCATCGCTCGCTCCAGGCGCCATTGGCAGAGACGGCGCACCACGCGGCGTTGGCGGCGCAAACTTTGTTACAGCTGCGACTGACTGCGTGTCCCCATCGTGGCTGGTCGTGCGGCGGAGGCGTTTCTCAGGAGGCGGGAGTGGCCGCCCGGGCGGCGGCCGGCGCGTGTTCGACGCAGCCGGTGCATTGGACGGGGGTGCACGAGGAAAGACTCTGGCGTTGAGGATCGGAGCAGGAAGCCGGGCGGAAGATGGGGCGGGCGTCCAGGCTGGGCGCTAAGCAAGAGGAAGGGAGCACTGTACCCCCCCAAGGCACTGTGCCTTGCATGCGTGAGACGCCAGAGCCTGCCTCACAAAGAAGCTTGCGGCCGTAGTGTCGGCAGGACTCGGCAGACGACCGCCGTCGTTCTGCAATAGCCTTACAGCTCAAGCCATTAGCGAATCAATGGCCTCCACGTCGCCACAGCCCCCACGGCACTGGCTCAGGATCTGCAGCTGGTCGAGGCTCGGAAGAAAGTCAGGTCCAGCGAGTTCCAAGGCCGAGAGAAGCATCCGCAGCTGCGAGGCTGTAAGCCCGCCCACTCGACCAGTCAAAACTCTCCGCCCATCGTTGATGATGGCGATCAATTCCGATGCAGACTGGGTCCGGTCGCTACCAGGTGCCGGATCATACGACCGGGTGGGAGGGACAGCCGGCTGGCGAATGGGTGGCGCGGGAGTCGCGCCGCACGTGCTGACCCGACCGCTGCCGCTCAGGCCGGGTGAGGGCTGATGTCCCCCGACAGCGGCTGAGGGGCTGTCAGAGGCCGATTCGAGCCGCGACCCGCCACCACCCCCGCGTCGAATTGCGTATGAGCGCCCGCCGAGTCGATTGGGTCCCGCGTTGCCCCTGCCACGGCCCCTCTCGCGACCGCCGCCGCAGCCTCGACCACGGCCACGACCTTCCACGGGCACAATTTCGCGACCGGTGCCGAGGGGAGCCAATGGGGCCTGCACCGCAGTGTGGTCAGCCCGTCGCGCCACCGCAACGGAACCTCGTTCAACCACATGCGCCGCATTGACAGCCCGGGCGGCTTCCTCAGCCACCCGAGCAGCTTCAGCAGTAATGGCCTCCGCCCGCTTCCGGGCGCGCGCCACTTGACGACGTTGGTTGCGACTCAATTCGCCCGGGATAGGCCCAAGGGGCTCTGAGGCATCGTGTTCATCCATAGTCAGCTGTCACGAGGACGGAAACAAACCGAAATTCTCAAAGAAGACCGCCCACCCGGCGTGGCGGCCACTTGTAAATCCCAGCGGCTGGCCCCAGATACAGGGACACAGTCCGCGGTACCACAACAGCGCGAGCGCCCGCGTGGGCAATCGGCACAAGTTCCGCACGCACCCGCCGGCAGGGCGGCGAGAGAAAATCAAAAATTCAAGCCGGCCCGCTTCGCGTGGCTGCGACTCGCAAAGCGAGCGGTTGGCTCCAGAAAGAGGGACACAGCCGGCGGCACCACCCAGTCCCACTCGCCCGATTGGGCGATTGGTAACAACCCCACGAGCACCCACCGGCGGGGTGACGAGTGAGAAAGCACAGTGAAGACCGCACACCCGGCGTGGCGGCCACTCCAAAACACCAGCGGGTGGCCCCAACAAGAGGGGCACAGCCCGCGGCTTCACGAAAACTCGATCGCTCGTAAGGGCGGTCGGTCGCGGTCTGTCCCGCACCCTCCGGCGGGGTGGCGGGCCTCTCTCCTCAAGGATGCGCCCAAAAAAAAAACAAATGGGGGAAAGGGGGGCGCGGGGGGCGCAAGAACGAACGGGGATGGAGAAGAGGGAAAGAAAATCAAGCGAAGAGGGAATGGAGAAATGAATCGTGGAGGAGAAGGAGTGGTGTTGCAAACACGGTGACGGCACGAGCGCGACGGCGCCGGTCTGCGGCGGTGACTGGGCGTGGCGGTCCCTGGATGCAGTGCGTGCTGCGACTGTGCTCGCCAGAGGTTACTGTGAGTGCGGCGGCGACTCGTGCGGTCGCCCCGTCTCACACCGGATACATGCGGTACCCCGATCTAGGCACGGCGTGGAGGGCACGGCGTTCGATTTGAGATCAACCGTCGGCCGCGGCCGGGTTAACCCGTCCCGCACGGGATACGTGCGGAACCCCGATCTGGGCGCGGCGTGGACGGCGCGGCGTCCGATCCGAGATCACCCGTCGGCCGCGTCCCGGTGAATTGGAAGCTGTGCAATCTCCAACAGTATTGTAAGTCAATGCACAGACAATTCCACGCGTGAAATCAAGTATTCACAATCGTCGACCACAGAAGTGTACGACCTGAACGCATGCAGCACGTACGGGATCCTCGGCCTCGCCCGACCGGCCCGCTCGACTAGAGCATACGGGCTCCTTGCACCAACGCGTGCTTCTAAACTTCCTCGTAAATACTTCACGCAAAGGGAAATACGTACATTTATGGTCAGGGCGAACCGCATCTCCCGCCGCAGATCAGCAGTCTGCGTCGCCCTCGCGCTGTATCCGGCTGCTTCAGGACGCCTGTCCCTGCTCAGGAGATCACCTGCGGAGCAGCTCCGCCCAGCGCCGCCTGCGTCCAACCGGTCCTCTGTGTGCGCTATGTGCGTACGTCCTCACTTGGACAGATCTCAAACGTGTTGTCGTGGCACTCTATTCCCTGCTCCGCAGAGTACTGATCTTTGACTGGGGCCCTGTAACCGTTGCACAGAGACATAATTTCACTGAGACTCCGTTGCGCTTGGGAAAAGACACACGTTGACTGATGTACTATGGCGGTTGCGGAGCCCACACCTGGACTGAGACGCCGGGACGCTTTTGCGAGGACTAAAGTTGAACAAGACGGCGTCTTGCGCGTCGAAGTGATGCCGAGTAGCGGGGCTGATGAAACTCCTGATGCTCCGCCGCCATTTCCAGTTGTCAGTGGTGCCCTATTCGCTAGTGTCTGGACTGCACATGGAGTACGTTGACCACTTGACTCGATAGCTTTTGGCTCATGGTATGAGAGAGAGGTGCTCCGTGATATGTTTTTGTCGTACCACGAATCGCACCGTGTCTAACACCTACACATCGTCGTCGTACTCGTGCCTTGCTGTCGACGTGTTGCATATGTTTCTGAACCAGGATGACCTAAGTGTCCTTTTTTCGCGATACGCACTGGCCATGTTAAGGAAGATTTCCAATGGAACTGTGAGCCCCGGAACGAATGGAAGCACAGCCGACTCGCCCGAACACAATTGCCTCTCATGGCTGGCCCCCCCTGGACTATTGGAAGGCCCCAATAGAGACTGTACTCTCCCACTCCGAGCAGTTATGACCGAAGTGGTTGAGAAGTACGCGAACCAGAGTGACTACACGACCATTGGCGGGTAAGGAAATCCACGTGCTGTGAAAGTGGCTCTGAAGAAAGGTCTTCGTACTCGCTGCAACAGGCGACGCACCTCTGCTCGGCTGATCGCGTATCGCACCCTGGGACTTTACATGGACGATGACGTACAGGAGGCGTCCATGGAACGCGTGGTGCTTGCTGCAGACGTTATGGGTGCCTCTGCCGCCGGCGCGCGAGCTGAGAGTCCAGGCGTTGGTTACCCACTGAGACTGAAGGACGGCCACAAAGAGTTGGTCCGCGCGCTTGACATGAACGGAGTGGCGGCGGCCATCATTGTTGAGCTTCTGTTTCTGTATACCAGCGATGTGTGGACCTCTGTGCGAGCAGCCGGAGCCGCCTGTCTGAAAAGCTACGTTGACACGGCAGAGTTCCCCAAGGTTTTGCGACCAGAAAGCCACGAGGCTCGAAAGGGCGTTGTGCGGAGCATGCGGGATGATTTGAAGGACTTCAAGGCTGGAGATGTTGATCTCTTAGACAAGGAACCTGACTAACTCACTCCGATCGGTCTGCATGAAGCGAATCCCGTATGATCCACCACACTGACACGGAGGACTGCTCCAGGCCGACGAAGGCGAACACGATCTGTGACTTGTTGTGGCTCAAATCTTCTTGGCCTCAGTGGTATCCAGAGTCGTCTATTTACCCCATTTTCCTGACCACTATTTCTTTTTTTCCATGCATGTCCCTTTTCTCCTCGTTTCTGTCGTTTTTCCATCGTTTTTTCCGGCATAATCCGTCTTGTTTATTCTGACATAATCTTTCTTGCTTTTTCTGACGAATGGTAGTAGAGTAGACATGAGCGTCATGATCATGGCACATCAGAGGAACAAAAACGACAGCTGTCGACAAGATCGTTCCGAGAGCTGGCCTCCCGATATTCCAGGCGGCAGATCTCCAGATAAGGCAGGAAGCAGTCTGATGTATAAATATAATAACTGTCGACAGGACCGTTCCGAAGGCTGTACTGCTGACATGCCAGGCGGCAGATCTCCAGATAAAGCAGGAAGCAGTCTGATGTATAAATATAGTAACTGTCGACAGGATCTTTTCGAAGGATGTCCTGCTGCTTTGTCTGCAGGACTTACTCACAGCCATCCCTGCGCTTTGTCTGCCAAGTCAAGCACGGACGTAGTTCTGAGCTTATCCTGGGTATGCGCTTTTCGCGTGACGACACTGCTATCCCGCTTCGACGCTGTTGCCTGGCTCTGAAGACAGTCTGGAACCTGTCCGCGTACTAAAGTCAGGCGTACAGGATGCAGAACGGATCTGAGGCGAACTCTAGACCAATCGGTCCACCGCGCGCACGGAATTGTTCGTGGTTTGGTCCAGTGACCATGCCACGAGATACGCCGCGGGATATTCCTGGAAACAATCTGGAAAACAGTTCCTGGTCTGATCTCAGTACCATACGCCATCCAAAACAAGTCTGATTGTCGGATGGGACCAGGTAAGTTCCAAGTCCGATCTGCAGGACGACTCGAGCGGATTGGGAAGATAATCTTCGCGATTGTTCGACAGGTTTTCAGGAACTTTCCGCACGATGGTCCGCAGAGTTAGATGCGATCGAATCGAAATAACACCTCCGTATTTATAATGAAAGAAAAGATCTCATTTTATCTCGGGAATTTCATACCGCCACACAGTGACATGAAAACACAGAGCCCGCAGTTTGGGATCAGAACAGGCCATTCGTGGGCGACACATCTGCACCGCGCAGGCCCCACGCCGCTCGAGTACCAGAGTGTAAACGCACGCTTCTGGCATCCCGAGATCCAAGAGGTGAACCGTGACGGGCCCTCTCGTCCAATCATTCTTGGGAAAGGCATCAAACGCAAGCGCGATATTCCTTTCCAAATACGTTCACGTGCGCGAGATAAAGAAAAAAAACTGGCACACTTGAACGTGTTCGACTCGAAAGCTCCAAACGAGCCCGTTCTAGATCGTACCTCCTTCGTGCGCGGGATCCCACTGTCGGGCCTTTCGGGTATAAAAATATTCGCGTGATTGCGGTGTGATCAGAACGACGCGCTCCCATTCGCTGGCAAGTGTGTACGCACGCCGTGCACGCGCCGTGCAGACAGGCCCATATACCATGCACACACGTGGTTTCGACTTTGATTTCGGGCCCCAAGAGCGCAAGGGGGCTACTGTTTTAACCGGTGAAATATGTCGAAACTCGATATCAGAGCTCTGGAAGTGCTGTGAGCAGGGGAGTGGGGCAGTTCTTTGGTTTCTTCTTTTCACGGCATCCGTACTCCAGGGCCAATACAAAAAGCAATATCTCGGCCTGGGACAGCGTTGACAGCTGTAATGCTGCACTGTGAACACCAGCAATCCCTGTTCCTGTGCAGCAGAAGAGGCACTCAAAAAGATGGAAAAAGATTTCAATCTGTTTTTAGTGATAGTTCCTGCTTCGGAAATGTTTACTAAAAGCCACTAGAGTCTAGTGGCAGTCTGGGTAGGACCTCACAGGAAAGACGTTGGTACCATTTCCTCGCCATTTGAAAGGGCTACCCGTGCCCCAGACAAGGGTGAAGCGCCGCCATATTCGGACGGCCTTGCACACCCAAATCGCCGATTCCGTCCATCTGGAGGG